>Ga0209929_1001079_pt1 | contig 9813 bp, 12 predicted proteins | sample SalPon2_C_H2O_MG_2_FD_185731 | JGI IMG/M metagenome (GOLD analysis project Ga0209929, IMG submission 185731) | Salt pond water microbial communities from South San Francisco under conditions of wetland restoration - Salt Pond MetaG SF2_C_H2O_MG... ... | reverse complement strand
TCACAACCCTACTTCTATATTAATAAATGAATTAAAGAATAAAAAAATGAGCGATAGAGAAATTATGAACGCTAAAGGATATGGAAAAAGAACCCGTGATAGCTGGGAGTATTCAGATACCCAAATTAAAAAACAAGAACTCCCAGATGCTAGAAAACACCAAATCATTTCATTTATTAAATCTGGTGTTCGTATATTAGGATATGCACTTATACCTTTTAATTTGGTAACTGCAACAGGAGTTCTTATATTGAGTGAAGTAATAGGAATAATAGAAGAATTAGTATAATAAAAATAAATAATATGAAACAATTATGGTATTTTAGTGCTCCTTGGTGTGGGCCGTGTAAAATGTTTGGTCCAACTATGGATAGAGTAGAAGCACAGGGTATACCTGTTAAAAAAGTTAACATTGATTATGAACCCGATGCTTCAACCAAATTTGGTATTAGAAGTGTCCCTACCGTTATTTTGGTAGAAAATGAACAAGAAGTATCTCGTTTTGTAGGTGCTAAATCTGAACAACAAGTAATAGATTTCTACAATGGGTAAATTCACTAGTACAAAAGTATTTGATGGATTTAGTACAGTATTCCGTCAATGGAGAGCTGAGACAACTCATTGTAGATTTGTTCATGGTTATGGAGTTTCTTTTAAAGTATGGTTTGAAGGTGAGCTCGATGAAAGAAATTGGGTTTGGGACTTTGGAGGAATGAAACGTGCTAAAGGTCAAATTGATGGAATGGCTCCTAAAGCATGGATGGATTATATGTTTGATCACACAATGATTATAGCTGAAGATGATCCGTGGTTAGATGCTTTTAGACAAATGGAAACAGCTGGAGTAGCCCAGGTAAGAATTGTACCTGCTACAGGAGCAGAAAAATTTGCTGAATATATTTACAACAAATTAAATCCGTTTATTCAAGAGGAAACTGATGGTCGTGTTAGAGTGACTCAAGTTGAATTTAGAGAACACGGAAAAAATAGCGCGATTTATGGTGAATAAAAAATTATGGTATAAGAACGCACCTTTAGGGCGTATTGAAGATTATGACAAGGTATTACCAATCGTTGAAGTCTATCGTTGTGTACAGAGTGAAGGGAGTCGTTTTGGACGTCCAACCATTGCTGTACGAACCACCGGATGTACTCATCGTTGCTATTTCGGCGAAGGTGGGTGGTGTGATAGTTGGTATACTTCAATCCATCCTGAAAAAGGTACGTTTACATTCAATGACATTATTAAAATTTATGATGAAAACCCTCATGTTAAAGAAATGATGTTAACCGGTGGTAGTCCAACTATGCACCCTAAATTAGTAAATGAATTAACACATTTTGCTCATGAAAGAGGAATCCTTATTACTATCGAAACTGAAGGCTCTCATTTCCTCGAAACCGATTACCCGATTGGTCTCCTTTCTATCTCACCTAAGTTTAGTAATAGTGTCCCTGTTGTTGGTGTTTCCACTCCCGGTGGGGGAGTTACGGATGAAAAGATGGTTCAAACGCACAATCGTCTTCGCCTTAACACTGAAGCCATTAGAACGAGTATTAATTATCATACTGACTATCACTATAAGCCTGTGTGGGATGGCACTGATGAAGGCCTCATTGAAATCGAGAACTACAGACAAGAGCTCGGTATTCCAAAAGACAAAACTTTCGTTATGCCTGCCGGAGATACTAGAGAAGAATTAGTAAAAATGTATCCTATTGTATTTGAAATGGTAGCTGAGCATGGTTATAACATGACTGGTAGAGACCACATCATTGCTTACGACACAGAACGAGGAGTATAATGGATAGAGCACTTGAATTACTAGAACAAATTGAAGAAAACGTTTCAGTATGTTGTGCTATTACTATGGAACCAGATGAAGTTCTGGCTCTTATTGAAGAATTAAGAACAATTTTAGAAAATAAATAATGTATACTTACCACGCCGCAGTAGAAAGAGTAGTAGATGGAGACACTATAGATGCCTTAATTGATTTAGGATTCGATACTTGGAAAAAAGTTAGAATTAGAATGATGGGTATGGATGCTTGGGAATCTAGAACTCGAGATAAAGAAGAAAAGAAAAAAGGATTAGCCGCTAAAGCTCGTTTAATTGAATTATTAGAAAATAATGAAAATAAATTTATTCTAGTATCTCATGGAGTTGGAAAGTATGGTCGTTGTTTAGGAGAAATCTATGTAGAATATCTAGATACCAACATTCCTAATACCCCAGAAATCAGTGTAAATAGAATTTTAATTAATGAAGGTCACGCTAAAGAATATTACGGAGGAAAACGATGACAAAAGACGGAAAACAAATTAGCCTAGGCTTTTCAGTAGGACATGATAAAGGAGCAGTTATTGTAATTGACGATCAAGTTCAAGTAGGAATTATGGAAGAAAGATTATCACGAGTAAAACGTGATAAACCTTTTAACACCGATATTCCTTTATTATCTATTAATTATTGTTTAGATACTTTAAATCTTACATATGATGATGTAGATGTTTATTGTTACAATACTGCGGAAATGGAAGATTTAGTTGAGGAACAATTTACTCAATATTTAGCTCAACCTCTAGATAAGTTATTATTTGTCCCTCATCATGTGGCTCATGCCTATTCTACATTCTTTGCTTCTGGATTTGATGAAGCTGCGGTAATTGTAGCAGATGCTATGGGTAATGTTCATGATACTAATAGTAAAGCTCATCAATATTTTACTGATAAGTATGGTAAATTACCTGACTTACCTAATGGATTAAGATGGGGAGAAGCTATTACTTTATTTAGATTTGATAAGGGTAATTATGATGAAGTACTAAAAAAATGGATCAAATACCCAGAACCTTATACCTTCCAAGATGAAGAATTATCTGTAGGTTGTATGTATGCTCAAGGTACTCTTCAATTAACTTACGATGAAAAAACTAAAAATTGGCAAGCAGGTAAATTGATGGGTTTAGCTTCATATGCTGATCCTGAATGGTTAGCTAAACAAGAATTTATAGCTACTATAGAAGAAGATGAAAATGGAGAAATTGTAGATTTCTTTATTCCCGGTACCCAAGTTTATCCTGAAATCACTTATAAAGCTGATTTTAAACGTAAATCAAACGTAGCAGGAATTTACCAACGTGAGCAAGTCCGTTTAACTACTATGCTTGCTAAGTATGTAAAACAACTTACTGGATTAGACAAAATATGTTGCTCAGGTGGTTCATTTCTCAATTGTAATGCCAATGAAGCCATTATTAAATCAGGATTATTTGAAGAATGTTATTTTACCCCTCCAGCTGATGATAGTGGTATTCCTTTAGGTGCTGCCTTTTATGGAAAACATTTTCTTAATAAATGGGAACCCATTGAAGATAATCCTTTTATGAGTCCTTATTTTGGTAAAACATATACCAAAAATGATATTATAAAAGATATCCAAAAATACATTAAGGAAGAACAAGCTGATTTTTTTGAATATAATAATATTATACATTTTAATTCTAGAGGGGAAAGAGATAGATATATTAGTGAGTTACTTTTGGAGGATAAACCTATTGGACTTCTTCAAGGAGGGAGTGAAATTGGTCCTAGAGCATTAGGTAATAGAAGTATTATTGCTAATCCATCTCAAGTATGGATGAAAGATTATATTAACCATGAAATTAAAAAACGTGAATGGTATCGCCCTTTTGCCCCATCAGTTTTATTTGAAAAACAAAGTGAAATATTTGATTTAGATATTTTCTCTCCATATATGCTAGTTACGGCTTATTGTAATGATGAATGGAAATCTAAAATCCCCTCAGTAGTCCATATTGACGGAACATCAAGATACCAATCAGTTACTCCTGAAATGAATAAATCGTATTATAATTTGATTAATACTTTTTATGAAGCAAGTGGTATTCCTTTAGTATTAAATACTTCATTTAATGGTCCTGGGGAACCAATTGTAGAATCCCCACTTGATGCTATTCGTAGTTATGTAAAAAACAACTTACCAGCATTAGTTTTAGAAAATATAGTTATTGAAAAAAAAGATTATAGAATACATTAATTATGAACCCATTATTCACCCCAGAAGAAATACAATTTCAAGTAAAACTATTAGCTAAAAAAATTAGTGATAAACACCGAGGTGACGGAACTCCGGTTATTATGATTGGTTTACTTAACGGAGCATTTATGTTTTATAGCGATTTAGTTAAATCTATGGATATTGATGTGGAAGTTGATTTTATGCGTATTAAATCGTATATAGCAAAAAATAAACAAGGTGATATTCAAATTACTAAAGATTTAGAAACAGCTATTAAAGGTAAACATGTTTATATTGTAGACGATATTTTAGATTCTGGTAATACTATGTCTAAAGTAATTGAATACTTAGAAATTAAATGGCCTAAAACAATTAATGTTGTTACTTTACTAAAAAGAGCAAACACACCATTTAATTTAAAAAATTTCAACATTAAAGGAGAAGAATACCATTCATTTACCCTACAAAACGAATGGGTAGTAGGTTATGGAATGGATAATGATAAAGGTTTTTGTAGAAATTATAACTCTATCTTTGAGTTGTAAAATTTCTTTCTTATATTCATATAAATTAAAAAGTTATAAATGGAAAATAAACGTAGAAAAGTACATCAAGATCTAGAAGTTGTACAAACAGGTTTTGCTAATGGTGTAGCACCTGGTTTCCCTTTTACTGATCAAGAAAAATCTAAAATGATTGACGAAGCAACTGAAGCATTTGGTCAATTTTTAGATGCTCTAAAATGTGATTGGAGAAACGATCCTAATTCAATGGAAACTCCCCGTCGAGTAGCTAAAGCATATGTAAACGATCTATGGGAAGGTCGCTATACAGCTATGTCACCTATTACATCATTCCCTTCAGATGGATATGATGGTGTAATTATTGAGCGTAATATCCCTCTTACCTCAATGTGTTCACACCACCATCAAACGATTCAAGGTGTAGTTCATATTGGATATATTGCTGGAACCGATGGTCAGGTAATTGGTCTATCTAAATTAAACCGAATTGTAGAATTATTTGGCCGTAGAGGTGCTATTCAAGAGCAATTAACAGCAGCTATCCACAATGCTGTAAATAAAATTACTGAAGGCAATTTAGGTGTAATTGTAACCGTAGTAGCTTCTCACTCATGTGTTTCTTGTAGAGGCGTTAAACACCAAGGAGCAGCAATGGTTACTACCAAAGCATCAGGAGCATTTAGAGATGATACAAACAATGCCCGTAAGGAATTTTTTGATAGTTTGAAAATTAATAACGGAGGACATCAGATTTAATATTTATAATAAAATCATTAAAAATTAAAATTATGGCTTACTTAAAATTAAATGAACAAAACCAAATCGTTAACGCTACTGCTGAGGACGCACAAGTAGAATTAATGGAAGGTCAATGGACCGTAGCATGGGTTGAAAACAATGAAATCAAAATGTGGGGATGCTCAGATGAAAGTGGATTTATTGATAGTACTCAGTTCCACCACAATGATGTTGTTATCGGAGCTTCTAATGAATTAGATGAATCACAAACTACTAATGCTATTAATACCTGTATTAACCAATTGAAAAATAGAGGTAGAAAAGTTTACAAAGATACTGTAGAACAATAATCACAGATTTAATATCTAATTTGGAGGGCCGAAAGGCCCTTCTTATATTTACGTTATATAAAAACATTATAGTTATGACACAATTTGAACAAGAAATAGAATTAATTCTATTAAACAGTTTAGGTACTCTTAAATCATTAAGAGATAGAGACCAGTTAAGTATGACGCCTGAAAGTGATTGGGCTCAACACGTTGCTAAAAAAATAGCAGAACAATTCAAGGGAAACTATGTCCCATTTGTAAGCGAAGTAGAAACATTTAACGCCACAATGGGCAAACCCAACAATTATGAACCAGTCATTCCAGAAGAAAATGAATGGATGTTTGTTTACAATTTCATCCTTGAGGAACTTGAAGAGTACAAAGAAGCATGTGAGACAGGAAACATTGTTGAGGTACTTGATGCTCTATGTGACATTGCCTACGTCTCGATTGGTAACGGAGCTATGCTACATGGTCTTAAGGATAAGTTATGGGAAGCCTATCAAGAAGTACAAGCGTCGAATATGTCAAAGGCTTGTAATAGTGAAGAGGAAGCACAACAAACGGTGGAGCGACGTTCCGCAGAGCAAAATGAACCGTGTCACTACGAAAAGGTTGGGGAATATTATATTGTCTATAGAAGCCGTGATCGTAAAGTAATGAAAAATGTAAACTATTTCAGACCGGACCTTAAAAAATTCTTTTAATGTATCAAGCAATCTATTTCGATAGAAACGATTACAAGTATTATTTAAGGGATGATAAGTTAGGATGGAAAAATGAATTCACTTATCAAGGAGATCGCTATGTAAAAGATCCTGAAGGTGAATTAAAAACTATTTTTGGGGAAACTGTTTCCAAAGCATCAAAATTTAAATTTAAAGACCCTAATTTTTTTGAAAATGATATTGATGCTGATACTAGAGTATTAGTAGATCAGTATTACAAATCTGATGATACTCCCTCTTATCACAATATAGTTTATTTTGATATTGAGTGTGAAATTGTAGGAGCACTTACACCTGAAAATATTAAAGATCCTAAAGGTAAAATTACTTCTGTTGCTGTATATGATAACAATAGTAAAAAATATTATTGTTTAATTCTAGATGAATCAAAACGTATTCAACCAGTTAATGGAGATAAGGAAATTATTCGTTACGATGATGAAAAATCATTACTTAATGGATTTTTAGATTTATGGATCAAACTAGACCCTACAATTATCTCAGGATGGAATAGTCAATATTTTGATGTTCCTTATACTTACTACAGAATATGTAAAGTTTTAGGAAATGAGGTAGCAACTTATTTATCTCCTATTAATAAAATAAATCCTCTATCAAGACGAGATAGAAAAACAGGTAATTATGTTAATACAGTACAATTAGGAGGCATTAATCATTTAGATTACATGCTCTTATTCCAAAAATTTATTACTAAACAAGAACCCTCATATCGATTAGATGATATTGGTTTAAAATATGCTAAGTTATCTAAAATTGAATATGAAGGATCACTTGATAGATTATTCGAAACTGATATAGATAAATTTATTGATTATAACCTTCGAGATGTTGAGATTATTGTTGAGTTAGAAAACTCGCTTAAATTTATTGAATTAACAGTCAACATTTGTCATTTATGTCATACACCTTATGAGACTATTTATTATTCAACTGTATTGAACGATGGAGCTATTCTTACTTATCTTAAACGTAAAGGTATAGTTTCTCCTAATAAACCTACTACCTATAACCCGAATTTAAATGTAGGTGAAGTGATTAAGGGTATTATGTCTAATGATATTTTAACCTATCAAGAAAAACAGGATAAAATTGAGGAAGTAAAAAAATCTCAAGAGTATGCTGGTGGTTACCTTAAAGAACCTAATCCCGGATTATATGAATGGGTTATTGATTTAGATTTTACTTCACTATACCCCTCAATTATTCGTTCACTTAATATTGGTGTTGAAACTTTAGTAGGACGTATTGTAAATAGTAATAAATACGATAATCAATGGTCATTAAAGGAACTTAGAGAAATGGATCCTGAAGAGACTGTATCTATTGAAAAACTAAATAAAAATTATACAGTATCTAGAATTGATAATGTTCCTGTAGGTAAAATAGTTCAACAAATAGAACGAGATGATTTATTAGTTTCAGCACCTGGTGTTTTATTTAGGAAAGATAAATCAAGTGTTGTTTGTGAAATTCTAGCAGATTGGTTTAGTAAACGTGTTGAATATAAAAATAAAATGAAAAAAGCTTTTAAAGCAGGTGATGCTGTTAAAGGTGAATTTTATAATAAACGTCAACATGCTTATAAAATTAAATTGAATGATGTTTATGGTGTATTTGCTCAAAATGGTTGGAGATACACTGATGGACATAAAATGATTAGTAAAGCAATTACACTTACAGGTCAACGATTAACTCAAGATTCAATTAAATTTGTTAATGATTGGTTAAACAAACAATTAGACACAGATAAAGATTATATTGTAACATCAGATACAGATTCATTATTTGCTCAAGTAAAAGATTTAATCTTACATAGAAAACCAGAATTAGCTAATGCTGATAGAGAAACTATTGTAGAAGAAACACTTAAAGTTGCTGAAGAAATTCAACAATTAGCAAATGATAATCTTCATATAATGGCTCAAGAGTTATTTAATATTAAACATCCAGATGAACCCCATTATTTTGAATTGAAACAAGAAGTTGTACTTGAAAGGGGATATTTTTCAGGTAAACGTAGATATGCTCAGTTTATTGTAAATAAAGAAGGTGTACCAACTGAAGAATTAGATATGAAAGGACTTGACCTAATGAAGTCTAATTTCCCTCCATTATTTAAGAAGTTTGGTGAACATATTTTAACTGAAATTATGTTTGGTAAAGCAAAACCTGAAATTGATAAACAAGTACTTGATTTTAGAGAATCGCTTAGAACTGTTGAATGGAAACAAATATTAAAACCAACAGGATTAAAACGAATGAAAGAATATGCTGGTAAAAAACCAGGTGCTGGTGAGATATTTACTCAATTAGAGAAAAAATGTCCAATTAATACAAAAGCAGCACTTCGTTATAATGATATTCTTAAATTTAAAGGATTAGACAACCAATACCCCATCTTTCAGGTTGGAGATAAAATGTATATTGCGTATCTTAAGGAAAACCCATACAGAATAGATGTAATTGGTTTTAATGGATATAATGACCCTCCTGAAATACTAGAATTTATTGAAAAATACATTGATAGAGATGGATTATTTGAATCAGTTATTAAAAATAAACTCGAAAACGTGTATCAAGACATTGGTTGGGGTATGCCCGTATTTAATAGAAAAGTAAATAAGTTTTTTAAATTCACATGATAGATAAGTTAGATTTAGTTTCAATTATTTCAAAATACCACTTAGGTGGAATGATTAAAGCAGTTAGGTGGAATATTAAAGATAACCATTTAGGAATTGGTTTTAATTCTCCTTCAATGGAAATGATTGGTAATTTAGAATATAAAAATTTCCCTTTAGAGGATGCTACTATTGCTATTAGTGATACCACTCAATTAAGTAAGTTAGTAGGTATTACAAATGGATATCTTAATTTAGAATTTGTTAAACAAAACAAACTCCCTATCCAATTAGTAATTGCTGATAACCAATACACACTAAATTATGCTTTAGCTGATCTTATGTTATTTGCTGAAGCAGGTCAACTAGAACAAGAACCGGAATACGACGTTATAGCTGAATTAGATAATGAAAGCATAACAGCTATTGTAAAAGCTAAACAAGCATTAGTAGACACAAATACAGTGGTACTAAGGTCGTCACCTAATGATGATGGTGAGGATAGATTAGAAATGTGTTTCGCAGGTAATATTGCTTTCTCAAATAAAGTATCATTTTACTTAAATGAAGTAGAAATGAAAAATCAAGATTTAAATGAGAATTATGACTCAAACATGATTAAAGAAATTATGTATGCTAATAAGGATATGCCTTATGGTAGAATGAGTGTATCAGCTGAAGGGCTAATGAAATTGGAATTTGAAGACGAAAAAATAAAAAGTACCTACTATACAGTAGCCAAAGAAAAGTAATGTGTAAGTTAGATTTACATGGTGTAAGACACGCAGATGTAGTCAATAAAT
>Ga0209929_1001076_pt1 | contig 9825 bp, 11 predicted proteins | sample SalPon2_C_H2O_MG_2_FD_185731 | JGI IMG/M metagenome (GOLD analysis project Ga0209929, IMG submission 185731) | Salt pond water microbial communities from South San Francisco under conditions of wetland restoration - Salt Pond MetaG SF2_C_H2O_MG... ... | reverse complement strand
GTGTGTTCTAAATATATTGTAAACTCTACGAATAGAACCTGACTCACTTGAAAGTAAATCTGTAAAATCTGGGTCTGTTGGTACACTTGATAATCTACCTAATGAATATTCTACATCAGGATTTTCACTTTCAATTGAACCACTTAAAAATACTTCTATTTCTGCGTGTGGTTGTGCAGCAGAAACATTTTCTGGGTTTTCGTCATCTGAACTTCCATACGAACCTGACTTATCTGATTTAAAATATTGTAAATCAAAAACTATCTCGTAGTCTTCTCGTTTTTCAAACACCATATTGTTTTTGGTTTTGAAAGTATAACTTGCTCCTTCATTTTCATTACTACCACTTAATGAAATACCACCGACTAAATATGTATCTCTTGTTGTAACGGATACATCAGCTGATGATGATTCCCAATATTTGTCTACAACTGATTGTGTAAAGAAAAATCCAATAGGTTGTCTACCCGATACACTTTCAGTATTTACTAATGCGTTGTCTGGTTGTAGTAGAAAGTCTGCTACTTTTGTAAATGCGTTTGAAGTTTGTCCTTGTCGTTTTGAAAAAATCTTTGCCCTGTGAACATCTCCACTATAAGTTCTTAAATTACCAATCGTTATGTCTGCGTAAGACGATTGATAAATACTACTGGTTACTTGTGAATCTTCATCTTGAATAGGTTCAAAACTCAGAGTGAAACTTAGATTTGACATTTCTTCTGGGGTTAGAAAATCTCCACCTTGTTTTGCAGTAATTTCGTAGGGAAAGGTAATTTCTACCTTTTTACTACCTAAAACCTCAAAATGTGTTGACCATTGTGTTGGTTTGTTCCATTCTGAATCTGGATATTTTGTACTATCGACTGATAAGTGTGGGTTTATAAATGTTAATATACCACCTTTGTGGTGGGAGTTAAATATATTTGCTTCATTAATACTTGATGTTTCTAATTCTGTTAATAAGAAAAATGGTTTAGTGTTACTCGGTGTTTGAACCTCAGGAGTTTTAGTTTCGGTAGTAGTTGGAACACCTCCACCACCACCAGCTGTTCCACCGGAATGTCCTGTGTTGAACTTATCTTCTGCTTGGGTAACCATTATGTTAAATCCGGTTGGTCGTTATCGTCGTCTGGTGCTTGTGTTCCTGGTGCTTGTTGTCCTGATAATGAACCTCCAAAAAATGCTCCACTGCCCGTTATACTAAATATAGATGATGTGTCGTCAGTTGAACCTGATAAATTATTTCTAACTATTTCCGATACATTTATCTTTGGTGGTTTGTAGAATAAAATAGGTCTTGTATTTGGTATATCGATATCGATATCAATAAGACCCGTAACTCTAACATTATAAGTGTTTTGAAATTCTGGTGGTATAGCAAATGATACTTTTTCTGGGTCTAATTCCCCAAGTATCGTAATGATACCAACACCACTATCAGCTCTTTTTGGAACAACCTCAATACTAATATTTACACTATTGAAAGATGTTTTGTTAAATACCGGAAAGTGAAATATTGGAGTTTCATTTACATCTAATATTTCTGTTTTTAGTTCTACATTATTTTTTAGAAATTCAGAACCCTGAATACTAAAAAACGAATTACCTGCTGGTACTGGTGCGGGAAAGTTTGTTATTCTAAAATACTTAGAAATTGCTGCTCCCTCAGCAAATGAAAACTCATCATCAACTAAAACATCAAAGTCTTTTAACCCTTGATATGTTGTTCGTCCTTGTCGTAATATATTTTTGATTATTGGCATAGATTTTTCTTTCGATAATAAATATCAAAATTTAAAATTTATATACTTATTTATATGTATGGAGTGTGTATAATATGAGTAAAAAGAAAAGATATAATTTTACCTTAGATGAAGACTTAATGATGTGGTTTAAACACTATTGTCGTGAGAATAGAATTACTGCGAGTGCAGAACTTAACAAAAGATTATTCGAACTATATAGACAAAATGTTTTTACAAAACCAGTAAATACTTTATCTACTAAATCTAACTGACGAACTTCCGTCTACCTTTTTAATTTCTAATAAGGTGTCTACAAAGTCTCTCATTGTTTCAATGTGAGATACTACAAATGTAAATTGGAATTGTGATTTTAGATATTGGAATAGTTGTGCTACTGAATTTAGATTATCACTATCCATTGTTCCCCAACCCTCGTCGATTGCTAAGAAATTACCTTGTGGTAAATTACTTACATTCATCAATCCAATACGAATAGCTAATGAACTAATAAATCGTTCCATACCACTTGATAATTCTAATGACCATATTCTATCATCATCATATACAATGTGAGTATCAATGTCTTTTCCGTTCATAGTGAACACAATACTAAAGTCAACTACTTGTGCCAGAATATCATTTACTGCTCCTTCAACCGTAGGTAATGATTTAGTGATTAAATCATAAGGAACTCCGTCTCGTTGAATTGCATTTAGTAGATATTGATATGCTTGATAATCACCTTCTAATTGTTCTACTTTATCAATACTTTCATTGATTTGAGTTTCTTTATTTTTCAGAACTTGTATATTACCAAATATAGTTGTTGATGCTAATTTAGTATCTTCTAATTTATCATCTAATAAATATTGTTCTGATTTCAAGTCTTGTATTCGTAAATCAATCGATTGGTTAAAGACGACATCTTTTTCTTGTGCGACATATCTGTCCATTTCACTTACAATAGAATTGATTTGATTCTGTATGTTCTCTTCTCGTTCGTTGAGATATTGTAAGTTAGATGTAAGTTGAGAGTGTCGTGTTTTACCTTCAACCAATGATTGACCTAATTTATCTAAATCTGTTTTGTATGCACGAACCTTAAACATTGTTTGTATTTTGTCGTCCATACGAGATTTTTTATTCAAATACTTTGTGGCAAGTTCTTTATCTTTCTCTAAGTGTTTCTTAGTTTCCATAGCGTCCAATGTAAATGGATTACTCATACAATGTTCACAATTCGGGTCGTGAGTTAAATTACCGAGTTTTTCAATCTTGTCTAATTTAATCTTTACATCTTGTTTTAACTTGTCTACTTCTATTTGAAATAAATCTCTTTCTTGTTCTAATTTTTCTAATTGTGCAAACTTCTCTTGGACATTATCCTTTTCGTAAGTTTGTATTTTATTTTCAATATCTTGTATTGTTCTTTCACAATCATATTGTTCAGTTAATGCTCCGTCTTTATCGGATTGAACTGATTGTAATAAGTTTCTTGTTTTATTTTTCTCATCTTTCAACACTTCAATATCTCTAATGGTTTGGTCTACTGGTCTGAGATTTTTAGTTTCTTTTTCTATCTTTTCTTGATATTCTTTTATTTCAGATTTTATATTTTCTTCTTGACTTTTTAAAGTTTTTTCCTTAGATTCTAAAGTGATTAATTCGTTGGTGATTTGTGCCAACTCTGAATCATAATCAGATTTCTTAAAATCAGTTAACAATGCATTCACATCTTTGATATCTTCTGATGCTTGAACCCACAATCTATCAAATATTTTCAATCCCATAAACTGAGATAATAACTCTTTTCTTTCTTTTTGAGTTTTATTAATAAACACCGTAGAATCATTTTGACTTGACATACTCGTCAATACAAAGTCCTCAAAATCCCCTACTACTTTTCTAATGTTTAATTGTGTGGTTCTTCTTTGGTCTCCGTTAAGACTTGTAGTATCACCATTTTCATCAATCATCCAAAAATTAATATCTACTTTAACGTGTCCACTACGAAGATTCTTCTTACCTTTCTTTTCAATAAAGTAATTTGTTCCGTCAATCTCAAAGTTTAATTTACAATGCATATTGGTTTTTGCTTTATTGATAATGTTGTTAGCACGAACTGCTCGTGTTGATACATCAAACAAACAAAATGCTAATGCGTCCAATAATGCTGATTTACCTGATGCGTTTGGTGCGAACAATCCAACAATACCATTTAACTTGGTAAAGTCCACTACATTGTCTTCCCCGTAACTAAACATATTTGAGAACTCAAACTTTTTAAGTTTCCAATTAATGTTTCTAATGATATCTTCGGATGCTATTTTTGAATTTAAGTCTGATAAGATTTTATTAATCTTAATCATTGTGTCTTCGTCAACGGCATAATTGTTGTTTAGATATTCTTCAATCAAACTAAATTGATAACCTACATTGTTTACATTACCAATGTTGATTTTGTTATCTCGGACTTTATCTTTTGATAGTCCGTCAACTCTCGTAACGACTGACTCTTGTATTTTGGCTACTTTTTGTAATTTAGTTAGTGCTCGTTTTAATTGAGCAGGTTTTGTATTACTTACTCTAATACGAACTCTTGGTTTTTTAGATAAATTAGATATGTCTGGTAATTTACCATTGTCGATATTGATTGTGTAGTATCCGTAATCATTTGGAATCTCAATGTATTTAGATTTAAGAGTTTCCATATCCCATAACAAATAACCTTTACCGACATCTTCTCCGTGATTTTGTTGAATCAATGAACCACAATATGCTATGGTTTCTTCTTTGTTTAAAAATTGTCTTTTATGAATATCACCTAATAGTGCTAAGTCATAATCTTTAAACATTTTCATTTTGACTTTTGATGGTAATTTAAAACCTAAGTCTGTTTCACTTCTGTCTACGGTTCCGTGATACAATACTACACTTTTTCCTTTGTCTGTTACATCTTTTGCTTTTATGTAATCTGTTTCTTTATCCCAAACGTCCCACACGACTAAGTTGGTATCGGCACATCTATACACACCTGTTCGTTTTAGATAGTGTAGATTTGGGTGATTTAAATTTTCCACGATTGGTGTTAAAACATCCATACGATTTGGATTGTTTAGATTGGCATCGTGATTACCTGCTATGATTACTAATGGACATATGTCTGCTAAGTTCTTAAATAGTCTGGATAATTGGTCTACTAACTCTGGTGACATTTCTGTCTTGGAGTGAGCAATATCCCCACCAATATAAGAAATCGCATTATTCGGATTCTTTTTAACTTCTTCGTATAACTTGTTGAATACCTCTTCGTATTCTCTGTGTCGTTTCAAATTTCTGATTTGTATATCTGAAATGTGATGTATGTGTTTTAGTTTCCTAAACGGAACCTTCATTTTTTGCTTTAACAATCAAACTCCTTGAGTCGTTTTAAGACATCTTGTAACTTATCTTCTTTTACCATAATATCGTAGGCGTATATCTTTCCGTCTTTCATATACTTTGCAATATCATCTACGATAAAATCTTGTTCCAACTCATCAAACACATCAGCACTGATGTGAACTTTGTATACATCATCATCAATTTGCCAATAGTTTTTTTCCATATAGCTTCATCTCCATTATTTGTTTAAAGTCCATTGGTAGTGAGTTGTTTATTTTGGTTATCATTTTTTTATAACCTAAATCATTTGGGTCTTGTCCGTCTAACTTAACAAAGTTAACATTTATTCCCTCATTGACGAATTTTTCAGTCATTCGAATAGCGTCATCAAACGCATCACTATCCAAGATAATAAATATATCTTTGACTTTCTTTTCGACAATTTTCTTGTAAAGTTTTGGTAGTATCGTTTTTCCAAATAAAGGTATGGAATTAGACTTAACCGACATAGCGTCAAATACACCTTCTACTAAAATAATCGGTAATGACCAATTAACATATAAATCAAATCCAATAACATCTTTTGCTACATTTGGTGGATTCATATATTTAAAATTTGAACTATAAAAATCTCTACCTACAAAATAATTTAATTGACCTTTTGAATCATAACTCGGTATAATAATTCTGTTGTTATACTTTCCTTCTGAACAATAACCTAAATTATATCTTGTGATATCTTCTTTTGTTATTCCTCGTTTTCTTAAAAATCTTATTGCGTGTTCTTTAATAACTGATGTATCAAATGGGTCTGATAAAGATTTATATTCTTGTGGTAGTGTTACCGTATCTGGTGTGTCGTCATTTTGTTTTTTGTAAAACGAAACATCTCCAAGTAATTTATTTAATTCTTTAAAGTCATTGTATCCTGCACTAACTTTCTTAAATAATTGATAAAGGTTATGTCCACCTTGATTACTTACCCAACAATGCCATTTACCCGTTTGGATATTGACTTGTAGTTTAGGTTTATGGTGTTGTGTAAATGGACTCCACCACATATACTCGTTGGATTTCTTTAATGATTGTCCACGAGATTTTAAAACCTTATCTAATAATTGTATTATTTCAGTATTCATTTTTATTTATTTTCTTTTGATTGAATCTATACTTGTATAAGTTTTTTGGATTAAGTGGAACATTTGGTATTTTGTCTACTTCTGCTTTCAATTTTAATATACTTGGTATCTGTACTACATAAGTATCATCAATAATGTTGAACTTACAAAGTTTATTTGTTTTATTACAAATACCCACTAAATCACCTTCATAACCTGAAAATATATTTTCTTTAACTTCTATCAAGTGTTTCCTATCAGTTGGATATCCATACATATTTGCATACTCTCCACCTGTACTTGGTCTTGATGATATAATACCTGGTTTAGGTGAACCACCATACTCAGAAACATATGTAAAAAATCTTAATTCTGATTCTGGTGTTTTGGAGGTTTGGTTATATTCTTTCATTACTTTCTATAATATGCATTTGGTTCATCATATTCTACCAATCCACTAAATTCTGATGATGAACGAATTTTCTTTCCAAGACCTTGTTGGAAATCAATTCCTAATTGACCACATACTTTTACTTCCGGTGAATTACTTGCGTCTCTATCTCCACCATTACAAAATACTAAGTCATTGTGTGGTTTAAATCTACTTATCATTTTGATAGTTTCCGTTACCGACTTATCTTTATCAATTGCTAAGATTGCTTCATCAACCATATCTAAATGATATACGATTTCTAATCTATCTTTTTCAATCATAAACTCATCACCTTTTTTTAATAAACATTGTTCACGATTATTAACGATAACTATTAGTTCGTCTGCTAAGTCCTTAGCCATTTTAAAGTATTCTAAGTGTCCTATGTGTAGTGGGTCAAAGTATCCACTAACTATTGCTGTCTTTTTTTTCATTTTTCTTTTTGTCCTTGTTTTTTCTAAATATTTTATCAAAGTTATCAGAATATCTTTTTCTATCTGATGTTCTTGGTGCTGAACCTTTTGTGGTTCCTGAATCATATATTGATTTTTTATCCGACCCACTCATATCCGTCTTTTGTAAATTTAATTTCTTTCATTTCTCTAAGTGCGTTTCTATAATTATTAAACTTCACCCTATAACCCCATTGGAATTCGTTCATTATTTCAAACTTAGTTGTTTTACCTTTTTTCTTAATGAAATCAACTAATCGTTGTAGTCCTTCAGTTTCACCGATTGCTTTCAACTTAAACACATCTTTCCAACCATTGAACCACTTGGATATTCTTTCTTCCCAAATCATATGTTTAGCTATTTCTTCTGTGTTGTATTCAATAGGATTGTCTAACATTTCTTCAAACTTTTTCATAAAGTCTTCTTTGTCCTCATATAAATAAGGATAAGGATTGTCTGCAACGCTTGTCATTTCAGGATAACATAATTTGTTAGGTAATAAATAAGGAACACCAACACTAAATCCGTCAGTTGTGGATATAGACCAAGCACTATATGTTTCAAATGTTCCAACACCAAACTTCATTGTGGATAGAAAGTCCATATACTCATCTCTACCCGCTAAGTTGACTTTCTCGTGCCACTCTCTTCTTGGTGCGGCATCTGCCATTGTAGTGTAGACTTTAAAGTCTTGTCGTTTTTCCCATAGTTTGTCCATAGCTTCACAAAACCAACTCCAACCTGTATATCCCGCTCCTCTATGATTGAATATAACGGTTTTGTCTTTGTATTCTTTTCTGATGTTTATTCTGTCTACACCCAAATAATGTGGTTGTATAATTTTTTGTAAATCATCAAGTACGGTTTTGTTATAGTGTTTGGATGCTTCTTTAATGGTTAATTGTTTTAACCAATCTGAATTAACTCCACACTCTTGTTGAACTAATAAACCTGCTACTGATAAGTCAATAGCACGAACTGGATTGTTACTTGGGTTTACACGATAGTCCTCTGCTCCGTCTCCGTATGGTGCATTTTCCGGTACTTCAAACCAATGTGAATATCCGATAATCTTTGGTTCTATATTTGTTCCGTTGTGAAAACAATTTGCGATTTGTAAAGAGTGTTCTGGTAAATGAGTGTAAACAATATCCCAATCATTATGTCTCCAATTAACCACTTTCATAAATTCAAATACATTAAAGTGTTGTCTCATTGTATTGATATATGTTGGTTGTTTGTAAATGATTTGTTCTACATTAGGAAAGTTTAAACTTTCTACATATTCCGGAATAGGAATTGTAAAGTGTATTTTTTGTAATTTAGACATATAAGGAATTACATGCCTTAATACTTCTACTAAACTATCTGCTTCTAAGTTTTTTCTATAAGTGTAATTACCATAAATCAATACTTTGTAATCATACTCTATTGTTTTTTCATCTATAAATGGTTCAATCTGAACTCTGTTGTTTTTCACTCAATAACCTCATTAAATCGTTTATTTCCATTGATATGTATGTTTTACTACGATTTCTTTTAAATACTACTAAAGGTGTGTGTTGACCTGCATTATCTTCTGCTTGTTGAAGGGAACTCCATATATTTAACTTTTCTTGGTTTTTACATTCCACCGAAAATGGAAATAATTTACGAGCTGCTGGTGATAATAGAACATCTTCACCAGAATCACCCATTGTTGTTGAGCGAACATCATCTGGTTCTAATTGTTTGAATGTTTCTAAGATTAAATCACGAACGTCGTTTTGTAACCTTTTACCTTTATTCTTAGCTGAACGAGTTTTCATACATTAATAAGTATAAGATAAAACTTCTAAAATGAAGTTTTTTTTTATTTGAGAAAAATAAATGTGATTTTTTTAAAAAATATACATATATATTATTGTAGGTAGGTAGAACGAAAGGCAAAATTCTATATACCAGTATTAAAAATCACCTTTCCACCTTTTTCGATATTCCTTTTGAGCCCACTTCTCAGCTTCTATTTCAAACTTATTATCATCATATCTATCTTTACCAAGAGCTATTTGATAATTCATTTCCATTTCATATTCTTCTTTATATTGATTTTTACCCTTATCTTTCGCATCCATTGCGTGTTTGATTTCGTGTAATACTGAAATGATGAAGTCGGACTTCTTATTATAACTTGTTCTAATTCTTATTTTGTTTCTATCAACATCATAATCACCTTTAAGTGATTTATCTGAAAAGTTAGTTTCTATAATCTTTAGACCTGGTGGAATCTTTCTACTATAATGATTTACCAAGAACTCAGCAATCCTTAATGATTCTGTTTTTCCTAATGCTTCATAAATATACTTTAAGTTATTCTTCATTACATTCCTCACATCTACATTCGTTTAATTCTTCTGGTAATTCTGTTCTGGTTATTTCGTTTCCGTCTTTATCTCTAAATGTCATATTATCTGAGTTTGCCCACTTTGGTTTAACCAATATATCTTCTACTTGTAAATCTTGTATATGACACCCGCAATGATTACAAACTTTTTCTATCACTTGATTACCACCTGATAAAGTTAATTTAATCATAACTTACCTTCATCTTTCCACATTGATATTTGAACATATCCTATGACCATTAAACAACACATTGCTATAATTACTTTATCCATTATCTCCAATCCCATATTTTTAACATATTGTATGT
>Ga0209929_1001074_pt1 | contig 9825 bp, 17 predicted proteins | sample SalPon2_C_H2O_MG_2_FD_185731 | JGI IMG/M metagenome (GOLD analysis project Ga0209929, IMG submission 185731) | Salt pond water microbial communities from South San Francisco under conditions of wetland restoration - Salt Pond MetaG SF2_C_H2O_MG... ... | reverse complement strand
GTCACCGTCGATTTCGTCAAGAGAGTGAGCCTCGAAGATTACAAATACAACGCCCCCACGAACGAGATCGCCGACCTCGTGCCCCTTTTCGTGGAGGATCACCAACACATATTCGACGCCGCCCAAAAGATTCTCATCGAGAGACAACCCCCCGGTGGATTCACCAACATCCAGACCCTCCTCCACTACATGTTCAGGGACAGGGTCATCCTCGTGTCACCGGTAAGTCTTCACACTCACTTCGGTATGCGCCATCTCAACTATGATGAAAGGAAGGAACGGACGGAGTCCATAGCGTCCAAATACATCGCGTGGGACATACCGGAGGGAGAGAGGAGGCACGACATCTCAGACGCGCTCTGTATGATATTGTATTTCAACTTTAGGGCTGGTGTGCACATATTCGATCGCTTCCGGTTCAAACTTTAGATTTTACGCGTGCCTCTCTCCTGAATGTCGTAGTGAATCATGAGAAGATCCCTGGCGTCTCGCATCTGTTGTCTGATGGATCGCCATCTGTCCTCGTACTCGAGGTAACACCCGAGCTGTTTCATGCGTGTCCGGAGGGCGTACAATTCTCCCACCTGTTCCCTGTACACTATTTCAAGGGTACCCCTCTGAATGTGCGCGGGGGTCATGACGTCGAACCGGTCTTTCCCGAATTGTTTGTACCCGAGGGTCGTCACCTTACCCTTTAACCATTTCTTCTCGAGGCGACGAATTTCTTTGTCACAATCGTTGTCATCATACCACGCAAACATTGTATTGACGAATTATTGACAATCCTCTATAAGTTCTTTTAAAAGCAACACGATCCGGCGATGTTTCAGGGAATAGATCTTCGCGGGAGTGTCGACTAACCGGAGAATCCTCTCGTTGTCATCCGGTTCCTTCCGCGCGCGTTTCTTCTCGTTCGTTCGTAAGTAGTCGGCGACGCAATAGATGATCCCGTCGAGAAACTCTTCCCTGGCCATTTCAAACCACGAGTTTTTCACACACCCCCACGTCCGCGGATCGTCGTCGACGCGCACGCCGTGGCCGTACTTGGAGCGACCGAGTTCGAGACGGTCGGTCAGTTGTTGGATGACAGACATGTGTACGTGCACGAGATGTAATAGACGTCCTTGAAACCGAGGGACGAGAGTTGCTTGGCGGCGTATCGAGCGCGTTGACCCGTGTTGCAGTACACGAGAAGACCGCGCGGTGGAAGCGTCGTCGTGGTTTCCCTGGAGATTTGATTCACGGGGATGTGGATGGCACCTGGGTAATGTCCGTTGGAGTACTCCACGGACGTGCGCACGTCGACGACTGCGGTGATCTCCCCGGTGGCGATCTTAGATCTCGCCTGCTGGGCACTCAAGAGTTGACTCCCGGTGAAAGTGTATAACAGGAGGAGAACGACCACCACTGAAATAATTTTGATTATGCCCTTCATTTTATATCTAACATATATTAATGTTCTGGCTATTGATCATAACTTTATCAATCTTAGTCGTGTACTACTACCACCTGTCCGGTGTGAGATACAATCAGATATGCGAGGAGGGTATGGGCGTGGAACTCAAACTCAAGGGACACCTCTCGGACAAGGAGATGATGAAGGCGTGGGTTCGGGAACATCTTCCCCAACACGCCTCCCTCCTGCCGCGCACGCACTACAAGACGAAGGATGTGAGGGATTTGGAAAAATATCTGGGAAGCGACGAGTGCCCGAACCGGTACGTCCTCAAGAACACCCACGGATCCAGAATGAACATCGTCGTGAACGATAAGAGGGTGGTGGAACCCCACAAGATCAAGGGACGCGCGAGGAAATTCCTCGCCACGAAATTTCACGAGACCGGAAGCACCGACAGGAGGCGCCAGCTCCACTACGAATACAACGACCCCCACATCATCATCGAGGAGCACTTGGGAGACGTGCGGGACTTGAAATTTCACATGGTCGACGGGAAGTTGGTGTTCCTCCAGGAGTTTTACCGGGGAAAGGAGACCGTCAAGTATCCGGAGGACGCGCCGAGGGAGTTGGTGGGGGTCTCCGGTGACGTGTACAAAAAAATAAACGAACTGGCGAAGAGTCCCATCCGGTTGGTGCGCGTGGACTTTTTCGAGAGCGAGGGACAGTACTATCTGGGGGAGATCACGTTCTCCCCGGCGATGTGTGCGAAGAAGAGGCCGTATCTGTTCGGACGTATTTAAAGAGAGCATCCTTTATTTTTTGAATAATGATTCGAACCCCCAACGGTGTTTTTGAAATCGATTTTGATGATTGTTACATTCGAAATCACATGATGTCCGGACGCGTCTATGAACATCATATCATCAATGGAATGTTGAAGGAATATGTGGAGAAATCAAAATACATCGTGGACGTTGGCGCGAATATCGGATGTCACACCATTTCATACGCGGGAATGAATCCAGAGGCGCGCATCTGGTCGTTTGAACCTCAGAAGAAATTGTTCGACTTGTTGAATACAAACGTGAACCTCAACGGGTACACCGACCGGATACATCTTCACAACTGTGGACTGGGACACAAAGAGTGCACGTTGGAGATGCAAGGGCTTGACACGGTCGAAGACAAGGCACACATGGGTTGGAACAAGGGGGGGTTGGGTATAGGGAAGGGTGGTGAAAAGCTTGACGTCAAAACACTCGACTCACTCGACCTTCCCGGTTTGGATTACATGAAGATAGACGTCGAGGGCGCGGAGGGATTGGTGATTCAGGGTGGACAGGAGACGATTAAAAAGTTCAAACCGGTAATATGCTTCGAACACAATCACACCACACTGGATCCTCGCGACGTTGAACTCGAGCACGTTCCGACTCCGTTTGCTGAATTGGTGAAATTAGGTTACAAGACGTTTACATACCTGGATTGGGAAAACTACGTTGCTTTGCCTTAAATCCTCTGCACGTTAGGGTCGTCGCCTGTGACAAACTTATACACACGAGAACGTCCTATTTCTTCCGGGTACAAAACCCTAACACTCTCCGTCACGAGCAATTCTTTCACGGCGACCCGGAGGGGTGTTGAGAGGGCGTCGATGACGTCGACGATACGCCTCGCCTCGTCGAAGAGTTCCTTCTCCTTCGGACACCGAGGCCGGATGATCGGCTTGTGGGTCTCGGGCACCTCGATTTCTTCATACTCATCGTCTGACTCCTCTCGATCGAACTGCTCTTCGTTCATGTACTCTGACCGCGGTGGTGGCGAAGACGCTTTCCTCTTCTTCCGGAGAGACACGAGTGGTGTGACGAGGTCGGGCTCTGACTTGTTAAACGTCTCCGCACACTTCTTACAGTGCGTCGCCGGCCACTTTTCGGGGAGTCCCCACGTGGGTGCCGTCTCTTTGCACACGACGCACAGCCGCCGGAGTGGTATGTATTTTTTCGTCGGTTCGACGTGATCCTTGCACACGTAATGAGTTATGTTCGTCAAACAGGTAAAGTTAGCCTTGTTGGTGCATCCCTCGTGCTTGCACGCGTGGAGCGGCACGCGCATCGCGTCGTCGGCGTCGTGTCGTGGCGTGAAGGTGTCCACCTCTCGAGCGTAAGATCTGAAGATATACACAATTTTGTCTATATTTAAAAAGTTGTAAATTATTTTTATTAATGGAATGCCATGTCGTATACACGTGTGAATGTAACAAAAAACAGTATCCATCACTGGCATCGTTGAAACAACACAAGAAGACCAAGGTGCATCAAAGTTGGGAGAGCACGAAGGAACTGCGAGATCTTAAGATACAACTGACTGCCAGGGACAATGAGATTCTTTCATTACACACAAAGTTAAAAAGTCTTCGAGAACTAAACACACTTTTGCTTGAACGTATTAAAATCGAGGAAGTCTTGTGAAGCCACGCGCTGTACAAGAAGCTCTGACGTGCGCGTCATTGGATTCTTACTGTGTATCTTTCTCTGAGCCTGCACGCTTGTAATAGAACAATCTTGGAACGCCTGCCTCACGCACTCCACGTTTGCATTACTCATGACGAATGTCTTGCATTTTCTCAACGTCATGAAAAAGGCGCCTTGATCGAACCCCTGAGCGTTGTACTGTGTGAACGACGTCGATTTTTCCCGGGCGTAGGGGGGATCCGCGTACACAAAGTCACCCTCCCCAACGTCCCGGAGGGCTTCGGAGAAATCGCACGCCCTGAATTCCACCGGTTCGAGGAGGGCGCTCATCGCACGCAAGTCTTCCAGGGGCGGAGTCACCGGACGCGTGTTGTAGTCGTGTCCATAGCCAACATTAAATCCTTTCTTGCTTTCCCTATATAATCCCCTGAAACAGGATTTATTGAGAAAGTAAAACAGAGCGCTCGCCTGCACACACGGCGTCATTCCCCGGTAACGCTCTCGCTGTTCGTAATAGTACGCCTCCTTCCCCTCCCCACTCCGCTCGTACGCCTCCACTAACCGGTGAATCTCCCTGTGGAGTTCGGCTGGGTGTGCCTGAATGTCTTTGTAAAATTGAATGAGGTGGTGGTTGAGGTCAGAGGCGCGCACCCTCTGAACCCGTATCGTGGGGTCGGAGAGAACAGCGAGGAGCACGGCACCCCCACCCACGAAGGGCTCGTGGTACGTCCGGATATTTCTCGGAAACAGGGGAAGGATGTCGTCAAGGAGTTGTGTTTTCCCACCCACCCACTTGAGGAGGGGTTTCATCTGATTTTGACTCTCAAAAAAATATATTGAAATTTTCTCTACTACTAGTAAGATGCTTTACTACGTCTACATGGTGTGCCTCATCGCCGTGGCCATATTGGCCGTGTCAACGCCACTGGGGTACACTCCGGGTACCGACCTGTACGTGGTGAGGGAGTACCAGGCTGATAGGTACGAGAAAATGACGAAGAAATATGCCAAACAAATCCGCGAGGGGAGGATCATCACCGACGCCGGGTACGAGCGTTTCAGGAGTCTCTGGCAGAGGCTGGAGGAGGCCATTGCCACAGAGGAGGAAGAGGTGTGGTCTGTGTTTAAATTTAAAAAGGTGACGATCGCGCAGGTTCTCGGTGGGTACATGCAGGGGGTGGAGGATGACAAAGACCTCATCATCCGCAATTACATGGTCAAGCAGTGAACGTGATTCCAAACTTTTTCCGAATCAAAGCCTTTGCCCCGGAGAGCGTGGGTTTCGACCACAGCAGCCACCGGCTCCAAAATCCGGGAGTCGTCGGGTCGTTCCATCTCTCCCTCGTGCTCCGTTCGCCACGAGGCATCACCCCACCGTGCCTTCTGACGTACAGTTTCATCCGGTTCGGGTCACCGTGGAGGGTGTAGTCCGACATCCCCGCCGACCCAAAGTCGACTTTCTTTCCACCGGGGAGGATGACTCTGTATTTCTTCTCACGTTTGGGGCTTCTCCGGAGGGTCACCCTCATTACTGTTGTTGTCTGAGAAATTTAGTACTTTTAGTCAAACCATTTTCCTGTTTTTAACCGAAATTCGATAACACTGATCATAAAGATCAACCATAAACATCCAGAGGAGCTCATGCTGACGATGAATGGAATACTCTGGTGAAAGGGTTTGCGAGTTTCATTATCATCGTTCATGAAAATGGCGGTACTGAGTCCAATAAACACCACCAAAAACATGATCCCAAGTTTTCTTCCTGTTATTTCAAATTTCATGTTTTGTAGTGTATGTTATAGAGTCAGATTTTTTTAGGGTGAACACATTGGACACTTGTCTAACCGGTTGAAACATAGGGACGCGCACACAAAGTGTGTACATTTACGAAAACGTACACACTTTCGAGTTTGAGAGCACACCGGACACTCCATGTACTCCGAGAATTCTAGTATTTCATTCTCAAATCTCCAAAAACACGAGACACAGACTTTCGATCGAGAGTCTTTCATTTTGTAGCAAACATCAAAGTTTGGACATTTATCCTTTTTCATTATTTAATTAATGTACGAAGATCTTTAACGGTTGCACATCGGGCAGTACTTTTCGGCGCGCTCTCTGTAGAGGAGGACGGCGAGGACGACGGCGAGGATAATCGTTTGGTCACGCTTGAGGGTCTTGTAGGAGTAAGCGTAGAAACCAGCGACGCCCACAATCGCCGCCTGGTTGAGGGTGATCGGGAAAGCCGGCGCCGGTTGGAAGCGCTTCTCCATCGTGTCGGCACCCAAAGCCGGACTCGGGGCATAACGTTCGCGACCTGCGTACATAGAACCTGGCATTTTTGTATACTATCAGTAGAGAAAATGTTTTTCATGAGCATTTTTGTGTTCGTGCTGGTGGCCATCGCCTACGACTATTTCAAGTCACCGGTGGACGTGCTCTATTTCCAGCGATCCCTCAGACCTGTGGTGGCGATCCGGAATTTCCTGTACGATCTGTTCCTGTCCAGGCACTACTACAGGGTGAGGGATTTCCCAGGCCTCTGGATGGTCATGGCACACTTTAACGACATCTGCGAGGAGTACTACCTCGGGGAGGCGCACGCGAAGAAGACGTTCTTTCACGACGACGATCCGTGGTTCGAGTGGAATCCGGATTATTATTTCATAAAGGTTCAGGAGTTTCCCAAGTTACACGCGCTACTGAAAACTATTCCGTGTGTGGAGGACGACGGCATCATCGCCGTGATGGAGAGTCCCATGCAACTCCCACCGCACCGGGCGGAGACTAACATTCAGTTGAGGTATCAACTCGTCCTCCAAGGGACGACGAAGAGCGTGTTGCACACCCAAACCGGAGACTATTCACAAAACACTCGGGAAGAAATTCTCTTCGATCACGCGCTGGAACACTCGGTGTCAAACACCGGTTCGGGGAGGCGCGTCGTCCTCCTCCTGAACATTAAGCGTCTGTGAGGAGTCTCCCCAACCTCGCCTTCTCCGGAGCCTTGTTCATGAACACCGTGAGTATCGTGGCGTTCTCTATCTCGACTTGACCGTGGGGTGCCCCCGGGCGCTTGTGCACGTCCCTGACGCGACACATGTCCACCGGTGTCATCTTCATCGTCTTGGGTGCCTTGCTGTAATGCGCCGCGAGAACGGCGGCGTCCCTCTTGGTTTCCCTGTCCAGGGTGGTGGCGCGTGCGAACACGTGAGCCCCCGGGTGATTTGTGACGTGAAACCACCACCAGTCCTCATCGGCGTCCGCCCTCAAGTCGTCGTTCTCCTTGGCACTCTGTCCCACGTGTATGGCGATACCAGAGTTCGATCTGTACTCGATCATTACTAAAATTAATAATGTTGTATTTAAATATATGAATAAGAATTACAACAAACTCATCGATGAGTTTTTGAAAAAGAATACCACGTTCCAAAAGTACAAATTTAACAAAAAGGCGAAGGACTCCCTCAACGCGTTCATCAGACGTACGTTGAAAAATGAATTGATGAAATCCAAGCCCAAGGCAAAGCCCAGGAAATAATATTTTTTTCTGAGTTAATATAGTGGTAGATGACTTCTTTATGGGACACGTTACCAGTCGAGCTTCAAGAAATGATCATGGAAAAGAGCTACATGCTGGCTCGAGAGGAGTACTTTGCTCAGGGTGCGCGCAAACATGAGAAGGAAAAGAAGAAGCAGGGACGAGGCTTACTTACTGCGGACATGATGAGATATGTGATGGATTCCACGGATCCGATGGAGATGCTGAATTGGGCGTATCCGGTGGAACTGCGTGAATTGGAATTGTTGGTCGATCCCCCGCTACAGGTCGAGGTGTATGACAACGATTACAACGAATTTTTTGACGCGTTTTTGGAGGACTGTGTCAGATTCGTGGAAGATCCGGTGAATAAAAATTTATGGATCACCCCATCAGACGACACGTGGCTCACGATGTTCACTAAGTTGGCTACTTTTTACAGGAAATACAATCACGTCGACATACTGTCAGAGGACGAGGGAACCGGAGCGCTCTACATGTGGCTTGAATACCAAAAGGATCCGGACACCCCCCTGTCGAGGGAAAAAATGGACAGCCTCAAGAGTCTCGGTATCAGGCTACCGCGACGAAATAATAATCTGACCCTATAGTACACTATGACTATTCGAAAAGGACGCGCGTTCCGTCTCATGCCCGGAGGATTCTTGGGTACGAACCAAGTTCGATGGGCACCGATCAGGAAGAATACTCCTGGTCACCGTGTGCCTGGTATGTGTAAAAGAAAAAAGCTCAGTGAGGTTAAGGAGGTGGCGACCAGCCTCCGGATTCCCCTCCGCACTCGCCGTGATGGTAAGGGCAAGCTCGTGCCCAAGCGCAAGGCTCAGCTCTGTGCGGCCATCAGGCGCAAGGTTGGTGGTAACACGACCGTGGTTCGTGAACAATTGAAGAAACTGAACCGTAAGGTGTCGAAAGCCGCCAAGAAACCGGCGACTACGAAAACCGCGAAGAAGCCCAGAGCTAAGAAGGCTCAGCCACAAACTGCGCCAACGACGAAAAAGCGTGTCGTGAAATATAACATTTTGGGCGCGTCCAAGCTTTTGAGAATTCCGGTCAAAGACAAAACCACGGCTCAGCTCCGAAAGGAAATCGTGGCCAAGGTTCGCGAGCAACAAATCCGTAACTTCAAGAAGATGTACGGTCGCAAGTCCATCGGTGAGCTCGATAAGAAGACCCTCGTGAAAAAGTTGGACAACATCAAGTACCTCCCGCGTCTCCGTGTGGCCAAGAAGGCTCCGGCCAAGAAGGCTCCGGTCAAGAAGGCTCCGGTCAAGAAGGCTCCGGCCAAGAAGGCTCCGGTCGAGGCTCCGGTCAAGGCCGAAGCTCCCAAGAAGCCTCGCAAGGTTCGTTCCAACAAGGGCGTCAAGCGTGGTCCACGAGGCTCCAAAGCGACCAACATCAACAACGTTCCGCTGAGCAAGCTGATCGAGACCATCAACGCCGAAGCTCCCAAGAAGCCTCGCAAGGTTCGTTCCAACAAGGGCGTCAAGCGCGGCCCGCGGGGATCCAAGAAGCCGACCCACATTCGCTTCACGAATAACAATAACATTCCTGTGAACAAGCTTATCAAAACTATCAACGAAAGTCCCAAGAAGCCGACCCACATTCGCTTCACGAATAACGCCAAGAATAACGCCAAGAATAACGCCAAGAAACCGGTGAACTCCAACTCCAACTCCAACTCCAACAACGAGAGCAATTTCTATGTGGAAAACACTAGAAAGAACAAGAACAAGAACGCTTTGATGGTGGCGGTGCCTAAAAGAATTACACCGGTTCGCGTCAACGCGAAGAAGAATCAAAACAAGAACAACAATTCACGTCAAACTGTCAACTGGAATGCCGCGATGTCGAAAACGAAAAACAATAAGATGACAAACAAGGAAATTGAAGAACTCGAGGCACAAGTGAGAAATGGACAAAAGAAACGATGGACCAACTTGATCGCTCGCATTGAAGCCCGTGAAAAGACTACGAAGGCGAAGAAGAACTAATCACTCCCCGGCAACCCAACTAAAACTGTGACGCAGAGGTACTTTTTTCATAAGATTGTAAATGTACGAGAACATTTGTTTCTTATAAAAAGAGTATTTATTATTTAGTTTCCATACATGACAGAGGCGAGTCCGCTGGTCACCTTGAGGACGTTCCAGTTGACCGCGTACACTCTGTGCATGTTGTTACCACCGGAGGGGGACGTGACGTTCAATTTGATGGTGTCGATGCGAGACGCGTTGATGGAACCGGACGGTTGCGCGGAGTTCAACTTGGCCGAGAACGTCCAGGTGTAGACCGGGACGTTGTCGAGCTCACCCTCCGGAAGGACACTGCAATGCATCAAGGGCACGACGGTGTGGTGAAAGACGTTCGACATGTTTTCCGAGTGAGCGACGCCG
>Ga0209929_1001072_pt1 | contig 9835 bp, 9 predicted proteins | sample SalPon2_C_H2O_MG_2_FD_185731 | JGI IMG/M metagenome (GOLD analysis project Ga0209929, IMG submission 185731) | Salt pond water microbial communities from South San Francisco under conditions of wetland restoration - Salt Pond MetaG SF2_C_H2O_MG... ... | reverse complement strand
AACTTATCATTGATATTTTATCTCTCATTATTGTGCCTCCAACATAGTCATTGGTACTCTATACGTTGTAAAGTTACATTTAACTAAACATTTTGATTGCATAATTTTTGTAATTACGCCAGGCGTTTTTTTAGTTTTTTGTACAATATTAACTTTTTGACCGACTTTCATAGTATCTTTAACTTTGTCTTTTATAACATTGTTAATCATATCTTTCATACTATTTAAATCTTTAATAGTCATTGTAGTCATCATAGTGTTAAAGTCTGTAATATTCATATTTGTCCTTTCTACTTACAGTTAAAACCGTTAACTTTTTTAAAATTATAATCGTGTATAATTTTGTTAATGGCATTTTTCATATTAATATCAATTAAATCTAAAAGTTCTTTGTCAACTTCAACGATTTCTTTAATATTTTTGTTTATTTTGTTTATTTGAGAATATGCAACGTTTCTAACGATTTGCAAATTCATTTTATTTGTTTTTGTTGTTTTCATACTGCTACTATATCAGACTGAGCAAGGAATTCAAGCACTTTCGGGAAAAAATACCAAAAAAATGTCGTTTTTTTACGTTGGGAACCGTAGGTTTTGGCACAAAAAGAACAAAACTAGAACAAAAACCGTTATAAATAGTACAAAAAACACTAAAAAATGAGGAAATTATGGCAAAAATGCGTGAATTTCTGTTCTGGAACGAATCAGGACAAGAAGAAAAAAAAGAAAACACAAGTTTTAAGAAGGCTGTTAAGTCAGTACAAGAAAATTTTAAGAATCAACTGATTGGATTTGAATATATTAGTAAAAAAGGCAAAAAAATCGTATCTTCAATACAATTACCACTTGGTAGAAAGAAAAAGTTAGGTAAATAATGGCAAAAGTAAGTAAAACGTTTGTAGCAAGAGAAAAAAGTTATAAAAAGTCATCACTTGGTAATAAAAAACGAAGTGTTAAGTTTTCATCAATGAATAAATCTAAAAAACGTAGTTGGAAAGCATATAACGGTCAAGGAAAAGGTTAATATGGCAAGTAGAGAAGGTGATTTTTTAACAACAGGTCACGGATGTGATGGAATTACAAATTTAGCAATATCATTAGTAAGAACAGTTAAGGCAAATGGTATTAATGTTGCAGTTTTAGGCACACCTACGGTTCCACACTTAATTGGTACACCACCATTTTGTGGTGGACACGTTGCATTTTTAAATCAAGGTTCATTAAATGTTCGTGCAAGTAATATTCCTATTGGACGTTTAGGTCATAGTGCAGATAGTGGTGTAATGATTACAGGCTCTACAAACGTTTTAGTAAACGGTAGATAATTGATATAAATATTGTTATGGCCTACTCAAACTATGACGCAACAACAACAAATAAAAGTAAGCGTTCAAATCGAATTTATAGTGATTTGAATTTAAGTTTTACTAAAAATCCTGCTACAAAGGATGTTGCAAAAGTTTTTGATATTATAGCAATTAAAAGAGCAGTTAAAAATATTATTTTAACAAACCGATATGAAAGGCCTTTCAATCCAGACTTTGGTGCAAGTTTAAGAGATTACTTGTTTGAAAATTTATCACCACCTGTTTTGATTAAAATAAAAGATAGAGTTGCTACAGCAATAGAAGAATTTGAACCAAGAGTACAAGTAGAAGATGTTATTGTAAGAGAAGATGTTGAAGGTAACGGTGTTAACATTACGGTTTCATTTTTAGTTATAGGAACAACTGAACCAATAACGATAACAACTTTTTTACAAAGAGTAAGGTAAAATGTCACAACATAAATTAGAAATTTCAGAATTAGATTTTGAAAATATAAAAGCTTCATTAAGAAGATTTTTATCCAATCAAAACGAATTTAAAGATTATGATTTTGAAGGTAGTTCACTTTCAATTTTATTAGACTTACTTTCTTACAACACTCATTACTTGGCTTACAATGCTAACTTTGTTGCCAACGAAATGTTTTTAGATACTGCTGAATTAAGAAGTAGTGTTGCTTCATTAGCAAAATTAGTTGGTTATACTCCAAACTCTGCTAGAGCACCAATTGCTGATTTAAGATTAGTTATTAATGATGGATCAGGTTCTACAATAAGTGTACCAGCAGGAACAAAATTTACCACAACTATTGATGATGTATCTTATAGTTTTGTATCAATAGATAATAAAACAATTACACCAGTTGATGGTGTTTATACTTTACAAAGTTTAAACGTATATGAAGGAACTTATGTTAATTATAATTACACAGTTGATACAGCTGATGTAGACCAAAGATTTTTAATACCAAGTGATAGAGTTGATACCACAACTTTAAAAGTTTCAATTCAAAATAGCGTTTCAGATACTACAACAAATACATTTACAAAAGCAACTTCAATTACAGAATTAGATTCAACATCAAAAGTTTATTTTTTACAAGAGGCTGAAGATGGTCAATATGAAATTTATTTTGGTGATGGTGTAATTGGTCAGGCATTAACTGATGGTAACATTATTACAATTAGTTATGTAGTTACAAATAAAACAGAAGCCAATGGTGCTTCATCTTTTAGTATATCTGGTTCTATTTCAGGTTTTACAAACATTACGATAACTGTAAACTCGGATGCTCAAGGCGGTTCTGAACCAGAAGCTATTTCAAGTATTAAACAAAATGTTCCTAACTTTTATGCAGCCCAAGACCGTGCTGTAACTGTAGAAGATTATAAAGTAAAAGTAAAAGAATTATATGCTAATACACAAGCAGTTTCTGCTTGGGGTGGTGAAGATAATGATACACCTTTTTATGGCCGAGTTTATATTTCTATTTTACCAGCAACAGGTTCAAATTTAACAGACGCTACTAAAACATCATTAGTTACTCAACTAAAAAAATATTCAGTTGCTTCAGTAACTCCTGTTATTGTTGATCCAGAAACAACTTATATTTTATTAACAACAACTGTAAAATATGATGAACAGGCAACTACAAAAAGTTCAGATACATTAAAGTCAGATGTAACAACTACAATTACAAACTACAATTTAAATACTTTACAAAAATTTGATAGTATGTTTAGACATTCAAAATTAATTGGTTTAATTGATGATACCGATAATAGTATTTTATCAAATGTCACAACAATTAAATTTAGAAAATCCTTTGTACCAACTTTAGGCAGTTCTACAAAATATACAATTAGTTTTAATAACGCATTTTATAATCCACACACTGGTCATAGAGCAAACGTTGGTGGTATATTACAATCGTCAGGATTTAAAATTAATGGTGACGCAACTAATATTTGGTTTTTAGATGATGATGGAAGTGGAAATGTTAGAAGATATAGATTAGTAGGTTCAGTTAGAACCTATGCAGCTCAAAATCAAGGAACAATTAATTACTCAACTGGTCAAATAGTCATAAACAGTTTAAATATTACTTCAATTGAAAATATTAGAAGTGCAGCTTCAACTGTTATTGAATTAACTGTTGAACCAAATTCAAATGATATTGTGCCTGTAAGAAATCAAGTTTTAGAAATTGATGTAGCAAACAGTACAATCAATGTCGAAGCTGATGCGTTAGTTGGAGGTTCAGCAAATGCTGGTATAGGATATACCACAACAAGCAGTTACAACTAATGAACAATGGCAACTTTTAAAGATAAAATATCCAATTTATTAAATTCACAAGTACCTGATTTTGTACTTGAAGACCATCCATTATTTTTAGATTTTGTAAAAGCATATTATAAGTTTTTAGAATCAGCAGAAATTACATTAACAAACATTGGTGATCCAGACCATTTACAATTAGATAATCAAACAAACGCAATTAACTTTATTCAGTTAAATGGTACAAATATAAATGGTGATGATGATGGCGATAGAATACTTTTAGAAGATACAAGTTACGGTGACTTTGTAAATGGTGAAACGATTACAGGCCAAACTTCAGGTGCAACCGCAACTGTTTTAATTGAAGATGTTGATGGTGGTTCACGTTTATTTGTAACTCATCAAAATAAATTTATTGAAGGAGAATTAATTATAGGTTCAACTTCAGCTGCAGAAGCAACAATTTCAAAATACAGAGCAAATCCTGTACAAAATATACAACAACTTTTAGATTATCCTGATCCAGATAAAACGATACAAGGATTTTTAACAAAATTTAGAAATGCTTTTTTAGCGTCTATACCAGACACACTTGACGGTGATATTGATAAAAGAAAACTTATTAAAAATATTAAATCACTTTATCGTGCAAAAGGTACAAAACGTGCAAGTGAAATATTTTTTAAATTGTTGTTTAATGAAACTGCTGAAATAAGATTTCCAAAAGAAAATATTTTAAGAGCGTCTGATGGCAAGTGGGATACTCAACAAGTTTTAAGATGTTTAGAAGTTGGTACATCTAACGCTACAAATTTAATTGGACAAACTATTACACAAGCAAATGTTCCATCTGACGGTAGTATTAACGAGGCAACAGCAATTGTTGAAAACGTTTTTAAATATGATATTGCAGGTGAAACTGTTGTTGAATTAATTTTAGGTGATGATACAGTTTCAGGCACTTTTGTTGCTGGACAAAATATTACAGGTACAGATAACACAGATGAAGATGTATTAGTTACTTGTTCACTAAAAGGAATTATTAACACAAAAACAATTAATAATGATGGCACTCTTTATAACTCTGGTGATAGTATTGTGGTTTCTGGTGGAGGTAATGACGCAATTATTCAAGTTGACCAAGTAGGTTCAGGTTCTATTGAAAATGTATTTGTTGAAGATGGAGGTTCAGGATATGAAATTGGTGATACTGTTAATTTTAGTTCAGGTAATGCAACAGCAAAAGTTTCATTAATTAATGGCGGGTTTACACAAGAAGAGTCTACATCTACTGTAGATGACCATATTATTTTAGAAGACGAAACTGTAAGAGGTGATCCATTTACAGGAAATAAAATTGTACAAGAAAGTGGAACAGGTTCTGGTGATATTACAGACGTAAGAATGATTGAAACAGGAAATGGTTATACATCCTTACCAAGTGTTACTGTTACATCTACTGGTGGTTCAGGTGCAGAATTATATTCTTACGGTTCTGAAATAGGAAGAGTTTTAAGTTTAAAAACAATTGAGTTAGGATTTAATTATGAGTTATCTCCAACACCACCAACATTAACTTTACCAACTTATTTACATTTAACAAATCGTTCAGGTGGTTTTATTGTAGGTGAAACAATTACAGGTTTAGATGAAAGTTCAACTGCTGTAACGGCAACAGTTGTTTCATTAAATACAGATACAAACGTTTTAAAATGTTCAGGTGCTTCTGGTATCTTTGCTCAAAATACATCAATCGCAGGTGGTACAGGATTACAAACTGCCACAATTAAAAGAATTGACCAAGCGACAGCAACATCAACTGTGGCTGCGTTAGCAACAACAGATGGACGATTTATAAATCAGGATGGTTGGGTATCTGAAGACTCAATGTTAATACAAGACAGTTTATTATACCAAGATTATTCATATATTATAAGAGTTGGTCGTTCAATTAATGACTGGAGAGATACTTATACAAAAACTTTACATTCTGCTGGTTTCTACTTTCAAGGAGAAGTTGGTATTGAATCACAAATATCTGCTAGATTGAAAAATGTAACAGGTATTAATACAAGTGTAACTGAAGAAATCTTTGGAGTTTACAAAACAATCTTTACTACAATACTTGGAAGAAGATTGGGTACAACTACAGATGGTACAACGTTACGTGTCAATCCAGCACTTGGTGTTGATCCAGACTTTACAGATTCTACAAGTGAACACTTTACACCAAATACAAGAGATTTAACACTTACAGGTGCATATAAACTTATTTTTGAAAGCACACCTAAACTTACAATACGAGGTGATACAACAAAATTTGGATATGCTGTTGCAGGCCCTCGTATGAGAAATATTAACAGATTGTGGTATATACATAGTGGTAGTTCGATACCACAAACAACTGCTGTTGGGGCAGACTCAACAACAGCAAGTTATATCACTCCTATGACTATGGCAGATTGGGCAAATCATAGAATAATAGGAACACAAACAAATAACGATGGAGAAGTCGTACAGTATAGAGAAATCAATACTGATAATTTAAAAACATATATTGCCCTACCAACGGAGATTAGTATAAGTTACTAATTTGGTCGTATAAATATAAATAGAATTATTAAAGGATTAAGAAATTATGCCAGCGATAGTAACAAACAAGTTTAGAGTACACAATTCCGAACAATTTTCGGAATCATTTTCAGAGGCCGCACCAAATGTCTATTATTTGACATTGGGAAGACCTCAAGCATTTGCAACATCAACAAGACCTGACTCTCGTACAGAAAACGAAGGTTTAGATACTTCACCTATTACACCTGCTGATTCAGTAGATACAGAATTTTACACTTTTGATGATACACTTGCTGCTAAAAAAATAACATCTTCAGATGTGTCTTTTGTAATACCAAGAAGAAACTGGACGTCTGGCACAGTTTATGATATTTACAGACACGATTATGGAAGAAGAATTACAGGTACAACTACAACTCAAACATCAGCAAGTGGTGCTTCAAATTTATATGACGCAACTTTTTATGTTATCAATAGTAACAATGATGTTTACAAATGTATTGATAATAATGGTGGTGGTACTTCAACTTCAGAACCTACAAGTTTAGGTACTTCAATTTTTGATCCAGGTGATGGATATAGATGGAAATATATGTACTCACTAACTGCTTCTGAAGCAACAAACTTTTTATCAACAGACTTTATGCACGTTTCAACAGATACGGCAACAGTACAACCTGCTGCTATTAATGGTGCATTAGATACAGTAAAAATTAAAACTGCTGGTTCTGGTTATACAGTTTCAGGTGGTGCAACTTCGGGAACAATTACGGCAGTTCCAATAAGAGGAGACGGTTCAGGAGGTGTTGCTTCTGTAACTTTAACTTCAGGTGCTATTTCAGCAGTATCCGTTACAACTGCTGGTACAAATTACACTTACGGTTACATTAGAAACGCAGATATTATTGCTGCCACAAATGCTGGTGGTACTGGTTCTGGTGCAGAATTAGATGTAATTATTCCACCAAAAGGTGGTCACGGTTCAGATGCTGTAAAAGAATTAGGTGGTTTTCATGTAATGTTAAACATTAACTTTGAAGGTGTTGAGTCAGGTTCTGGTTCAGATGTAACTGCTTCAAATGACTTTAGACGTGTATGTTTAATAAGAGATCCAGACTCTGGTGGTTCTGCTGCTTCAGCAACTACTTTAAGAGGAACAAAAGCAATTCGTATGGCTGCTTCTCCAACACCAGGTACATTTACTGTTGATGAAGAAATCAATCAGGCAACTACAGGTGCTGTTGGTAAAGTAGTAGAATGGGATGCTACAAACAGAATTTTATACTACATACAAACAAGATTTAATGACGAAGGTGCAGATAGTAATGGTAACTTAACTGCCTTTTCTACTGCTGCTGTAATTACAGGACAATCTTCAAGTGCTACGGCAACTCCTGATACAGGATTTACTGATACTGTAAATGGTGCTTCATTTACTGCTGGTTATTCTGCTTCAGAAATAGACGCTGACACAGGTGATGTTATGTATATTGAGAACAGAGCACCAATTACTCGTGCTACTGACCAAACAGAAAATGTTAAACTTGTTATTGAATTTTAATAGATAAGGAAGAACAATGCCAGCAACTACTGATTTTAACATCAGTCCATACTATGACGATTATACAGAGTCGAAGAAGTTTCATAGAATACTTTTTCGTCCATCTTTTGCGGTTCAGGCTAGAGAGTTAACTCAATCACAAACAATACTACAAAATCAAATAGAAAGAGTAGGTGACCATCTATTTAAACAAGGTGCGATGGTTATACCTGGTCAAGTTTCTATTGACACAAATTACACTGCTGTAAAATTAACATCAAAATCTGCTTCAAGTATAGACACTTACAACGGTTCTACTATTACAGGTGGTACATCAGGCGTTATTGCTGAAGTTATTGGTGTTGCTGCTACAGACGGTACTGATCCTGATACTTTATTTGTAAAATATAATAAAACAGGAACAGACAATTCTGCTGTTGTTTTTACAGACGGAGAAACTATTACTTCAGACGCAAGTGGTACTCCAACTGCTGTTGTAGATACTACAGCAACTGGTTCAGCTGCAGGTGTTCAATCAGGTGTTTATTATTTAAATGGTTATTTTGTTCAAGTTGACAGTTCAACTTTAATATTAGACAAATATACAAATACACCATCTTATAGAGTTGGTTTTACAGTTACAGAATCTTTTATTACACCAAATGATGATAGTTCATTAAATGATAATGCACAAGGTTCATCAAATGCAAATGCACCAGGTGCTCATAGATTTAAAATCTTATTAACACTTGCTAAAAAATCATTAACATCAACTGAAGATTCAAACTTTTTTGAAATTGCTAGAGTTGAAAATGGTGTTATTAAAACAATGGTTCGAAATACAGAATATGCTGTATTGGAAGATACATTAGCAAGAAGAACATTTGATGAGTCAGGTGATTATGTTTTATCAAATCCAGATTTTGATGTAAGAGAACATTTAAGTTCAGGCAACAACAGAGGTATTTACACTTCAGGTAATGGTGGTGATGCTACAAAACTTGCAATTGGTGTTTCACCTTTTAAAGCATATGTAAGAGGTTACGAAGCCGAAAGACTAGGAACTACTTTTGTTGATATTGATAAGGCAAGAGAATTTGAAACAGCAAATAATCACAAAACAAGATTTAATGTAAAAAACTTTATTAACGTAACAAATGTTTATGGTTCACCAGATGTAGGATTTGTTTCTGGTGATGTAGAAGCTTTCAAATCGGTTAATCTTTACGATACAGCAACAAGTGCTAGAGGTACTGAACAATCAACTGTAGGTACAACTGTACCTCAAATTGGTAGAGCAAAATCTCGTGGATTTGAAACTGTATCTGCTACAGAAAGTTTAGACATCAACGCAACTTCATCAATATACAGACATTACTTGTTTGATATTGAAATGTTTACACACTTAAACGCATTAGGTACTGCTTCATACACAACAGGTGAAATAGTTTCAGGTGCAACTTCAGGTGCTACTGGTGTTGTACAAAGTACAACAGCAACTAAAAATACTGCCGTTACTTCTATTTCAGTTGCAAGTCCTGGTGTTGTTACTTTAAATGACCACGGTATTACAGATGGTCAACAAGTTTATTTAACAGGTGGTACTTGGCAGATTGATTCTGCAGCTACAAGTAACGCAACAGTTTATACTGCTAGAAATACAACAACAAATACTTTTGAATTATATGAATCAGATGGCACAACTGCTGTCAATGTAACTTCATTTAGTGCTGGTCCTACTTTAGAACACACAACAATAGTTGTTTCAAATGTAGAAGGAACATTTAGTGCTGGAGAAGTTGTAACAGGTCAAACTTCAAGTTCTTCATTAACTTTACAATCAGACGCATTAGGATTTAAAGCAGTAAGAACAAGAGATATTACAGCAGTCAAACAAATTGGTATGGCAGGAACACCTACATATACTGCTGATGCTGATTTAACATCTACTTATGCCGATAACACAACAATTACAGGTAATGTTTCAGTTGCCAATTCAGACGCAACAGTTTTAGGTAAAGGTACAAACTTTACAACAGATTTAAAAATAGGTGATTCTATTTCATTTACAAATGACGCTGGTTCAACCGTAACTGGTGTTGTAAAATACA
>Ga0209929_1001060_pt1 | contig 9866 bp, 10 predicted proteins | sample SalPon2_C_H2O_MG_2_FD_185731 | JGI IMG/M metagenome (GOLD analysis project Ga0209929, IMG submission 185731) | Salt pond water microbial communities from South San Francisco under conditions of wetland restoration - Salt Pond MetaG SF2_C_H2O_MG... ... | reverse complement strand
TTGAGAGTTATTGTTATTAGAAGATGGTGTAGTATTGTTATCATCACCTGTACGACGAGCACCACCAATAGAATCACGTAATCCTGGGTTACCTTCTGCAATACCTGCTTCACCGTCAAAGCCTAAGAAGTCACCTAGCCATGTATCACCAAATGATTTCTTACCATCTCCGTCTGAATCAGCTAAGTTCTCATACAAACTAGACTCACCGCCGAAGATACTACCCTTCTTCTCTAGTCCTGACTTCTCAAACGCTTCAGGGTCTTCTGCTTGTAAGCGATCTAGTACATCATTATATCGTGCTACACCTGCTGTGTTAACTAGAGCAGCAACAGGTAGACCTGCCATAGAAGCAATACCTGAAGCGATATTAGTCATAGTAGACATACCTCTAGCAGTCTCTTCTAGTTTTTCTGTAGGTATAGCATCTAAGTCAAACTCTTCAGGAGCAGGTGCTTTTGCACGTACTGGATCATCATCATCTTGTGAAACCTGTGGTGCTTCTTCTTGCTGAGCTACTTCACCTTTTAGAGTATAACCTGGTGGGATCATACCCATAGGTTCACCATCAAAGAATGGGATAGTGATCTCCATACCTGAAGCATTTACATAGGTACGATACTCTAGTCCACCTTGGAAGTCTGGACCTGCCATGCCGAACTGTGTTAGGTCAGGCTGTTGGATGTATGCTGGTACGTTAAGGCCACCTGCTTGGAAGCCCATGAGTCCACCATTAGCAGCACCTACCGCTTGTTCTTCTTGTGGTGCTTGGGCCATGATAACCATAAGGTCTTCATCAGAAATACCAACGTCACCCGTTTCTTCTTCGATAGGCTCACCGCCAATACGACCATTAGCTTCCATTTCAGCCAAGCCCATCTTAGCCTGTGCACGTAAGTCCTCAAAGAACTTGACACCATAGAAACGTAGAACATCAGCAGGGACAACATATTCACCCTCACTTAACATAGCAGGAATATCATCACGTACTTCTTCAGGTAGAGAACCAGGTGGTACTTCATTGCCTGACACAGGGTCTATCTCTGTACGGCTAGACTTAAATACCGCATCCATTTGTTCATCCATAGCTACTCCACCTTCTGCATATCCTGCGTAGTCTTTATCTAGTTTTGCATTCTTAGCAAGAACCAGAGGCCCAATCTGTATTACTTCATCTGCTTCACGTACTGGAACGTGACGATTATCTGCACCCCTTACATAGAAAGAACTCTGTCTACGTGGGTCAAAACCTACCTGTGTCCACTCTGGATCGTTAAGAAGAGCAGCAGCTTTTTCACGAATTGCATCTGCGTCTAAGTCTTTAATCTCACCTGATACAGTAGCATACCCAGTTTTACCCATCTCACCTGTGCCAATCTTTTCACCTGTCTTCTGTGAAGCTGCAAAGCGTACAGGTTTATCACCTACGCCTTTATAGTGAATAGCTTTAGCGTAGTGTGTTACACCTTTTTCTGCGTTAGATGTACCTGCAACAATCCAAGTATCAAAGCGCTGATAAGCAGGAATGTCTAAACGTCCATTAAAACGATCACCTACTTTTAGACCTGACTGTGTAACACCTAGTGCTTCAGTTGTATCTACAGGTAATATGAACCTACCTTTTTCACGTTGATCAGGTTTAAGTGAAAACACTGTAGCTTTATTGCTAGGCTCTCTAGGTAGTGCATCCCAAGACTCTACAGGTTTATATGTATTAATATTCTTTAGGTGCTGTTCTCTTGTAATCTTACCATCACGTAATGCTTGTGCTGATTCTTCTAGCTCTGGTGTACGGATAGTAGGACTTGTTTCACGCATATCCTTTACAAGTGCTTCTGCGTTTGTCTGCCAAGTCTTAGCGTCTTCTGCAGAGTCTAATGCTGAAACACGTGCATCATACTCTACGTTAGATACCTGACGTGTAGGATTTATTTGTTTTTTACTTGTTAAATACTTGTCGTAGGATTTACGAATAGCATTTTCTGTTGTAGCCCAATCAACAAGATCATCTTGATAACCTCCATTTAGAAGATCAATAAGTAAATCGTTAGGTTCGCCACGACTAATAGACGGAAACGTTTCTACTGCAGCATCAACAGCATCATCAAAAGCCATGTCGAAACCAATAGATGCTCCCATTTTATTTAGTAAACCTTGTTGGTTTGCTATATCTGTTGCAGCACTTTTAAGGTCTTCATAATTTATAGTAGCTTCTACTGCGTTCTTATAATCTTCTAAAGTAACAACACCTTTATTTGTTGTTAAAGCATCAGCTAAAGCTTTTTCTATTAAGGGTATTTTAGCATCTATAGTATCTTGTACTTTTTTCTCTGCTTCCTGTATAGCTTTTGACTTACCTCCTGAAGACAAAAAACGTTTATTTACATCAGCTAATTTTTCTATTTCATCACTAGAAAGATTTAATTGATTAAAGTTAAAATTACTAAAATCTTTTTTAGTTTTTACTTTAGGTATACTACTTGTAACGTCAATAATATTATCCGTTTGACTTGCCATATCAGCACCCTTACGGATCATTGTACGTGCAGCAGGTGCAATACCAGGAATAAGAGATATTGCCTCAACTCCACCTAACATACCAATCTTTAGATAATCAGGTTTATCTTTCTTTAGTTCTTCTTGTATCTCAACAACAGAGTCAATAGGAGTAGTGAGGCTAACTGCAGTATCTGCAGCCTTAACACTTAATGGTTTTTCTTTACGGTAATCGCCTGTTAATGGGCTAGTGATTGTGTCCATTAAGCTATCAACAAAACCGCCTTGATCATATCCTTTGTAATAAACTTCTATATTATGTGAAAAGTTTATATCCTCTACGGGTTCTTGACCTTCATAGCTTTTATAGAAAGTATGATTACCAATAGTCATACCGTCTTTGCCACCAAAATCGGTCTTACGTTTTTTAGCTAGTTTCTTGTTTAGAAAGAAAGTACTACCTTTTGATGCATCTTCTCCTAACTGGATATAATCAGCCATCTCAGTTAGTCGTTCATTTAGAACATCTTCACTTACAGGTATTTTATCAACAGAACCATACGTACCTACTGGCTCAAACTCTCTAGGGCTTAATACTTTATCTACTGTATTAGGAAAACGCTTTGACATCAATCTATTAAAGATAACACCTCTAATAGCATTACGTCCTTCTACACCTTCGCCTTTAGCTTCAGCTTCTACAACACGTTCTATCTTTTTTAGATCGTCATAAGAAAGTCTAAGCTTAGGGCGTAACTTAGGTTTAGGACTTTGTTCCATTAACTTTATCCCTCAAGTATTTTAATCTACGCAGTGCACCAATACCGCCTTGCGTCTTGTGTATCTCTACTACGTGTTCTGATTGCTCTAAGCGTGTCTGCATCATAGCTATCATTGCATCTAGCTCTTCACAGAATGCGTCCCACTCAGCTTTATTATTTACGAATGCTTTAAGCGACATTACCAGAGAAACCTTCCTCACCTGGCACTGGTGCTACTCCTGTTCCAATAGTACCGCCACCTGCGCCTGTCTGATCCTGTGGTGCTGCCCCTGCTGGAACTGCTGGACCTTCTTGTCCTACTGGCGCTGGGCCACCCATAGCTGCTTCAGGAGGAGGTGGTGCTGGTTGTTGGAACCCTTTAAGAATCTCAGCTTGGATAGCTGCATCCTGCATAGAGTTAGTTACCTTGTTAGGATCAAGGTCCATGCTCTTAGCAATCTCACGAATGATGTAGTCCATCTTAGCGAAAGGTGCTAGTGCTGGGTTCTGTACGACACCCAAGAACTGCATTAGGCGCTGGGAGCGTACTTCGTTAGCCATAAGTGACTCAGTACCGTTAGCAATAACTTCTAGGTCACCCTTAATACCTTCATCATAGTCAAACTGCATGTTAAACGCAAAGAATGCTCGACCCATAGGTGCTAAGAGGTAATCATCTACGTTCTTAACTACAGAGCGAATAGAGCCGTTAGCTGCAGACATAAGCATAGAAATGCCACTAGCGGTACGACCCACTCCTGATACTCCTGTTTGCCCGTGGGCGAAGCTTGGGAATCCAGTACTTTCGTCAGCCAAGACTCTAGCTTTATCAAAGAGTTGCATGTTCTCTGCAGCAACGTTGGGAAATTTGGTCCCAAAGATGCCTTGTCCTGGTGCACCACCTTGTCTGCGGAACACTTTTCCTGGGTATACGGACAAATCCTGTCCTGGTACGAGGTTTGTTTCATCTATCTCAATCAGTAGGTTACCAGATAATACAGCATTGTCAACAGCCATTCGCATGAAGCCATTCATCAATGTTTGTGTATCATCCATGTTCTCAGCAATACCAACACCAAAGAAGCTGTATGGGTTATGCTCATAAGGTACAGCATAGTAAGGAATACGTGTAGGCTTAAATGGGTTAAGCACACAACGGATAATCTCACCGTTACATACCCAGATGTTAGCATTTACTTCTGCTAGCTTACGTAGCTCACGAGGTATCTTAATACCGTTCTCTTCTAGTAAGTCTGTATCAACAAAACCCCAGAACTCTAGAACTTCCCAGCGCTCAGTCTCAGATGGGTGACTATCGTCATCCTCCATCTTCATCTCCCAGTGCTTACGTACATAGTCTGCACCTTTATCAATAGCCATCTGGATAGAGTCATCAATAAAGTAAGGGCGACCACGTAGTGCACGTAGCTGGTTGCGTGACATCTTGTGACGCTCAACTACATACTCTGCATCATCCATACTTGCAGCTTCTGGGTCTGGGTAGAAGTTCCACACGCTTACGTGGTTAGTAGATGGTACAGTCTTGATTAGTGGATCGTACTCACCATCTTCCCAGTTAGGGTACTCTTTATCTACTGCAAACGGGCCTTTCATTACACCCGTACCTAGTAGTGCCATCTCGAAAGCCATAGAACGTAGATGCTTAGATGCACCTGACTCGTTTAGCTGATCGTGAATCTTCTTCTCCATCTTCTTAGCTGCTACCATAGCAGGATGGAATGTAACACTTGTAGGTGTAGTACCGTCACCCTCAATGATCTTATCGCTTACAGGTGCTAGCTTGTTCTGCATACCACCTAAGCGTTTCATGAGTGTAGTACGTGTCTCACCTGGTTCTAGCTTTGTATCAGGACCAATCAAGTAAGGCTTAGTTGGTTCTTGCCCAAATGCTTCTACTAGTGCACCTTGCGCTGGGCCAGCATTAGGATCAACATTGATGTGTACTGATTCTGCTACACCGTCTGGCAGAACGGATGGCTCAACAGAAAGAGGGAACTTGTTGTTACCGAATAGTACGTCAACGATCTGACCGTATGCAGCTAGTGTTTTAGTCTTAGTTACTTTAACAAATACTTTAGACTTTTCGCTAGACGTGAACTGTACTTCTGGTCCATAGATACCACGATAGTTACGATAGGAGCGTAGCCAACGTTCTTCATCACCTAGTCGTGCATCTTCAGCACGTTTAAAGCGATCTGTTACAAAGCCAACAATACTGTTTAAGCTGCTAAACAGACTATCCTCACTTGATTCGGCTGCTACTACTTCGTCTGTCTCGAAGGATAGATCATCTATTTCTGCCATTTACTTAGTATCCAAAAGTTGAGTCCGACATCTGAAAGCCAGAGTTTTGTTTTGCTGGGTTAAAGTCCCAGATTGAGCTACGTGGTCTAGTCATTATACCATATCGTAGTGCGTCATACAAGTGGTCTTCAGCATTTGTATCAACGTCTTCAGGGTTCTTCTTGTCTAGCGGAATCGTAGGGATTTGCGCTATAGTATTGGTGCAGGTGGAGAAGAACACAAGTCTTGGTAGTTCAGTGAACTCATCCACCTGCAAACGGCGGTGAATCTCGTTCTTACCAGCTACCCTTGAGCCACGAGAGCGATCAGAAGGTCTCCAACGACAACCCTTCATATTCATTTGCTCTGCTAGTGACGGGCCAGTATCTCCTCTTTTGTGCCAGAGGGACGAGTCTAACACGCCGTACCTTATAGTTCCATCATCTGCTTCCGCATCTAAGATCATATCAGCTAGATCGGTAGCCGTAACCTTAGAACAATAAAGCTCTCTGTAGACAACCAACTGCTCGTTTGGCGCAACAGCGAACCAGAGTACTCCTGTGTAGGAGCCGTAACCATAGTCGCAAGCTCTAAACTTAGGCCAGGAGTCAGGGATGTCGATAGGGTCCACAACGTGAATGCTTCTGTTAAACTCAGGGAACGCTGCTCCTTCATTAATATCCCAGTTACCTTCTAGCAACTGCTTGCGCTGGTGTTCTGGTAGTGACAAAAGCATTGCTTCATAGTCACCAGTATCTGCTAGGTATGGATTGTCAAACAAACTAGCAGGAATAAACCTACGCTTAAATAGTGGATCACCTTCACGACTATGCCCTTTAGGGAACGTGATAGTCTCACCTGTCTCAATGTTCGTAGCCCAGAAAGCTTTACCTGCTGCGCTGGGATCAATGAACATCTTCTTAACCCAAGCATGACCTGCACCACCAGGGTTTGTTGTAGCTCTCATGTACAAACCTAAGTTGCCACTATGTGCACTACGTAGACGTGAACGCATATAATCCCACGCATAAGGCGTAGGCCACTGTGTTAATTCGTCGAACCCGATCCAGTTAAACGCTTGACCTTGGTAACGAGTAACGTCCATGTCTTTGTCCAAGTACGACATCCAAAGTCTACCACCTCTTGGACTAATCCACTGACTCTTTCTTTCAGACCACTTAATACCTGGAACGGCTTTAGGGTAAAGCTCTTGACTCTTTTGGATAAGCTCACGTAGTTCCTCCGTAGTATGTCGAACTAGTAGACCACTAAAGTTAGGGTCATTTAAACCGTGAAGTGGGTCAGCCAGCATAGCATACGATTTGCCGCCACCAGCCGCCCCACCATACAGCACTTCTCTTTCAGATGCGGATAAGAAGTGTGTCTGTGGTCCTGGGTTTGGTTTAAACACTACTTCTTGTGCAGTGTCAACATCAAACTCTACAGGTTTTACTTGTGCTGCTACTTTTTCTACTACAGGTTCACTCGTCTGGGGGGATGATGCGGTAGGCTCCGATGTTTTCTTCTTCGAGCCGTTTGATCTCCTGTAGCGTTTCTTCGAGCCGCTTGGCAAGCTTGCGTTTAATTGTAGCTGCTTTCTTACGTCTTCGCTCAATGTCTACCCTTTTCTTTAAACCCATATGTGAGATGTATCTACCAGTTTGTCTCTGTAACCATATAGCAACTTCTCTGTAACTATACTGCTTTAAGTGACGCTTTGCAAGCTCTAAAGCTTCTAGTTCATCTGGTATGGGTTCTAATAAGTTTTCGTTGTCAGGGTGTACTCTGTATCCGAAAGGCACGGTGCGTGTTGTTCTAGCTATTACGTGCCACTGTCTCTCTTCACCTTTGTGTGGCTTGGGTAACTCCCAATACCCCAAAGATTCACGGTTCATACTTACTCGTTCTTACCTTCCTTGGATGGCAGGATAAACACCCCACCACTGCTTGACCCTACGTCAATCTTGTCTACTTTACCTAAACCTGCACGGTCAAGCAAATCTTTAGCTGCTGCCATCTTATCACGAACACCTAGTTCAGTAGGGTCAGATAAAGCACCAACCATAGCCATAGCAGCCTTGGGCGCAGTACGAGCAAAATAAGTGCGTGTCTTATCTGCGATCTCATCTTTTAAGCTTTCTACGATGGCTCCTGTGCTAGATGTTTCGCTATATCCAGCCAGCTTCTTAGCGGCAACTACGTCACCTCCTGCTTCATCGAACAGTACTTCTAAGAACTTCATTTGGTTTTCTGTTAGTTGTCTAGCCATTATACCACCATATATAATATGAAACCCATAATACCAAAACCTATTACTAGAAACACACCTGTTACTATCCAAGTTATAATAGCTTCTTGTAGTTCAGCTTTACGGTACTCTTGTTCCTTCTTCTGTTTACGTATCTTGGCTTCCGTAGCCACTAGTTCATCCCAAGCGGATGGCCCCATTGTGAAACTGATATAGTCCTTTAGCTCTTTGCGCATGGACTCTGCCTTACGCTTAGCTGCAAAAACTTCCATAGCCTCAGCTTCTACAGAACCACTTAGTGATTTCCACCAAGGAGGGTTCTTAACTTGCTTCTCAGCCTGACCTAAGTCGGACATACAGCCAGCCCATTTAGTTAGCTGACCATGCATGTCCTGTAAGTCCTTGCCTATAGCAAAGCCTTTCTTCAGGGCGTTAAAGGCAACAGTGGCCCCACTAATTATAGTAACTGGGTCCACAAGCCTCTCCTCCTTGCTTAGGACTGTTAGTCTTCGTTAACGACCCTACGGATGTCTCCACGTCCGATACCGATGTCGTTAAGCTCACGATCTGTCATTGCGCTAAGTTGCATCATAGCAATACGACGATTCGCTTCTTTCTGACGTGCTTCGATGAATGCGTTAAACACTTTTACCATCCAAGCCTTAAAATTAGCGGCCCACATACGTGATTCAGAAATTACTAGTTCCATTATGTATACTCCTTATGTTAACGCTAGCTAAGCTAGCAACGGAAACATACATAGTTATACTAAAATCGTGGGCCTTTACTATTGCTTATTTGGAATACCCGTTATTACCCTACAGGGATAAACGTTTCTGTTACAGTACACATAAAGTCTAGCTCAGGAGAAGCGTTACCTGATGCAATGCACTTAAGCGTGTCTCCCGGCTCTAACACAAGCGTAGCACCCGTAAGTAATACAGACTCACCAATACCTAAGTTCTTACCACCAATAAGTCTAAACTCTGCAGAGTCACTTGCTCTTACCCACTTAGCCAAAGCAGTCGTAGTGCCATTTGCATTCACACAAAATAGCATAGTGACTTCTGCACGACAGTTAGCAGGGCAGGTGTACAGAGTTTCTACTGCATCCTGAGTGTCGCATACGACACCTTTACTAACTGTACGTGCAGATTTACCTTGGTTAAAAAGGGTCATTACTTCTTAACTACCTTCTTGACAGTCTTAACTACCCAAGCCTCATTCACATCAGGTGTAGAGGGATCATCAGCGATGAAGTGTCCATTCTCGTCACGTGCTCGTACCATCTCAAGAGTCTCAACAACTTCAGTCTCCTCTTTCTTCTTTGTAGCTTTCTTAGCACGTGGCTTAGGTGTTTTAGTCATAGCCATTTCAGCTTCTTGACAGATTTGTGTTACGTTAGGGTCTTTACTCTGTACGTTACCGTAGTTGTCTTCACCTGCAGCTTGGTTACCACGTCCATCCCAAACATAGCCGTGCTCATCTACACGATAGCCTTTAGCTTCTAGAGCATCTTTGTATTTATGATAGAACTTTTGTACCATTACTTACTCGTTTTGATTGGACGTTCAGCAGGGTTAGATGCACCACAAGGCATACCACCATGTGCAAAACCCATACGCTTCTTAGACATACCACCGTAGGCCATACCCATACCCATCATGTCTTTCTTCTTAGTCATACCACCATAGCCGTAACCCATCTTCTTAGCTACTTCTGGTGCTGCTTTCTTAAGGGCTTTCATACCCTTGTTCATGTTCTTACCCATCATACCACCTTTGTTCATGTTGTTGTGATAGCCTGTACCGCCACAATGCGAACAGCCTTTACCTTTACATTTAGGACACATCTTCTTGGTCATGTTCTAAACCTTTTTACTTTCTTTGCAACTTTCTTAGGTTGAGCCACATGCTGCTTACCTGCCTTAGTGCCTTGTCGTTTTGCTCTACTTGTAGCGGCATACTCAGCGCTGCTAAGAGACTTAATAGCCTTAGAAGGTAGGTAACGTTCACCAGTAGCATTAGAGCCTTGCGTAGAAGGGTTACCACTCTTAG
>Ga0209929_1001059_pt1 | contig 9867 bp, 17 predicted proteins | sample SalPon2_C_H2O_MG_2_FD_185731 | JGI IMG/M metagenome (GOLD analysis project Ga0209929, IMG submission 185731) | Salt pond water microbial communities from South San Francisco under conditions of wetland restoration - Salt Pond MetaG SF2_C_H2O_MG... ... | reverse complement strand
AATACCTTAGTACTAGGTGAGAAGTTATCAAGCTCACAAGGCACTCCAGCGTCTTCTAAGACCTTACACAGTGGATCTCTTACATCAGCCCTAACCCGTCGAATATAGAAATGGGCATAGCGTCCGTGAATGCCTGATGCAGAATCTACCATCTGGGAAACAGTTCCGCTAGGTTTAACACAAGTTATAGCGGCACTCTGAGGAATACCTAATCGTTCTGCCCAGATCTTATTAGTCTCTACAGCCTCATCACGCAGGGTTGTTAGAAGCTTATCAAGATTCTTGTTCTCTAAAGTTGTCAGAGGATTGTCAAGTATGCCAGTAAGACTAACACCCAACAAAGATTCTTCTTCTGTATTGGTTTTCCAAATACCTCTCAGGTAGCGGAAGTTCGTGAGCGTGGCTTGGAGAGTACCCAAGATAGTCGCAATTCGTACTTTTCTCCGAAGAGTGTTAAGTGTATCTTGCGGTCTGATGACAACTTCTGAAAGGTTGCAGAATTGATTTGGTCTAAGGATGATTTCACTGCATGGGTTCGTTCCGAAATCTCGTTCACTATCTCGTCTACCGTTTCTTCCAGCTTGTTTTTTACTTGCCGCACGGCTGAATATTCCTCGTTCTCCGCTTTGTGATTCATGTAGGCTACTCCATTCGTTAGAAAATAAATTAAAGGAAGGCTTGCTGGTATAGCAGGCACTGTTATTTGCAAGGCCGCGCTGTGGTTCTGTATTGTACCAAGCACCGTGCTTCGCTTGTCGGATATCATCATCCTGAAGATCAGATAGGCTGATTAACGCACTACGCCTAACCCCACCTACAACAACTATTTGAGCGATTTTACAGCAAAGATCGTGGCATTCAAGGGGCGTAAGCTTTCGTCCAGCTGCTCCCTTAAATAATCTAACTGCAAATTTGAAGAGTTCAACAAGAGGTTCTGGGCCGCTTGCACGACCTCCAAAAGTTTTAAGCGAGGCACCCGCAGGTCGAACTCTAGATGTATCCCACTCTGGTATTTGACCTGAATACAACAACGAAACCAACTCCCTAAACGATTTCGCCCATCCAATTTTTGAATCTGGCACATGAATGACTGTATCTGTTGCATGGAAATCCTCTGCGATTTCTGGAAGTTTAGAAACATATTGCTCTTCAACACTAAAGCCAACGCCTGTGCCGCACATAAGCACATACATCATTTCGTCAAAGGCACGAGGACTATCAATTGCAAGATAACTACAATTAAACCCTGCTACATTGTCGCGGTCTAATGCTTCACCGGCAGTCATCAAGGCTCGCATGGATGGCATAACTTCTAAACCATGAATAGCTTTGTAGATTTCTTTTTGTTCAGCTACATCAAGCTTATCGCCCCAATACTTTACATAACGATTAACTGTTTCTTCCCATGTCTCACGCCTTTCTTCTCTTGGAAGATATCTAGCGTAACGACTCTTGTGGATATAAGACTCATACGAACCAAGTTCATTTGTTTCAAAGGTACTCATCTTTAACCTCAGTTATCAAGTGGAAGTGTTGTGTGTATTTCTTTTGCGAAGTCATAGGCTTCATCAGCCGTAGCAAAAATCATTTTTTTACTGGCCCAATCGCCATCTTCAGAGCGCCCGGAAACCTCTACCATATAGCCGTTTGAATAACGATAGACTTCAAGACGCTCATTAATTTTAGCGAGACTTGCTTCACTCATAATAATTCTCCTCATTATAATATCACGTTCATCATCAGTGTAGTTAGACCAGAAAATAATTTCTTTTAGTGTCCGATAACAGCCAAGACAAATATCATTCTCTGTTTTACATACAGAAATACAGGGTGTTTTCATTCCATATCATCAACAACATTCAGGTCATTTATATTTAATTTATATTTGTTTCTTTTCTTTAGTGGTTTTAATCGGGCTTCATCTTTTTCCTCGTGCTTTTTTCTCTTGTGGCGACTGAACTTTTCTAGTCGCTCACGCTTACGATCATTCATCATCACTCAAGCTCTCACGCTTTGAAGCATCTATCCAGGAGGAGGGAATACTATCTTCAGAAAACCATCTAAAACCTTTTGAAGAAGCCCACTCAGAATGGTTACGTCTTGTACCATCCTTACGGCGCTTTGCTTGCGGCATAGGGGCATTGGGATCTGCAAATAAAAACACTAGCTCTATGTCTTCTGGTAAAGCTTTAGCAATCCACACATACTTATTATATTCTTGATGATCCCAGAAGCGTCCCTTCGCCTCCAGATATATCTTCTTGCCGTTTATTGTACGGATGAAGTCTGGATGATAAGTATGCTCGACAATATATTCTGCTTTTTCAGAATGGATCTTCCAATCATTAAGGATGCCTGAGTGTAGCTCATACTCCCAATTAGAATCATAGCCACGGACAGGGGCTTTATCGACAGGCCGTTTAACACGCGCCTTTCTATATCCTTTTTTTATTTTTGGTTTCAATGTAGTGTTGGTATCCCTTCAAAGTGTAAATGTAATGCAGTATACAACTCAAATAAAAGCTCGTCGTCTATTGCTTCTTCGTCTGCTAACTGTTTAGCGCAGAAAAAAATCAAAGCTTCTATTGTTAATACTTTCATTTTAGATCATCGGCAGTGTAACTGTCAATAGGGCGTGAAGGGTTTTGGTTATATAAATCTTTAAGTTTATTCCTTGTCCATCTTTCTGTAAAAGATGAAGTATGAAACTGCTTATCATTAAAATAATGGGAAGTCTGATTAAGATATTGTTTGTAGTTTTCTAAGTTGATTTTGGCTGCTTCTTCTTCAGGCATAATACTATGTAGCCACTGAACAGATATAACCTCAACCTGCCGATTAATTTTTTTCATTGTCTTTTGGTTCATGTTATTTCCTCTACACGAGGAGCAACCTCAACATGAGTAAAGTAGGCTAGGCCGTTAGCATACTTAAATACCCTTAGACCTGTACCATTGTTAGCATCTTTGTAGCATTCAAACTTATACGGACAGTACGTACAAGTACGATATAACTTCATGTTGCCTTTCTTTCCATCAGGTACAGACTCATAACATCTAGGGGGAGGTGATGCTAACCGCAAAGATTTTTTGGCAGCCTGTATCTTAGAAACTATATTAGGCTTATCAAGCTCTTCTGGGCGATAAAGACATAGCTCTCCGCTCTCTTTGTTAATAACAAGGAAGCCGCCCTCAGAAGACTTCTCAGCCTCCTCATAGCCTGCAAGCTGTGACATATATCCGAAAGGATCGTCTTCAGCTAGGCGACCCTCACGAAATTTATTGAACGAAAACTTAGAGGCAGTTTTTATATCTACGACTTCACCATCAATCTTACAGTCAATATGGCCTTTTACTCCACGAACTTCAACTTCCTTCTGCTCGTCAGTAACTTTGTGACCTGCTGCCCGGACAAGCATAAGAAGAATCTCTTCTAAAATATGCCCATATAAAAATTTAATTTGTGTGGAGGGTAATGGCTTTGAAGATTCAGCAGGCATATTCTGTTGATACCATAGCTGTCTAGCAGGGCGACCAACATTAGACATACGTAAGATAAACTCTGAGTTTCTTTCTGAAGGTTTAGCCCAAGATCGAAGGGAATCTTTGATACGGTCTACAGTAAAATCTAGATCTTCATCTGATAAATTAAATTCTTTTCCTTCAGACAACTTACTAAGCTGTCCATAAATATCGTCAACTAATGTGTCAAGTTTCATTATGTTTTATCCACCGTAATTGTCGTGTGTCTGCATAAAAACCAAGCAAGACAACGCCTATTTGTTTTTGATAGTCTGTTCGACCTCCAGAAGCATTTCTCCAAGAATCTGCATATCTATGATCTCTTACCATTGTTTTAACATCTATAAATATACACTCTTCATCTTTATAGGCAATCATATCTATCGGGCCTGTAGATCCAGGATTTATAAATACTTCATAGCCTTTATCCCATAACCAAGTGACGGCATAAAATTCTGCAATATCTCCTAAACGACTAGAGCAGAATGCAGACTTATATATTTTTTCAGGTTCTTCTAGATCATCAAATAGGGGAGGCTGCTGTGGTTTAATGTGTTTCACTCCAGTTATTTCCTATCTTGTATTCACCATCAAGAGGACAATACAATTCTAGTCCTTCGCCTGCCTGTCTTATTGCATCAACCCCCAGTTGTCCTGTTGAATCAGCTACAGATTCTTTTACTTCTAACTGCCATTCGTCGTGTACGTTACAGACAAAGTGGGCATCCAATGTATTGAGTCTAATTAGCTGATTAAGATTAACCATCGCCTGCTTCATGACGATAGCTCCTGCGCTTTGAAGCAGTGTGTTTAGTGCGGCGTGTTCAGAACGAATATATAGTTTACGCCCATCTAGTCCTTTGAGGAAACCTTTTGAAGCCGCTCGTCCAACCCTGTCTTTAAGATGTTTAAATGCAGGGAGATTATCGAAGAAACGCTTTCTAAGTTTCGCACCATCGCGCTTACTTCCTCTGACCACACTACCAAGCTTCTCATCTCCTGCTCCGTATAAGAGTGCATAGATAAATGTTTTCGCCTGACTTCTTGATTCAAGTCCTGCAAGCTTTTGGTTAGCTGAGTGTATGTCTCCGTGGAGTATTTCATTTTTGAAGTCCTCATCCTTCATGTAGTGTGCAAGCATTCTTAGCTCAAGACCGCTGGCATCAATACCTATTAACTTGTAACCGTCTGGTACAGTCCAACAGGCTCGACATTCTTTTCCATAAGGCGAAGAAAGACTCGGAACTTGTGCCATGTTCGGGCTGTTGTGTGTCATACGTCCTGTGATAGTGCCATTAGGATTTACAAATCCACGTACACGGTCATCACTGTGTGATTCTTTTAACCAAGACTTAATCTGGGCAATACGCTTTTGAAGCAATAGATACTCAGCAATCAATGCAGCTTCAGGTATATTTTTAATCTTGCTGAGTGTAGACTCATCAACGATAGGCTGGCCCGTAGGTGTGAACCGCTTAGGCTTCCAGCCAAAGTCAATAAGATACTCGCCTATTTGTTTGCGTGAGCCAAGGTTGAAAGGTACTTCTTCAATGCGAATAGCTTTGCGCTTAGTAGCTATGTCTTCATACTCTTCTTGCGTTAGCCTGCTTTTCTTTGGTGAGCCTTCTATCTGACCCATCTTAGAAAGAGCACCTGTCTTGGTGAAGAAAGGAAGTAAAACAGTCTTGAGCTGCTTAGGTCTAAAAGACTTCTTAACTTCACGCTCTACTTCTTTTAAGCGGTCAGTCAATTCTGCTTCTAATAGTGTGGCCTTTTGAACATCTAATAAAAAACCACGCTCTCGTTGTTCTGCAATAATCTTTAGTGTCTCATGCTCTAACACAACAGACTGTCGGCTAAAACCACGAGACTCTACTTTAAGATTGTTAAACATCTTAGCGTTGAGTACTGCATCATTCCTACAATAGTTCAACATTTCTGGAGAGTATTCTCCAAACTCTTTGTAATCTATTTTCTGTAGGCCAATGCGATAACCCCAGGATTCAAGACTATGCCCGCCTTCTCGCGTAGGATTAAACAGGCGGGACAAGACAAGGGTATCAACAATTGCTCGCCCCTCTGTTAGATCTACGTTGTGTATCTTCTTGATAGCTGGAAGATCATAGCCAATAATATTATGGCCTATTAGCTTCTCAGCAGTCGTAAGAAATGCAAGGCCATTAACAATCTCAGTAGGCCCAAAGGTTTTGGTTTCACCAGAGTCAGGATCGACTGCGGCAATACACCAAATCTTTGTAGGCTCTAAACTGTCTGCCTCAATATCAAAGACTATTGATTTCATAATTCAATCTCATCTTGTTCTTCTACTTCCATTGCTATTTCACTGAGCCTACCACTGTCCTTGTCATAAAACAAGTGCGTGGCTAGACCTACATCACCAGTATATCTAGACTTTAGGACACGGACTCGTGTGGTGCTGGCTTCAATAGGATCTTCTGCTTGCTGGTTACGCTCTAAAGATATTACGCAGTCTGACAACTGAGCAATACTTTGCGAGCCGCGTAGGTGATTGAGTCCTGTCTCAATACCATTCTCGTGACCGCGATTACCATCAACTCTTCTGAGGTGTGACACAAGAATAAGACCTACGCCTGTCTCTTCAACTAGCGTCCTGAAGTTGTGCATAATAGCATCTATGTTACGACGTTCATCACCGTCCGTTGTCATGGACAAGAGCATATGCAAGTGGTCAAAAACTATCCACTTACATTCAAGTCCCATAGCCATGAAGCGTAGTTTAGAAAATACACTATCAACATCATTCATCCCAAGGTGTGCATGGACAAAGACACGGTTCTTGTTCTGCCCGTCATAAAGAACATTAAAGAAATTATCTATTTCTTCTTCACTGAACTCAGCACGAACACTATCAATGTGTAGTTTGGCATTAGCTTCAATAGAAAGAATACCATCTACAGTTCGACGCCAATCTTCTTCAAGAGCTATGACACCTACCTTGTCGTTGGTGTTGGTGATGAGCCAGTGTTCAAGCTCACGAGTAACGCTAGACTTACCTAAGCCTGTGCCACCTGTCAGCGTGATTAGTTCTCCTTGTCGTAAGCCATCTAGCTTTGTGTTGAGTCCATCCCAAGGATAAGGAATAGATTCTTTACGCTCACGCTTCTTGTAGTTTTCGCGCTCTTCACTGACGTTTAGAATCCCAGATGGCGTGTAAAGTTTTGAAGCCCACCACGCAGTAACATAAGCTTTGTGATGACCCAGCTTGAGCATCTCATTAGGATCTTTGAATTCACTAGGGAGGTAAAGCATCTTGGCTTTTCCAGGCTTGAGGATACGCGCCACTTTCTTTGCGGCTTCCTTTCCTGGCTTGTCGTTGTCAAAAGAAATAACCACCGTATCAAACGATTCAAGGAACTCAAGATTTTCTTGGACATCTTTGACTGCACCCTGTGCTCCAGTTTTAATAGATACGACGGGCCACTTACTACCAAGCAGTTCGTATGCTGCCATAGCATCACATTCACCTTCAGTGATCGTAATGTATTTGCCCCCTGCCTGTGCAATCTGCTGACCAAAAAGCCCAGTTCCTTTTGACGAACCAACCCAACTAAAAGCTTTATTTTGCCTACGAATTTTTGTAGCAACTTCTTCATTGTTGATATAGGCGGGGTAATGGTGTTCAATAATTTTACCTGACTCGTCCTTGACTGAGCGAACGCCATATTTCTTTGCGGTTTCAAGGGTAATGCCTCTGTCTGTTAGTGCATGGAACACGCTATTATTCCCAGTTAAAGTTGCGTTGTCGTTGGATCTTTTGAAACTATTGAAGTCTGCCACATTGCCTCCCATTGCAGATTCATAATCTTTAAAAAAGGTTCCACAACTAAAACATTTTGCAGAACCATTTTCGTTTACAGAGACAGGATCACTGCCTCCGCAACTTGGACAAGGTTTCTGATAGGCCACAAAGTCGCCCATGTTTATTCCTCCGTTTCATTGTCCTCAACAATTGCAGAGTCTTCTAAATACTCTTGCATTTTTTGGTGTAGTGCAACAGCAGAAGCTTGAGCAATTGTTACTTCATTCCCAAAGTTATCAATACGCTCTTGGACATCAGCTAGTAATTTAAAACAGGCTACCCCCTCAAGGGATAGCTTTGATACATCATAAGTTTTATCTTCGTGAGTATATCTATACATCAGAGTTCATCTCCTTCATCATCATCAAGCGCATCAAACTCAGCACCATCAGGGCTGGCATACTCTATCAACTCAAGCACCTGCATAGCTTGAAAATCTAAGCCCTTATACAGAGTGCCATTCCAGGATGACTCCCATTCCTTGTACTGAACGCGAACCTTAGAGCCATTACCAACACTCACAGTCAGCGGCTGCTTGTTTCGATCTAACAGTTTTGGGGAGGCGTTAGGTTGTCCGTTCTTACCCGTAACCTTGCGCTTGATAATAAGGGCTGGGCCTTCATCCATGTCCTTAACTCTAAAGCCCCTTGACCGGAAATCATTAGCAACTTCCTCATCAACAACAAGGCTTACCTGATAGACAGGGGTGAATGTTGTGTTGGGCGTAGTAACAGAAGCCCACATTGAAATGCCTTCAACAATAGCCATTATTTAAATCTCCTACGATTTGTTAAACAGAAAGGTAATGTAGCGGGGTACACAACTACAAACATAATCTTCAGTCAAAGTAACTCCCTCCTTTTTTGACGTAAGATTAATCCAACTGAGCATATTCTTCATCGCCTCCGGTGAAGGTAGGCCAGTACCTAAGCCCATCACAAAAGCACGACAAAGAGCATCCTCAATATTAAAGACCTCATCATCCATTAATCATAATCTCCTGATAGGATGGTCATCTTTACAAGATCTAATAAGAGATTAAACTTCTCCATCTCTACATCAGATATTACTTTAAGTTCTTCTCCTGTATCAACAATAAGAATAAAAGGATATCTTAAAGCTTCTTCATTAGAAGAATCTTTAAGCTTTGTAAGACCTTCAGTTAGCTTTTCATTTAAAGACTTAGACTTGTCTTCAGTAAAGTTACCTTGTATTACTTTCAACGATTACCTCCAGACCCTTTTATAAGTCCACGTTCTTTACGACTGTTTAATTTTTTAAGATTATAACAGGCTACTTCAGAAAGATCAACCCCATTATCTTTCAATAACATAGCTAAGTTCCAGAGCACATCACCAGCTTCTGAAATTATATCATGCCTATCTAATTTTTTATCGTCCCCCCTTAGCATAGGCTTTATAAAAAGATCTGATAACTCTGCTGATTCTACCATCAATGATGCAATCGGATAGAACTTATCACTGTACTCCGCTGTTTTTCCAGCAGCTTGCTGGTATTCATCAAAGTTCATTTGTTTTCTCCTTGTAGTGCTGTATGAACTGTGCTACTGTTAGTTCTGATTGCTTTGCCTTGTTCCATAGATCATAGATTTCTTCTAAGTCCCAAGAGCTAGTATCAATTTTTTCTACGATGTATGCACAATATTTTTCATCATTACTTGCACTTCTAACAAGCCTATTTAGATTCATTTTCTATCTCCTGGATTAACCAATCCAAATATACTTTAGCTTTATTTAAATCTTCTAAACCATTTTTATATTTAAATCTATGTAAATATTTCATAACATTTCCAGCACAGTAATCACTAAACCCAGGGCCTAGTTGCTGCTTGATATAATCAATGGCTTCGATACCACCTTTGTTGTAGTGCTGTGGTTTTGTCACTGGATTGTGTCTGTCTTCTGGGTGATAAAGCTTTCCATAAACTGTTTTACTTTTTGCAACACTATCCCATTCTTCTGGTGTTACATCATCAATACTCATAGGTATCCTCCATCTTTGAGATACTGCCCGATTATAATACCAATAGAAAAGAAAGTCACTATCACTAGAGCGTACAAATACTCAGGCGAATGTTTTAAAAGAAAAAAGAATTCTTTTATACGGCTTTTGTCCATCGCATGGGCCTCCCCTTTTCCATCCAATCGTGAAACTTAAAGTCATAATATTTTTTATAAGCCTTGATAGTATCAGTATCTTTATATTCATCAGGCATACACTGGGGTGGCTCAACAAAACCAGAGACTTCAATGTTTTGTGGAGCCTTGCTCGTAAAGAACTTTAACTTATTCCAGCTTTTGTGGCTGTGTTTGAAGCGTCTTTGAAACTCCAGGCTCAAAGCCTCAAAGTGCTCATACAACCACTGGTAATGTTGTTTACTTTGTCTAGCCCAGACAGTGCTGGGATGATTGACATGGGCTGCAAGATAAAACTTATCGTCATATTTATCAAGCACCCAGCGTTTAGCTTTACGACCCGATGAGG
>Ga0209929_1001058_pt1 | contig 9885 bp, 9 predicted proteins | sample SalPon2_C_H2O_MG_2_FD_185731 | JGI IMG/M metagenome (GOLD analysis project Ga0209929, IMG submission 185731) | Salt pond water microbial communities from South San Francisco under conditions of wetland restoration - Salt Pond MetaG SF2_C_H2O_MG... ... | reverse complement strand
AATATATGTTTTTAACTGTTAATTGTAACAAATCCATTGAATGGTGATGAGAAGGTTATTCTTATATTACTAGCATCAAGGCTTACTACTGATTGTGGTGTAAATTGTGCTCTACTAGCACTATCATATACTTGAACAGTAGGCCATTCTGAATTTAAATTATGTGTAACTATATAATTTGAAGAACCTGATATTGCTTTTCCAAAAGTATTAGCAACTTTAATATTAGTTGCATCTATAGGCCCTCCTGATACTATTATATTTCCTGAACTAGTTGATGCAAAAGTAACATTTACACTATTATCATCAATTATAGATACACTAGAAGGAATAATTTCATTATAAGATGAATCATAAACAGATACAAATACTGATTTGCTGTCTAGATTATGAGTTATAGTTTCACTTACACTATCAGTAAATGAAGAAGAAATATTACCCTCCCGGGCCATAGCTATTAACGTACCAGAAGAAAGATTTGCAAATGTTGCTTTAACATTACTAGAATCTAATATTTGTATATCAGGGGTAAATTGGGAATTGTTGCTATCGTAAGCTACAACATTTAAATTTTGGGTTCCTAAGCTATGACTTAATATTACGGAGCCAGTATTAGTAAATGTTGTTGTAGCATATTCTCCTACTTGTCCTTCTATTGCTACTAAATTACCTGTTTGTTGAGCAGCAAAAGTAGTAACAACAGTATTTAAACCATCTAATGTTAAACTAGCAGGGATAATTTTATCCCCATTATTATTATATACAGTAGCTATAATGTTAGTACTACCAAAATTATGAGTTAAAGTAGCCGTGGTAGCACTGGCAAATGAAGCAGATGCTACTGTACCACCAACAATAGTTTCAGCTGATATTACTATATCTCCTGTATTTTGGCTTACTGTAATACCCGATCCGGCAGTAATTGAAGTAACTCCACCTTGCCCAAATCCTTCAGCTGCGGCTGATGCCGATATAAAGGTTGGGTCGATATACGAAGCAGTTATAGCATGGGATGCAGATAAAGCTTGTAAAGCATATGAAGCCGTCTCAGGTACATTAGTTGCATGAGACGCTGTTAGGGCGTATGAAGCAGATAAAGCTTGGGAAGCATATGAGGCAGTAAAACCTTCTATTATAATATCTCTCCAAGTAGAACCACTATATGCTTGGTAAGCAGCTCTTGTACTATTAAATATTATATCTCCGTCTTGACTTGTAAAACTACCTGTTTCAGCATTAGTTAAAGATGCTACTCTTAAAGGTGAAGATGTTACAACAACGGCATTAGAGGCACTTAAATTTAAATTTGTTGAACTATATAATGCAGGGATTCCAGTGGCATTATCGTCAATATTAAAACCATAAGCTGTAACTGAACCTGATACATTTAAAGATCCTGTAATATTAGCTTGAGATCCATCAAATGTAAAATTTGATTCTACTGTTCCATTAGGTGCTGTACCATTTAATGTTATTATACCATTATCTGTTGCCCCAATTAATGAAAGTAAACCAGATGTGCCAGATGTACCACTTGTTCCACTTGTGCCTGACGTACCTGCTGTACCTGAAGTTCCGGATGTACCACTAGTACCTGTTGTACCACTTGTGCCTGAAGTTCCGGATGTACCACTAGTACCTGTTGTACCACTTGTGCCTGAAGTTCCTGAAGTGCCAGATGTACCACTTGTTCCAGTTGTACCACTAGTACCTGCTGTACCACTTGTACCCGAAGTACCTGTGGTACCACTAGTACCACTTGTGCCTGAAGTTCCGGTTGTGCCTGAAGTACCTGATGTTCCACTTGTGCCTGAAGTACCGGTAGTACCACTTGTTCCACTTGTGCCTGTTGTACCACTAGTACCACTTGTACCTGATGTACCTGAAGTTCCTGTTGTACCTGAGGTTCCACTTGTACCTGATGTACCTGAAGTTCCACCTGTACCTGATGAGGCGGCATTTTCTCTGTAACCTATAACTCCATTATTATCTATTACAAGTGTAGTGGTTTCTGTAGATTGTTCTTGTAAATCTTTTACAGATAGAGAACCTGTAATTGATACACTACCTGTATATTGGTGAGTATCATCTAAAGTATCTCCAAATTTTGTTGAACCACTTGAATATATTATAGAAGCAGTTTCATATATTGTTTCTAAGTAACCAATAGAGGCAGTACCATCTACGGTTAAATTTCCAGTTACTGCTAAAGTTGAACCATCAAATGTTAAATTTGATTCTACAGTTCCATTAGGAGCAGATCCATTTAATGTTATTAAACCATTATCAGTGGTTCCAGTAAGGGATAATAAACCAGATGTTCCAGAAGTACCACTAGTACCAGATGTACCACTTGTGCCCGCTGTACCAGAAGTACCTGTTGTACCGCTTGTACCTGATGTGCCTGTTGTGCCACTTGTGCCACTTGTTCCTGAAGTTCCTGTTGTACCTGAGGTTCCAGAAGTAGCTGAGGTACCTGAAGTACCACTAGTACCTGTTGTACCTGAAGTTCCAGTTGTTCCGGAAGTACCACTAGTACCTGATGTACCTGAAGTTGCTGAAGTTCCGCTTGTCCCACTAGTACCTGATGTACCTGAGGTTCCAGTTGTTCCTGAAGTACCGCTAGTACCTGATGTACCTGTTGTTCCACTAGTACCAGCTGTACCTGAAGTTGCTGAAGTTCCACTTGTACCTGAGGTACCTGTAGTTCCTGAGGTGCCAGAAGTAGCGGATGTACCTGAAGTACCGGAAGTGGCTGAAGTACCTGATGTACCTGAGGTTCCGGTTGTTCCACTTGTACCTGAGGTTCCAGTTGTACCACTTGTTCCGCTTGTACCAGATGTGCCTGATGTGCCTGAAGTTCCGGTTGTACCAGAAGTTCCGCTTGTACCTGATGTGCCTGTTGTACCGCTTGTACCTGATGTGCCTGAAGTACCTGATGTTCCACCGGTACCAGATGAAGCAGCATTTTCTCTATAACCTATAACTCCATTACTATCTACTACAAGTGTAGTAGTTTCTGTAGGTTGTTCTTGTAAATTATTTACAGATAAAGATCCAGTAATTGATACACTACCTGTATATTGGTGTGTATCATCTAGGGTATCTCCAAATTTGGTTGAACCACTTGAATATATTATAGAAGCAGTCTCGTATATGGTTTCTAAATAACCAATAGAGGCAGTACCACTTACTGTTAAATTTGTAGATACAATTTCAGTTGCTGCAAAACTACCTGTAAAAGACCCAGTAAATGATGATCCGGTTACTTGTCCAAAAATACCAATAGATCCTGATATATCTGAACTACCTGAGAGGTCTACTCCTTTTAAATATGCCATGGTATATTAAAAATCGATTTATTATAAATATTAAGTAGAACCTGTTTTATTATAAATATAACAATATAATCTAGGAAATAATAGTTAATTTCTTACAATAAAATGCTTCAGCATATTTAGAGGAAATAAAAGTTCCTTTATATCTAGCCTCGGCTTTAAGTATTTCTTTCCAATCTTGAGGAAATCTTTTAAATTGTGAGTTATGTAAATTTAAGGCTTCTATTTTATAATCTATAAAATTATCAACTTCTAAATATATTGTGGGTTTTGAAAATTCTTGGTAGTTTATTCTTTTAAAGGGGATAGTATCAAAATGAAAAAAATTATTAACTTTTCTTCCAGCTGCCATAGCTGATTTCATAGTATTATGGTGGTCTTGATGGGAATCAAATTCACTATGTGTTAAAATAGTGTCTATGTTTTTATTAATGATAATATTATCTAAAAAACTTACTGTTTCTTTATTGTGGGGGATAGAACCATCTTTAAAATCAGCTATAATATAATCAGTTATACCTAAATATTTAAATGCTTCTTCTTGTTCTTTTTTTCTAATCTTATTTTCACAAGACATAACTACAGCAGTTACTTGTATTCCTTGTCTTACCCATTTACATATACTAGCACCACAACCTGCTTCTATATCATCTGGATGAGAGCCTATAACTAAGATTTTAGAGTGATTTCCAATATTCATAATCTTGAGAAAATGTTTTATATATTTTTTGTTTTATTTCAGGAATTAATTTTTCAGGCTGTCTATTAGTTGATTGTAGGTGGGGGATTTGATGAGGGAATTGGTTAAATATACAATGAGAAATAAATATAAAAACTTGGTATAATTTTTCAAATTTAAAAACTTTATCTATTCTTTCTTTACCTTTACTATCTATTATATGATCATATTGTTTATCAATAGTATTAATAAATTCTTCACTTAAAATAAATTCATCAAAATCCTTACTATTATAAGCTTGAGGGAATTCATGAAAACTTGATTGAACATATTCAGCCGGGTCTCTAAATATAGTAAATTTAAAATAATCATCTAAATTTAAAAATTCTTCATACCCCCGTATCCACATATGGGGATCGCTTCCCATATTTTTATATAAATGATAATTTAGATATTCTTCCCAAAACTGTATATTAGTAGAAGATTTTATATTAGCTCTACATTCACCATAATAATTACTAATTGAACTGCCTCCTGTTTTAGCTATATGAACAAATAATATTTTATGTTTTGGATCGTACATAACTAATAATTAATTCCTTGTTTATAAGGTTCTAAAATTTCTCTACCTAGTCCTCCAAAAACTTCTGAGCTATTTACTAATTTAATTATATCTTTTCTATCATAATAAAATAGATTAAATAATACTTGACATTCGGGATGATAAAATTTAAAAAATTCGGTTTTTAAATCTTCTAAAAATTGTGGTAGTCCGGGCTTGCGAGTATTCCATAATAAAAAACTCATATTAGCAGATTGTTTTTGGGTACAATATTCCCAACTTCTATTTCCTATATACCAATCAATATTATCTCTAATTTTAGATTCAACCCCAATATATCTCCCATAAGCCATACATCTAAAATATTCTTCAAAAACACTAAACCATTCTTCACCTAATACTACAAAATTATCTTCTACAACATCTACAAGATTTTGGATTTGATCTAACCCATGAAAAAAATATTTATGATCATGATATAAAATATAATCATATTTATTCATTAATCTTTCTTCATCATCATACTCTAATTCTACATCAAATATTAAAAACTTAGCATGTTTAGCTTGGATTGATGCTTCTGTAAGGTCTGTGGTATGTTCTAAATGTGTTAAATATTTAACTATCCAACCTTGTTCTTCAGCATTATTTTTAAATTCCTCAGTACGGTTAGTAGTTAATACATATGAATCTACTCCCTTTAAGGCAGGAAGAAGTTTTGTCCAATTTCCGGTTATTGTAGTAATTAAAGCTAGATTTTTCATTATAAAGTATTAAAATATTCTAAAAAATTAATATTATATTTTTGGTTTATTGTTTGAACATGGTAGGGTTTAAATTTATTAAGTAAATAATTTTTATAATCTTTTATAAATATTTCTTCCTGATGGTCTTCTAATTTACGGTTTGAATGGTTATATAAATGATATATAGGGGTATCCTTATAATTTACTATATCATAATTTTGTTCTATACTTCTATAAGTTAAATCTATTTCTTCATATCTAAAATTAAGTAAAGGATCGTATCCTACTTCATATAACCATTTTATTTTTGCAAAATGAAAACCTCCTGAAATGGTTGATTGTCTATAATTTTGGGTTTTAGAAAAATGTTTAGATATAAAAGGAAAATTACTTTCTTTATTTATATTAAAATTATTAGTGAAGTGTACATTATTATCCCCTAATCCTTCTTCTAATGTATAAATAGGGGGATAAGCAGAAATTATACTTTTATTAGGGTAATTATTTATAGTATCAATTAATAATGAATCCCAATTAAAATCAAATCTACTATGAGAATCAATACTTAAATAGTATTGAAATTGGGGTTCTATAAAAGATTTTGCTAAAGAACGGATTCTACATACATTAGAAAATTTATTATAATCAACATTAATTAATAATATATTATATTCTTTTGGAAAATCTAATTGAGTAAAAGATTTATCAGGAATATCTTGGTTAAAAATAACTACTTTAATATTTTGAGGATTAGATGACTTCTCAAATAAATCCTTTACTGTTGGGATAATTTCATTATCTAATCTACAAGGAATATAAACATATATCATCGATACATCCATTCTTTAATAGAGTTATAAAAAATATTATCTGGAAATTCGGTTATATTTAAATTAGGAAAATTATGTTTATGAAATATTGGGTCACAAGAATAATGGGCTTGATGATGGTTTGCTGTGTCTAATTGATTTACGTTAGGGAAATAGCAATTATCTATGCTAATCATTTTTACTCCATGATTATGGCAAGCTACATTTAACCCATACATCTGCATCCACCAAGCATGAGGGGTATTTAAATTATCTTTTCCTATTTTAATACTTAAATCAATTATATCATCTATAATTTCTTTTAAAGTAGAAACTTTAATTATAGTATTAAAACCACCATTAGGATACCATTCTTCTTGATGATTCATATATGGTCTGATTACATGAGAATTTTCGGATTCTGGGGTAGAGATATGCATATGCCAATTTTCATATACTGTATTTACTATAACTTCTTTATCTCCTGGGAGGGGGCCATGATATGGTTTAAGATGAAAAATATCACAATCTTGGATTTCAACTATATCATCATCTTTTAAATATGGTAATAATTGTTTTGCAGCATAAAATACATTTGAGGCACAAAAAACTGGGTCTGTTTCATTAGTATAAGTGAATATACTATCTACCATTACATAAGGAAGTTTAATATCCCAATCTATAGAATTAATTAGGGGATCATTATGGTGATTTTGTTTAATAATAGGAATCAAACATTTATTTTTTGCTTCAGCTCCATAAACTTTTTGATGTTGAAATTGAAATAAAGAAAGTTGAAACTTAAATAATTTTACAGGGGCAACACATGGGATTGTAATCATGTTTTTAGTTTTTTGGTATTCTATTATATAATTCCCAAGCTATGGTTTTATAACCTAAGGTGTTAGGATGAAAGTCTCCTCCTAAAAAACTTCCTAATTCACTTACTTTTCTGCAACCATATTCCCAAACAGAAGTATTATGAATTTTTTCATAGTATATTAAAAATTCAGCCATAGTCATTTCAGGATTAATAAATCGGGAAATATCTAAAGAATCAATTATATGTTGAGGAACTTCTTTAAAAGTAGGATAAAAAGAATTAACTATAAAATAATTGTAACCCTGTAGTAATTTATTTATTCTAGGGATATCTTGTTCAGGTTGACCTTCACCTCTAAAAGCATAACTTAGCATTACAATTATAAGGTCATTTTTAGTTAAATATTTTATATTTTGTTTAATTCTTTGAATAATTTCAGGGTTTGAAAAATTACATACGCCTAAATTTACAAAAGGAATATCATAATGTTGGGATAAATATCGGGGCCACCCATTACTACTTCTTAAACTATTAATAAATAAACCACAATCAATAACTTCTTTATATTGGACTTGGGTTTCAACCCCATGTCCAGCTGTCCAACTATCTCCAAATGTTACTAGCCTTTCGTACACTTATATTAAAAATTTTTATAGGTAAAAGGGTCTCTTTTTTTAAGTTCAGCGATCTTTTTTTCGTATTCTTTTTTCTTTTGCCAGGCAGCAATTTTTTGTTTTACTTTATCTTTTAACATGCTTTTTTTTGATAAGAAAGTTGTTGATTACTAAGAAGTCTATGTCTGATGATAAATATCGGTCGATAGCTTGTTTTGGTGAAATTGTGATAGTTTGATCTTTTAAATTAAATGAAGTATTTAACACTACCGGTATACCTGTGATTCTGCCAACCTCCTTTATTAATTTATAGTATTTAAGATTCTGTTCTTTATTAACAGTTTGAACTCTACATGTTCTGTCGATATGTGTAGCAGCGGGAAGAAAATCTACTTTAGCCTTAACAACTTGATTCATATAAGGTACCGATTCTTTGATATCAAAAAACTTACTGGCTTGATCTTCAATAACTGAAGGAGCGAAAGGTCTAAATCCTTCTCTCTTCTTTATTACGTAATTAAGTTTTTCTCTCATTTTAGGATCAGTAGGAGAGGCTAAAATAGAACGATTTCCTAATGCTCTTGCCCCGAATTCCATCTTGCCTTGAAACCATGCTATAATTTTTTGATCTTGAAGTAATTCTGCGGTTTTCTGAATAATTTTTTTATCGTCTAGATTAGAGTACATAAGCTTACTATCATACTGTTTAAGTATTTTTCTTACATGATCATTAACATAATATGGTCCTAAGTAAGGTGAAACTTTAGTATGTCCTTCTAGACAAGCACCTATGGAAGAACCTGCATCTGAGGGTGCAAAAGAAATATGTATTGAATTAAAAAACGTATATGCTAAAGAATTAGCGACTCCATTGTAAGCGCAACCCCCGCCTAAGCATAAATTTTGCGATCCTGTAAGATCTTTGGCTTTTTTTACTAACTTCAGAAACTCCCTTTCGTAAAGCTTTTGAAGTGCTGCGGCTAAATTCTTGTGCTCCTGCGTCAATGGCTCTTCTGGCAGTCGAGGAGGTAACTCTAGTAACTGGCATAATTTTTTATTAAACATTATTTTATCTGAATATTCCCAAGTAAAATATTTTTGATGTAAATAGAATTTATTAGATGTATTATCTAAAACTTTTTCAAGTTTATTAAAATATTTACTAGGATCGCCATATGGTGCAAGACCCATAATTTTATACTCTCCTTCATTAGGTCTAAAGCCTAAGTAAGATGTTATAGTGCTGTATAACATACCGAGAGAGTTAGGGAAATCAATTGAGATAAGTTTTTCTATTTTATTACCTCGAGCTCTTGATATAGTTGTAGTCTCCCACTCACCTACCCCATCTACAGTTAATATTGCAGCATCTCTGTAAGGAGAAGTAAAATAGCTAAAAGCAGAATGAGAATAGTGATGATCGTGGTATACAATTTTTCCGGTGTACCCAAGCTTTTTAAGTAAAGCTTCCGGAGAGTTATTTTTTTTGTCTTTATTATACCTTTGTCGAAGAAAAAAAGTTTTAATCGGTCTTTTATTGAAGATAGTTTTGACTCTATCGTCTTTTGTATCTGGGTTTTCATACCAGTGTACTTCTTGTATGTCTGATATTTTAGTTGATGTAGAACGTAATAGCCATTTTATAGTGTTAATAGGAAAACTACTATCATGTTTAATACCGGTAAATCTTTCTTCTTCAGCTGCTGCAATAACAATATTACCGTTTGTAAGACAAGCGGCTGAGTCGTGATAAAATGCTGATATACCGAGTTTAATCATTTACCCTATATGTTTCCAATCCACTAATTTATAGTGGACAAAGAAATTTCTAAAGAAAGTACCTTTAAATGGAATTTTTCTACCATGTTCACATGCCGCAGATTCATATAAAATCATATCCCCAGGTTCTGTATATATACTATGCCAGTTTCCTTGATGATCTTGGATTTCTAAAGCCCAATCTTCAGGTTCTTTACCAGGACCACAACCACAACTTAAGTTTTTATCTACACAAATAATAGAAGAAATATGATGGGTTGCAATTCTATCAACATGAGAAGTTAATGTTGCTCCTCTATTATATGATCTAACTCCATAAATGTAAGATGGTTCTATAATAGCTTTATTTTCAATAAAAGCTTCATGAAAGGGTTGGAGTTGTTGATGAATTAAGGTACGAATAGTAGGTAATTGCCCAAAATCAAGTAAATCACTAGTATTTCCTTCTCCACCTATTATGTGTTCTTTTCCCTCCCATATTTCTTCATGTATATTATTTTGTAATAAATTATAAGCATCTTTAATTAAATTCCAA
>Ga0209929_1001055_pt1 | contig 9899 bp, 7 predicted proteins | sample SalPon2_C_H2O_MG_2_FD_185731 | JGI IMG/M metagenome (GOLD analysis project Ga0209929, IMG submission 185731) | Salt pond water microbial communities from South San Francisco under conditions of wetland restoration - Salt Pond MetaG SF2_C_H2O_MG... ... | reverse complement strand
CTCAATAAAAATCATTCTTCTTATTTGTTTTCTATAAGTTCCTATTGCCCTCATTAATCCTATTTCTCTAGTTCTTTCATACACCGATAAAGAGAGTGTGTTTGTAATACCAAATAGAGCTACAAAAATCGATATGGAAAGAAATCCATATATGACGTTCAAAAGTAATTGAATTTGATTATTTGCTTCTTCAACAAGTCCGTCTTCATCTCTCACTTCAACACCAGGGTATTCATCAACAATCGCATTTATTTTCTCTTCTAGTTCTGGAGTTTTTTTATTTACATTGAAATATAATTCTGTATCAAGTGATTCGTCAGTAAAAAAAGTGTTATTTTCAAGAAGTACAAAAAATTCAGCTGGTGGTTGAGTGGTCCAGTCAAAAATGTAAGTGACAGTAAAAGTTCTTTCTCCTTCTTCAGGAATTGTTAATACAACCTCATCTCCTACAAAGAGCTCTTCTCTTTCCGCTGTTTGTTTAAGTATTCCTATTGCATCTTTTTTAAGGAAGTCTTTTCTATTTCCAGATATATCGTCTGTTTTTACAAGATCAAAGACAGTTTCATCAACGGCACCAAGAATAAGAGGTCGTTGGTTGTAACCAACAACAGTTGCTCTTGTTCTTGAAAGTTTTGTTACTTCATCTAGTTCTAGAAGCTCTTCAGATAAACCTGTAGGAATTCCTGGGGAAACAAACACATTAGAAGCACTTACTTGATAGTCAGCAAGTATTACCTCACTTATTAGAGACTCTGCCTGTGCCTTAAATGAAGTAGTTATAACATTTGCCAGGGATATCAGGGTTAATCCAATCATTAAAGCTGATGCAGTTGAAGCAGTTCTTCTTGGTGTTCGTTTGGAATTCTCTGTAGCCAATTTACCAAGAATTCCAAACACTAAGTTGTATGCTTTATCAAAAAGAAAAACAAAAGGCTTTGTAATCGATGGTGTTATTACAGAGATTCCAATAAAAATTACACCCGCACCAAAACCTACTTGTTGTAGAGAAGACAGGGTCGGAAGATCTAAGAAATCGTATAAAACCCCAAATAACATTCCAAACCCAGCGACAGAAATAAGCGAACCAAAAATTAATCTAATAAATAAAGATTTCCTTCTAGGTGTTGAAACACTGTCTCTAATAGCTTCCATTGGACTTACTTGAGAGGCTTTTCTAGCTGGAAGTAAAGAAGATAAGATAGTAACAGTTATTCCAATAATTAAACCTGTTATTGCAGCTTCTGTTGTTAAAACTAATGGTCCATCAGGTAGTCCAAACTCAAAATATTGCAATCCTTCTTTCACTGCAACGGCTAAACCAATACCTAGAGCAATACCCAGACCAGATCCAATTACGGACATAAACAAAGATTCAGAAATTACTAATCTGTAGATTTGTCTTTTTGATGTGCCTAAAGCTCGAAGTAACGAAAGCTCTTTTGTTCTTTGAAGCAAAAGAATTCTAAATGTATTTTGAATAATAAAAGCACCAACAAAAATTGCGATTCCAGCAAATACATTGAGTATTGTGTTGAAAAAATCTAGACCTTGTTTGATAGAATCTGCTTGTTCTGCCGCAGCTTCCTGGGCATTTATTACATTTAAATTTTCTGAATCTAATTTTGTTATTTCAGCTTTAACATCATTAATATCATAATTATTTTCAATAACTACATTTATTAAATCTACTTCTCCTCTTGAATCTAATAATTTTTGAGCAGTTCTAAATTCAAATAATGCAAAAGTTGCTCCACCTGGCGCACCTACATTAGCAAACTCGGCAATACCCACAATAGTAAATGACGCTGGTGTTGCACCAGCTAAAACTGTTACTCTATCCCCAACAGAAAAATCATGATTTTCTGCGGTTACAACATCCATGACTACTTCTTTTGTATTAGTTGGTGGATTTCCTTTAACTAATGACCATTGCGCTGCATATGGATTGCTATCCCAAGCAGCCCCAAACGTTGGAGCAAATCCGTTAGAAATTAACACTGTTTCACCATCTACAATTTTTATGAACTGGGCAAAACCTAATACTTCACCCCAAGCTGCTTTTACGCTTGGTAGATTTGAAATCTCCTCAATTCTTTGATCAGGTATTTTCTTAACATCAAAAGAAATTGGTCCTTGACCGCCATCGCCACTAAATCCCTCAGCAAAATCCTCTTGTATTGGCTGTACTACTAAATCAACTCCCTCATAAATACCAGTGAATAAATTATCAAATGCGGATTTATTACTTTCTGAAAAAATATTTGAAGCAATAATGACTGCTACACCAAGAATGATTGAGGATGTTGTTAAAAAAATTCTTACGGGATAAGTTTTTAAGTTTTTCCAAGCTATTAAAAAAAGGGGGCGCTTTGTAAATCCAAACATTAGATGTTAGTTAAAGCAGTAACCTCTGCAACAATTTCTTCTTGTGTTGGATTGTCTAAGTCACTTGCAATTACTCCATCCTTCAGCATGATTACTCTATTGGCAAAAGAAGCAGCAAAAGGATCGTGTGTAACCATTATTATTGTCTGATTAAGCTCCTCCACAACGGATTTCATAAAACTTAAAAGTTCTTTGCTTGATTTAGAATCTAAATTTCCTGAAGGCTCATCTGCAAAAATTACTTCAGGTTTTGTAGCCATCGCTCTAGCAGCAGCTACTCTCTGTTGCTGACCACCAGATAACTCATTAGGTCTGTGTGTTAACCTATCTCCTATATCTACTGTTTCAACTACTTGTTTTACCCAGTCCATATCTGGTTTTCTTCCTGCAATAGATGCTGGTAGTGTGATGTTTTCTTCTGCTGTTAAAGTAGGGATTAAGTTAAAAGCCTGAAAAACGAATCCAAAGCTGTCTCTTCTAATTTTAGTTAATTGCTTATCGTTTAAAGTTGATATGTCATCTTCTTTTAGAAATATTTGACCAGATGTTGGTCTGTCTAATCCTGCTAAGCAATGAAGTAAAGTTGACTTTCCTGAACCTGAAGGACCCATGATTGCAGTAAATTCGTTTTCTTTAAATGCAACATTGATGCTGTCTAATGCGGTAACACTTGTTTCCTTCTCACCATAAATTTTTGTTAAATTGACTGAGTGAATTATTTTATTCATGAGTTCAATGTTAGGTTTAATGATGGTATATATACATTTTGATTTCATTAGATAGTTAACAAATTGTTTACATAATTAACTTGCAATGTCATATTCTTTAATTTAAATTATCAATATGTACAAATTAAACAACTGGCATTGGTGGCGTATACACAAGTAAGTGCCCTTTTGTTTTTGTTTTTTAACCGGGCACTGCCCGGTTTTTTTACAGGTGTCACTGAAATTAAATCTCCGGGCAAAACCCAAATTAGTACTGATATAAAATCTAAATGGTTTTCCCTTCCATTAAGGTTTGATAAATGTTGTTATAGGAATAAATTGAAAAAAAATCTAATTTATTCCTATAACACAGAAAATTTTATAATTACTTTCTTATGGATTTACTCTAATTCTGGCTATTTCATAGCCTGAGTTGTGATCTTCTATTTCAAATTCTCCTGCAATATTAAAATCAAATGCTAATTCTAGAGTTTCATCTTTTTGGACATCGATATATAGGTCATATCCATGAATGTGAAGTTCTGTGCTTATTGAAGAGTTGATTTCTAAAATTGATTTAGTTCCAAGCTTTGCCTCAATAATTTGTAACTTTTCAGGCACACCTTCTGTTACTGATAGAAAAAACTTCTCAACTTCTACGATAGTAGTAGTGGTTGAAGTGCTTGTTTCATTGTATATATAAATTGGCAGAACTGTTCCATCTAACTTAAGTGAACTTTCACCATCTGAAGGGTCTGTTTCGAAAACCTCTAAGAAATATTTACCATTTTTATATATCTCAGTTTCTAAAAGAAATTCAAATTTATCGACTGAGAAGCTTCCACCATTTGTAAATCCAGAATCCACAGAAACTCCATATATATCTAAAAGCTCCCAAACGACCGTACCTTCAAATGCTGAAGAACATCCACTAACCAAATAATCTCCACTAATAATTTCTCCCGCATAAGGGCTGTTAATTGCAACAACATATGCTTCTAGAGAATTCAATGAAGATAGGTCATTTAAGCATCCCTTAGATGAAATACCTTCATCATGATCGTCTTCTTCATCATGATCGTCTTCTTTATCATGATCGTGTTCATCATGGTGACCTTCTTCATCATGATCGTCTTCTTCATCATGATCGTCTTCTTCATCATGATCATCGTGATGAACGTGTTCTTCATCATTGTGACCAACATCAATATATTCATGAGCTAATGCTGAAACAGTACCGCCAAAAATTAAACCAAATAATAAAAATCCTGTTTGTAAACCATATCTTGCTTTTTCAGAGGAGTGTATTATTGGAACAATATCACTCAATGCTATATAAATAAAAAATCCTGCTATTCCACCGTAAAAATATCCCATCGGTAAGTCAAGATCTCCTCCAACTTGGTAAGTTAAAATTGCTCCTATAACGGTTGTTAAACCAGAAACAATGTTTCTAAATATTGTTTGTCTTTTCGTAAAACCAACCCTGAGTTGATTACCAAACTCACCAACCTCTAGTGGAATGTCATGTGAAATTAAAGCAACTGTTGCAATTAAGCCAGTATCCCTTCCCAGTAAAAAGGCACCACCAAGTGAAATACCGTCGATAAGATTATGAAAAACATCCCCTACAACAAATAACCAACCTTGAGTTTTGTTGTTATTTGGTTTGTCTTCTTCATGATGGTGGTGAAATGAGTTAAAACCTTTTTCAATTAGGAAAAATAAAATGATTGCACCTAAAGTAGCATTTAGTACCTGGACTCCTTCTTCAGCAATTCCCTCAGGGAGTAAATCTCTAAAACCAATCATGAGTAAAACACCAGCTGCAAAAGGAGTACCATACTTTACTAATTTTGATGATAGTTTTTCACTACTCAACAAAATTAGAGCAACCGATAGTGATAAAAGCCCTGCTGCAATGCTGGCAAATATTACAACTACAAAATCTGTCATTTAAACCCTTTCAAGTATTAAATGAGAATAATTCTCATTCTTTATGAGATTAGTTCTCATTTTTAATAATGCAAGCTGTTAGAATCATTTTTATGGAAAAAAGCTCAAGAGAAATTTTATCAGAGAAGAATATTTCAATAACTAATCCAAGAATAGATGTATTAGAACAATTGTTAAAATATAAAAAACCTATGTCTATCGAAGAGTTACAAGATGCTTTGAAAGGTCAAGTTGCCACTTCTACTCTCTATAGAGTTCTAAATGATTTAAAAAATATTAACGTAGTTGCAGAATTTATTACACCCGAAAACACTACCATGATTGAGCTTTCACTTCATGAAGACGAACACCATCATCATCTTTTTTGTAAGACCTGTGGTGATGTAGTTGACATTGAATTAAGTCTGGGATTTGAACAAAAACTTTCAAATGAAATTAAATCTATAGAAAAAAATTTATTTTTTACTATAGAAGAGCACGGTCTTGAACTTTTTGGTGAGTGTTCAGAGTGTAGGGATTCTTTTTAAAAAATTATCGCTATCAAGTTTGCGTTTAAAAGTAGTGATTGAATATGTTCAAAATTGTAAATATTTTGAATAGCAGTAGTTAGTGGAATTATCATTGACTCACCACTAATTGTACTTTTAACGGCTATTGCGCTTTCAATGTAATCTTTTTGACTTATACTGGTGCAAATTACACACATATTATTTCCCTGTTTTAAGTTGTAAATTTAATTATACCTTTACCTAAGATATTGTAAAAGCAAATAAATATACAATAAAGCATATGGATTTTAATCAGTTTCTTAATCACGGTATAGGGAGTGTAGGAGATTTACCTATACCCTTTGATACTGTATTAAACATATCTGGATTAGTAATTGTCTTAACCTTTGTATTTTTAAAAGTTTCATGGAAAGAATCTATTTTTATTAAAAAAGAAATTTTTATAGAGGTCAAGCAGTCAATAGTTGGAAAAATTTTTGGGTGGTTGCTTTTATCGTTGCTAATTCTTCCAGGATTAATTAGTGATGAAAATGCAAATACCTCAGTTGCACCATTGATCTTATGGGTATTTTTTTGGATCGGAGTTCCTGTATTGGGACTTTTTTTTGGAGATGTATATGCAAAATTCAATCCTTTAGATATTTATAAAACTTCTAATTCAAATCCAAAATCAGTTTACGTAGCTACAACTTTATTTCTTGGGCTTACATGGTTTGAGCTCGTATGGAACAAACCAGGAAACCCCACTCATATTGGAGTTGTTTTTCTTATCTTATTATTTATTACATTCATAAGTAAGTTTCTTTTGCAAAAAGCCTCAATAGAGGTTGATCCATTACATTTGCTACATCATTTGTACTCAAAGCTAAGAGTAACTATTTCAAAACCTGTATTTAAAAATATGCTTGAAAATATATCTAATCTCTCAAATTTAAAAGGCATGGAGTACTTTATCTTGCTAATGATTGGAACTGTTACTTACGATGGGTTAAGAGGAACAACGTACTGGAGAAACCTTTTTGGGTCATCTGTACTAGACATTGGATTCTCAACTTTAGCTTTTTTATCTATAAATTTGGTTGTCATTCTAAGTTACAGATTTGCTTGTTGGTTTGCAATAAAAGTTAGTGGGGAGAGAAAAAATTTAAATGAAGTATCTCTATTATTCGGCCACACAATGCTTCCAATAGCATTTGCTTATCACGTGACACATTATTTAAGTTTATTGCTTTATGAATCTCAGAGCTTAATTTTTAGACTTAACGATCCTTATGGGTTGGGGTGGAATTTATTTAATGTCAATGAAGTAAGTATCAATTACTTTTTAAGTCCAATTACTTTGTGGACTATCCAAGTTTTCGTAACTTTAGCTGGCCATATGCTAAGTGTTGTTTTAGCACATGATTTAGCGGTAAAGTTGTTTGGTCATCAACAAAGTGATAAAACTCAATACGTATTTTTATTGATAACTGTTGGGTTAACACTTCAGGCACTATTTGTGCTTAGTGTTCCTTAATATAGTTATTTTAACTTATTTTCTATGCTGGCAACTCTTTCAGCAATTGGAGGGTGTGAGTAATAGTAAGAACTATATAAAGGGTCAGGAGTTAAGTTAGAAGCATTGTCTTTACTCAGCTTCAACAAACCAGAAATCATATATTCTCCATCAGTAAATTTAAATGAAAAATCATCGGCTTCGAATTCTCTTTTTCTAGATAGTGCTGAAGTAAAAGGTTTAGTAAAAAATGTATATGAACCAGCAACTAAATAAAATAGTAAAAACTTAGAATATACTGTTAAAGATTCCAATCCGTGGTCAAGAAAGAAGTTATCACTTTTAAGCACTTCGCTTAAAATGTAGAAGCCAACAAATCCAAATACTAGAGAACTAATAAGCGTTTTCCTTATATGACCTAATTTGTAGTGCCCTAATTCATGACCAAGAATTGCTTCCATTTCATCTGGAGTAATTGTTTTTAAGAGTGTGTCAAAGAATACGATTCTTTTATTTTTACCAAATCCAGTGAAAAAAGCATTACCGTGGGTGCTTCTAAGGCTTGCATCCATTACGAATAAACCTTTTGATTTAAAATCAACTTTTTTTAATAATTTTTCTATAGGTTTTTTAAATTCTTCATTATCAAGCGGTTCAAACTTGTTAAACAGCGGCATTATTAAGACCGGATAGAGAAAGAATATAATTGCCTGAAGGGTAAAGACAGCACCAAATGCGTACACCCACCAATTGTCACCTAAATTTACGACTATGTAAATTACAGTCGCATAGATAACTGATGAGATAGTTGCAGATATCAACAAGCTCTTAAAAATGTCTGCCACGAATGTTTTTGTTGTTGTTTTATTAAAGCCATGTTTTTCCTCAATAACGAATGTTGAATATATAGATATTGGAATTGAAATTACCTGCTCAACTATCAACAATAAAAGTCCCAATAAAACTGCTCCAAGCACCTCTGATGAAGTTGTAGAGACCACTATTTCAGTTAGGAAATTAAATAATCCCCCCAAAGTAAAAATTATCAACACAACAGTACCAAATAACGCTGTAAAGATTTGAAATCTGATTCGATCAATATTGTAGTCTATTGATTTCTTGTACTCTTCCTCAGTAACTACACCAACAAACCTCTCAGGAACAGCACTTTTGTTTAATTCAATAGATTTAAGGTTTCTAATTTTCAGATACGTCTCAAGCAAAAACTTGATAGCTATCAGAGATATGAAAATAACTGTAAAGTTTGTAGAAGCTAAAAATTCTTGCATAGTTGAATTAGTCTAACATAAATATTTTTATTGACCGAAGCGACGTTCTCTCTGAGAATATTCTCTAAGGCAACGAAGGAAGTCAATTTTTCTAAATTCAGGCCAGTAAACATCTTGAAAAATTACTTCAGAGTAGGCACTTTGCCACAATAAAAAACCTGACAACCTTGACTCTCCGCTAGTTCTAATAATTAAGTCAATATCTGGTGTTTCAGGAGAGTATAAATGTTTTCGTAATTGCTCATCTGTTACGTTCTCAATTAATTCATCAAAATCATTGTGATCTTTTCTATTTTGGTCAATCAATCCCTTAATAGCATCTAGAATTTCTTGTCGACCTCCGTAACCCAAAGCAATTGTTAAAGTTTTTTGCCCCCCACCTCTAACTTCTTTAAGCTGTTTAATAGTTTCTTGTAAGAAATCTGGCAAAAGATCCGTGGACCCAATGAATTCAATTTTAAAGTTATCAACTACATCATCAATTAATAGTTCTTCAAAGAGTTCATTCAGCACTTGGAAGTATGGTTCTAGTTCTTCCTGTGGTCTTGATAAATTTTCTCTTGATAAAAGCCAACTTGTGATGAAATCAATCCCCACCTCATCACACCATCCAATGCACTCCTTAAGTCTTGTCATGCCGATTTTATATGAAACTTCAAAACTAAGTAATCCTTCTTTCCTTGCGTATCTTCTGTGACCATCGTGAATTAATCCGATATGTTTAGGCAAGCTTTCGTTAGCTAATTTATTACGTAAACGATTTTCATAAATTGAGTAAATTAATCTTGGTGAGGACATTTTTTAGGCTGTAACTGCTTCTATTTCTTCAATTGTTTTTGGAGCATTCTCTGTGAGGTTCATAGGTCCATTGTTTGTACAAACAATATCATCTTCAATTCTTACACCAATACCCAAGAGGTCTTTAGGGATCTCGTGTTTTACTGTTTTAGCATTCATCATTTCTTCTTTTTCTAATTTTGTAGCTTTCTCCATACCCATAATTTTTCTACGTTCTCTGATTTCATTTGGGTCTCTTTCTAGTAAAGGGAATTCTATTACAGGTTTTGTTGGTCTTACATAGATTCCTGGCTCTATAGTTGTTACCATTCCGTGCTCAAATGCTCTTGGTTGTCCATTAACTTCATTGCTTCCAGCATCATGAACATCAAGACCTAGCCAGTGCCCAGTGCCATGCATAAAGAATTCGAAAAAATGCATCATTGAAACTGTTTCATCTACGCCAAGTGGAACTAGTTTTAAATTAACCAGTGATTCAGATAAAGTTTTGATAGTTTGTTGATGTACTTCTTTCATGGAGTTATCCACAACTACCCCTTCTATACCTTCATTTTGTATCTTCAACACTTCTTCATATACATCTTTTTGAGGTGACGTAAATTTTCCAGATACAGGAAAAGTTCGGGTTACATCAGAAGAGTACATGCCATACTCTGCTGCTGCATCAATTAGAAGTAGGCTTCCAGCATCAAGCTGATCTCTATTTGTTGAGTAATGAAGTATGCAAGCATTGTGACCTCCAGCAACTATTGAGGGGTAG
>Ga0209929_1001054_pt1 | contig 9906 bp, 24 predicted proteins | sample SalPon2_C_H2O_MG_2_FD_185731 | JGI IMG/M metagenome (GOLD analysis project Ga0209929, IMG submission 185731) | Salt pond water microbial communities from South San Francisco under conditions of wetland restoration - Salt Pond MetaG SF2_C_H2O_MG... ... | reverse complement strand
ACAAAAATGCCTAAGGCAAAACCCCTCTCTAAAGAGCAAATATTGGCGGCCATGGATAAAACTTTATCCAATAGAGCAGCTAGTAGGTATTTAAATGTATCCTACATCCATTATAAAAAATGGGCTAAGGTTTATACAGATGAAGAATCTGGAAAAAGTCTATTTGAAAAGCATAAAAACCAATCTGGGAAAGGTATTCCTAAATTTTTAAATAATAAAGGAAAAGAACCTGCTTTATTAGACATAATTGAAGGGAGAACAGATATATCCTCGTTTAACCCAGCAAAAATTAAATATCGTTTAATTACTGAAGGGTATTTAAATGAAGAATGTGCTGAATGTGGGTTTAAAGAAAGAAGGGTATTTGATTACAAAATGCCGCTATTATTGCATTTTAAAGACAAAAATAAAAAAAATTATAGGAAAGAAAATATTGAATTATTATGTTATAACTGTTTTTATCTATTTATCGGTGATATTTTTACTAATAAACAAATTGAAGGTTTAGAAGACCACAAACCTGTTAACCAGAGTAAAAGTAATTGGGACGTCGATGAATATCATCTTAGAAGACTAAAAGAATTAGGTTTAGATGATGACGAAGATAATGCAGATCAATATATTTCTAGAATATGAAGAAAAAACAGAAAAAGATACCTCTTCTCAAAAAAGGAAAACATAAAAAACATGATAAGCTTGTTAATGATTACGATAATCAAAAACAAAGACACTTAGAAAAACTTGCTACTAAAATGTTGGAGAATGAAGAAAAATTTCGTACATTAAAGGAAAAGAAAATAAAGGGTAATTTTTTAAATTTATTTTAATGTCCCGTAAGATAAAAGTTAAGACACAAGAAGAGTTTGAACACAGAGCAAAATCACATGACCTTCAAATATCTAAGGCATGTGTAAGAGGTATTTTAGATAATTTAGACAGTAAAAAACGCCATATTCATATATTAGAAATCACAGTTGAGGAAGATGATACCATTTTCGATATAACTTGTGATAAAAAAGATTTTGTAGAAACTTTAGAAAAAAATCTAACGATAATGGAAAAGTGGGAACAATACGAGATTTGTTCTGAAATAGTTAAAGCAATAAAAATTTTAAAATCCAAGTAGTTATGTTATATAGGTATGATAAGAAGAATCTTCAATTTACAAAAATAACAAACATGCACGATAGTAAAACTTTAATAATGGTTATAGTTATTACTTTTTTAATCACAATATTGGCTTGTATTTTTTCATATTGGACAGGAGTAACAAAAGGATTAAGGCATCCTATCCCATTCGAAAAAGAATTAATAGTACTTGAGGATAAAATTGATACTTTTTCTAGAGATGAATTAATTATTATGTTAAAAGACTTAAATATAAAACACCCACATATTGTTTTAGCTCAGTCTATTCTAGAAACAGGAAACTTTAAAAGTACTATTTTTAAGCAAAATAACAACCTATTTGGAATGAAAGAAGCAAGACAAAGAGTAAAAACAGCAAAAGGTACCCAATTAAACCATGCCTATTATGATAATTGGAAGGAAAGTGTTTATGATTATGCTTTTTACCAATGTCGCTACTTAGGTAGGATTACTGATGAAGAAGAATATTATAAAGCTTTAGATGCTTCATATGCTGAAGCTGATCATTATTCCCAAGCATTAAAACGTATAGTTAAAAAACAAAATCTAAAACAAATATTTAAATAATGGCTAGACAAACATTAACAACTTCCCTGCAAAAAATTAGAAGGAAAAGAAAAGGAATTCATAGTAAAAATAAAACTTCAAAAATTAAATCAAGTATAAACTATAAAAAACTCTATAGAGGGCAAGGTAAATAATTCAACATTATGAGTAAAAATTCAACACAAGCATTAATAGAACAGGCTAAAATATTTAATAGTTCTCTTAAACATAATTCTAAAAAGAAAAAGAAAAATAATCCTAAATCTCGTAGTAATTAAAGCATCTATAATTTCAATATTGTATTCTTTAGATGATGACACTTTAATAAAAATGGCATCATTTGAGGGAGGAGGAAGTTTAAAACAGTTTTGTATACTATTAACCTTAGACATTCAATATGAAAAAGATATGAAAGAGTACGAAAATATTTGGGATGCTTAAAACTAAAGATATAAGTTTGGTTACCTGAAAAATTGTTCGTATATTTACGCATTAAATAATAAAAGTTATGAGTGAAAAATTAGGTCCAATTGCCCAAGAATGGGTAAAAATTAAATCAATTTATGATTCCAATACTAATAGAAATTCTACCTATGGTGAAAATTTTGAAATAGGAGGTGAATTAGATCAAATGATTGGAGAGTTTATTGAAAAATTAGGAAAGCTTACTGAACATTATGGTTATCGTTGTATAATTGATGGTATAAAAATGGATTTATGGAAAGATCGTATTTGGAATTTATGTGAAAATGCTGGGTTATTACCCCCACTTCCAGATTCATTCCAAGAGGAAAGTGATGAAAATAGTGATTGGGAAAACCCATCCTTAGAAGAGAGTTTTGATGAAGATGCTTTTGATGAACAAATTTATAATGCCTAAAAAAAAGATTAAAGTATTTAATGAATATTATGAGGCTATACTTTACTGTATACTGCATAATGTAAAATATAAAAGAATATCAAAACACCATACTCGTTTAAATACTTCGAGAGATTGGTTTGTAGTACAACGTAATAGAAAAGTTTTAAAAAATGTCTGAGAAGAAAGGATACACAGGTAAAATGAAGTATGACTTTGATACTTCTAAATGTTGTGAAGTAGAATATAAACCTGGAAAATGGGGAAGAGTAACATCTAGGGAATTTAGAAGTTTTAACGGAAACCGACGAATTTTAAATGTATTAGATCCTGAAAAATTATTTTATGAGCCATATTATGGTCCTATATATTTTTATGGGACTAATACAAAAGTTCCTGAAGAGCAATTATGTAAAGGATATAATTATCTTAATGGTGTAGATCCTAGGGAGCAGTATAGAGTAACAGGTAGGAGAGGAAGAATATGAAAAGTTTATTTTTAGGTATTTTGTTGTTTACTATTGGTCAAACTGCAGTATGGTTCCAAACAAACGGTCAATTCATATCCCCTTGGATGAAGAATAATCCTATGATAATGGCATTTTTAGGGGTGCCTATCAGCTTTGCTTATATTTTTGCTACTGCATATATTGTAGAATATTATGAAGGTTATTTATGGCCATCAAGACTTATTGGGTTTGCTGCGGGTATCATAAGCTTTAGTTTTCTAACGTATATTTATATGGGAGAAGGGTTATCCCTTAAAACGTTAATAACTTTAATTTTAGCAATTATTATTGTGTTAATACAAGTGTTTTATAAATAAATTATGGGTTATCGAGAATTATTCAAACATAATGATAAATTATATATCATTAAAGGTAAATCACTATGTTCCCATTTTCAAGATAAACAAGGGAAATTGCATTTAGAATTTGTAAAAGGAATGCAAAACCACTTAAGGGCGGATCATACTTTAAAAACAGATTCTCATTTTTTATTTGTTGAAACTATTGAAGAAATTGAATTTGATGAATTATGCCACGAGTAGATTATGAAGAAATATTAATGGATGAAAATTTTTATCCTTGTGATAAGTGTAAAACCACAGAATTTTATTTAGACTTTGATATTTATAAATGTGTAGAATGTGGGAAAGAAGTTGAAATGATAAAAGCTCCTAAAGCCCCAAAATTTAAAGAAAAAAAGAAACTAAGAAAATTTAGAGAGGAATGAAAAATAAATTAAAAAAATTGTGGAATTGGGTTTTAAACCGAACCACTTTAGATGAGAAAGTTATTGAACTAGTGGAAGAAGTAGAAGAAAGAATCGATAGAGTTAAAGAAGAAGTTGATGATGTAGTCCAATCAGCTAAAGAAGTAAAAAACCAAATTGCTGATGTCAAAGACGCAGCTAAAGGGAAAAAACGAAGAGGTAGACCTAAAAAATAAAAGTGGGGGGATTTGGATACCTAAACCATGTTTCGTATATTTACAATATAAAGAAATTAAGGTTATGGCATTATTTGTATTTACAAATTTAAACAAGCATGGGAATTTAAGGAAACGAATTATGTATCGTCCTACTTCCCAATTTTCTCATTCAACTAGGGGTTTAGGACCCTTTACAGCTACTCGTAGGTTTAAATATATTTATGAGCATGATTATTTACCCCCAACATTATACACTAATTCTAAAGGGGAAAAATATATTATTCCAACTTGGCAGAAAGTTCACCCCGAAACTACTCTTAATGATATTGAATGGCATAAACCTAAACCTAAAAAAATTAAGGTTGAAAAACAGGAATTCAAATTTGAATCAAAGAGTGATCCTGGGCACTTTTATAACGTTACTGTAAAAGGTGATATCGTAGATTGTACTTGTGCTGGAAAATGGAGGGCAAAAGATAGACAATGTCGTCACATAAAAGATGTTAAAAAACAATTAGGTATATGAGTTGTTGTAAAGTTTCATGGTGTAACGAAGAAACCGAATTTTACAACAAAACCCAACGTCGTTCATATTGTAAAAAACACTACCACTATAAAAAATATGCGTCTAATGCTGCACGTAGACCTTGGTTAATGTATAAAGTAGAAAAAATCTTGGATAATCAATTAAAATGTGAAGGGTGTGGGTACGATGCACAAACATTTTTTCCCAATAGACCTATAAATGAATTAGCGGGATTATTCGATGTTGATCATATTATTTCGGATATTAAACACACACCTGAAGGTGAACAACCCTCAAATTATCAGTTATTATGTAAACAATGTCATATATTAAAATCATATGATGAAGGAGATTATATTTCTAAAAACAATCGCTGATAGATTTGGTTCCCTGGAATATTGTTCGTATATTTACAGGGTAAATGAGGCGCGAAGCCGAGTTGCAGTATTTAAAAATAAAGATTATGAGCAATTTAGATAAATTATTATTACTTAAGAAAAAGGTATGTGCAATTACAGAACCGGAATTAACCGAGTATGTAGACATATTAATTAAAATTGAATACGAATATCAGGATTAAAAAGGAAAAGAAATGAATAGTGGGGAAAGGTTGGTGGTTAGTTTGTATAGGTTGCCCTTGAAAGGACAGGGAAGTTACAAATGATTAGAGAAGAACACCAGCCCCATTATTTATATTCTTTGTTGTATGTCTTTTTTAATTGCATACAACAATTGACACTGAAGGGTTTGAAAAAGCATTAGGTGGAAGAGTTAAAGTTGAATTAGGTTTTAAAGATTTTGATGATGATTGTGGTTGGAAATATTCATATAAATTAAGTTAAATGGCTAGAGAAAAAGCATATCCAAATTCTCCTGTGGTAATGGTGTTTAGAACATCAAATCGTTCAAATGCTAAAGTTAAAATGAAAGTTTGGAAGAATAAAAATATAGACCAAGTTCAAGAAGAAAAGTTAGCTGGGGTTCCTGAAAATGCTGAGATTTTAGAATTAGCAGTAGGTATAAAATTTATTGAAAAATATAAAACTAAATATAAATTGTAAAAGGAGGTTTTACCCCCCTTCTACTTATGGGTTTTCCCAAATTTCTCTATTAACTTTAGTTTTTAATTTTAAATCATTATATTGATCTAAAGTTAAAAAAGTACGAGTAACGATGACAACTTCTTTGTTATCATAAACAATAGCATCTCTATCGATATCTATTTTTTCAACAGTTACTGCTTTTGGGGTTGAACATGAAATCAAACCAACCAACCCCAAAACTAAAATAAGTATTTTTTTCATTGTATATTGATTTTAGGGGTTATTACGACTATAAATATTACAGTCATATTAAAGTAATGCATTTAGTAAAAAACGTCATATTAAAATTTGGATAATTTAAATACTATTCGTATATTTACGGTATAAAAGAATTAAGGTTATGACAAAAAGAGAAATACAAAGACTCCACAGAGAGCAATTTTTTACAGCAGTATGTGAAAAATACCCAGGAACTACAATTGATAGTGATGGTTTTGGTAGATGGCAAATTTACATGGAAAATGGTTTTACTTTTGATCTAAGTAATATTAGTTATGGTGGTCAAATTGATTGTTATGAGATTAGGGGATCCGAACAATATGAAAAAGGTCAAATACTAGAAAAAGAACTTCAATTAATTTGGGATCAGTTAAAATAAAAGGTATGGATATAGAAGTTTTAGCAGATAAATACGAGGAATTAGAAAATTTAAAAAATCAAATAAACCAAGAAGAAATGGAAAAAGAAAATTTAATTAATGAGTTAGTTTTTTTAACCCAAAAACGTGATGAATTATGGGAATATCATCCTAACAACCCCGAAGGAAAAAACTTAATTAAAGTTGTAAAAGAATTAAGTGAACGAATTGATCAAATAAATGACCAACTAATTAAAAACCATACAGTTTTATAATAGGTAGGTTGTAGGATCATATACAAAATGCCGAGGTGGTGGAATTGGTAGACACGAGGGACTTAAAATCCCTTGACTATTACAGTCGTGCGGGTTCAAGTCCCGCTCTCGGTACTAATGTTTTAAAATAAAAAGAGGGAGAATATATTTTTTAAATTTTTATACAAAAATATACCCATTAAATGGAGAGTAAAGCTGAAAGGGTTAAAGCCCCTAACGTTTAGTCTCCCTCTTTTTTTCCTATTCAATTTATATTTGTTTTACTTACCTTTATTATTTATATTTATTGATATGGATTTAGATAAATTTTTTAAACAGTTTACAGGAGATTCTTTACCTGAATCAGCATCTTCTCAGGATGATGTTGTTGCATCTTATACTGACTTTTACAAAAATCCAATTTTTAAGTTAGGTATGTTTAAAAAATTAGTGTTTAATCACGGGGATTTTAACAATAAAATGTTACTTACATTATTAAATACCGCTTCTGGTGGTGATAAGAGGGAATCAAAGAAAATCAAAGAATTTAGTGAAGTGATGGTGTATAATAGAGCATATTCTCAATTAGAGGATATCAATCTAGAAAAAGAACAAAACCATATTAAACAAGCCTCAGATGAAGAACTTTTAACTGCTTGTAAGTTAACTATTAAATTTTTTGAAAAGCGAGAAGAATACGAAAAGTGTGCTAAAATTAAAAATCTAGAAGATTTAGTAACTTCTTTTATAAAATAGCTTGGCCCCCCAGATAATTTCCCGTATCTTAATATTACAGGGAAATAAGAAATAAGAGATTTATGAATAAATGGGGATATAGGGATATGTAGGTGCCCCACCCCACCCAACAATTTAATTAATTAGTTATTATGAGGCAGAGAAATATTATTATTAATAAGTTAGAAACATTAGAAGCTAGGTTAAAATCCTTAGAATTTATGGTTAGGAGAGGTTCTCCAATCCCCGAATTCTTAAAAACCATAGAAAATTCTACGGAAATTTTAAATGATGTTAAAGCTATGGTTGAAAGAGAAGAACATTCACCTTCGGAAATTAATCGAAGATAAAAATAAAAAAAGTTATGAAGTTGACAGCGGACCAAATCCAAACTAATTGGGTTGAATTTATGAGTAATATTGATACTTATATTTCATCTCCACGTAAAGAAAAATTAAAAGCATTCTATGAGAAATTTGAAGATCGTATTTCTCTTATGCCTGCTTCTCATAAAAAAGAATATCATTCTGCATTTCCTGGTGGTTATGTAGATCATGTAAATAGAGTAGTTAAGGCTGCTTTATCAATATCTGCCGTTTGGGAAGGTTTTGGTGCAGATATGACTACATTTACTACTGAAGAATTAGTATTTTCAGCTATTAACCATGATTTAGGTAAAATGGGTGATTCGGAACATGAATCTTACATACCCCAGACTGATAAATGGAGAAGAGATAAATTAGGTGAAGAATACATGCATAATAAAGCTATTGCTTTTGCGGCTGTCCCAGATAGAGGATTATTTCTACTCCAAGAACATGATATTAAGTATACATTTAATGAGATGATAGCTATCCAAACACATGATGGTTTATATGATTCAGCAAATGAGAAATATCTAAAATCATTTATGCCAGAAACAAAACCTAGAACTTCACTACCATTTATACTACATCAGGCAGATATGATGGCTGCAAGAATTGAGTTTGAAATTGAATGGTTACCTAAATTTAAAAATAACTTGGATGTTAACAAGAGTAATTTTACATTGGAGGGTAATAATAAAAAACAGTCCACTACCTCAATTAAAAATAAAGCATTAGGTGAAATTAAAAGTGAGGGTTTAAAAAATATATTTGATAAGTTATGATATTAGAAATAACCATTACAATTTTATCGATTTTGGTCGTAGTCTTAGGATATACGACCTTTAATCTACTACGCAAGAATGAGAAACAAGAAGATATTTTAGTTTCTTATATGGGATACCTTTCTAAAATAGATGTTGCAATTAGAGAATCAGATAAAAAAATTAAAGAAATAGATGAAAGAGGATCATTTAAATCTGATGATGAAATTGGGTGGTTTTTTACTGAAATTAAAAAAATCCAAATGATTTTGAATGAATTTACTATAGAAGAACTTTGATAGATACCGTGGCTAAAAAGAGAAAAGCAAAATCAAAAAATTATTTCACTTCAGAAACAGAAGAGGCTATTATTCTATATAATAATACAGAGAATACTGAAGTTAAAAGTAAAATATACGAGCAATTTATTCATTATCCTTTTTTTAAACTCACAGAAAATTTAATCCATACTTTTAAGTTTTATTATACTGAAGTAGATGAAATAGAACATTTGCAACATGAGGTAATTATATTTTTATTATCAAAAATTCATTTATTTGATCCTTCTAAAGGAGCTAAAGCATATTCTTACTTTGGTACTATTGCAAAACGTTATTTAATAATTTCAAACCAAAATAATTATAAAAAAAGAATAGATAAATCTCCATTAGAATCTTTATATGATGATGAGAATCATTCTTATAATATAGATGATAAGGAAGATAAAAATTTACTATCTAACTTTATAGATCAGTATGTAGAGTACGTTACTTCCAATATTTATGATTTATTTCCAAAAGAAAATGATGCTAAAGTAGCTGATGCTATATTAGAGTTATTTCGTAAAAGAAAAGACATAGATATTTTTAATAAAAAAGCATTATATATCTACATCAGAGAAATGGTAGATGTAAAAACCCCAAAGATAACAAAAATAGCTAACCAATTATATGATATATTTAAAACTAATTATATTTTTTATATAGAATATGGTTACATTAAATTTCCCTAATTTATATATTTATAAATAAAATATATGGGTAAGTTAGATTCAGTAGTCTTTGGTAAAAAGAAATTTTCTGATTTATTAGAAGAAATTTATAAAAACCAACAAAAAAGAGAAGAACAAGTATCTGCCTTAATTTCTGAATTAAAACCTTTAGTTCAAGAAATAGGTGATGCTACTCTTATAGTTCCACTTATTAAAGAATATATGGAAATAGGAGTTAAGAATGATGAACAATTAATTAAAATGGCTACTATTGTTCAAAGAGCAATCCAAAATCAGGGGGATGATGGTAGTCTTGGAATTTCTGAAGAAGAAAAAGCTCAATTACTTCAAGAAATAGATAAGCTTAACAATAATAAAAAGTAATGGCTTCTAGGTTTGGTTTTTCAGGTTTAAATTCTAATTTAAATCGTAATAAGGATAATAATTTTAATACTTTACAAGCTTTATCAATTAATCAAATTAAAGCTGTTAGAGTAAAGAATATTGTCTTAGATGAAACTAACCCAAAATGGAAAACTTATGGTGAGTGGAATGGTTTAGGTACTATAGAATTTATAGATATTAAAACTCCTAAATCTATTAA
>Ga0209929_1001048_pt1 | contig 9924 bp, 10 predicted proteins | sample SalPon2_C_H2O_MG_2_FD_185731 | JGI IMG/M metagenome (GOLD analysis project Ga0209929, IMG submission 185731) | Salt pond water microbial communities from South San Francisco under conditions of wetland restoration - Salt Pond MetaG SF2_C_H2O_MG... ... | reverse complement strand
TCGGCATCTCAAGCCAGCTGATACTCGCTCAGATGGTGAGATCGCAGACGCTGTGCTCGATCACATGAGCAGCGACCTGACCAAGCTGCAGCGCCTCGCTCAAGAGAATGATGCTCTATGGATGGTAATGATCGGGCTCTACTCGGTGCCTTTCCAAGCTGCCGCCATTAACTACTCGACACCCTTTCGCATCGTCGCAGTCTGGGGCCGCGATGTCGGTCGCGACTCACCTATGGGCCGAGCGCGTTGGTCTAGCCTCGAGGAGCTCGACCGAGCGATCTGCTCTGCTGTCGATCCTGTCGATTTCTTCACCCTCGCGCATCTGCCTCGCAGGCCTCAGCCCAAAGTCGAGACGAGCATCGAGGAGCTCATCGCCCGTTCTCAACTGCCTCACAAGATGCAGCGCGCTCTCCTCGCTGTTCTGCAGTGGCCTGCTCAGCCAACAGCTCTACGCACTTTCCTGCGCTCGTTCGCGAGTGAGGATTGCTCAGAGTATGCCATGCGACATCATGTGCTGACCTTAGTAGAGCTCGGCATCGTGCGAGGTTATCGCAAGGGCGAGCGAGCACACCGACTCACCATCGATGAGCCGCGCCTGCTCGAGTATCTCCTCGAGGCTGATCGTGAGCAGTGACCTGCAGCTTAACGACCTGCAGCGCGAGGTCATCGCAGGCATAAGGCGCGCTGATCGCATCATCGCTGCGCGCTGTGGCTGGGGCTCAGGCAAGACGAGCTCGCTGATCTTTGCGATGTGGTTTCTCAGTAAGGTGAGGCCCGGCACGACTAGCCTGCTCGTGACAGACACAAACGGCAGATATAACTCGGTGCTGATGCCGGAAATTGAGAAATGGCTCGCGCCTCGAGGCTGGGTCTATAATCACACGCTCAGGCAGTGGACTGATACACACACAGGCTCAGCTGTCCTCTGTCGCTCCTACTTTCGGCCCGGTACTCGAGACGCGACGCACAACCCTCTCGAGGGCATTAACGTCACATCGGGGGTCGCGCTCATCGATGAGTGCCAGACGCTCGGCCCCGAGGTCGCTAATAAGGCGCTCGGTCGTTTGCGCTCTGGGCCGACACCGACGCTCATCTTAGTCGGCTTGCCGGTCGCAGATGCTTGGTGGTGTCAGATGGCAGAGGACGCAGGGTGCTCGCCTCTGCTCTTTACCTCATACGTCAATCAATCAAACCTCAGTGATGAATGGTTCGAGGCCACCAAGCTGCTGCCACCTGATGAGCGCGAGGCGATGGTGCTTAATCGCCCCAAGCCACCGAGCGGCCTCGTGTATCAAGAGTTTAGTCTCGAGCGCCACATCATCGATGACTTTAAATACTCGCCCGAGATGACAGGGCGCATCGCGATCGACTGGGGCTTTCGTAAACCCTCGGTGCTTATCCTCGCCTATGATGAGGAGCGCGAGGCCTCGGTGATCGTCGCAGAGCTTAACCCTCAAGAGGTGACCATCGCTCAGCTCAGCCTCATGATCCTGCAGATCGCTTGGCCTCGCGAGCTGCGCGACCAAGCACCCGGGCCTCGCATCTGGCTCGACTCGGGCTGTGCTGACAAAGCAGGCAAGGCTCGCAACGATCAGACTGGGCGCTCTGCTTTTCGCGAGATCGCCAAACCTATCGAGCAAGGCGGCATCGGTATGCCGCTCAGATCGACAACCGACCCGACGCGCACCGACATATTAAACGGAGTGCAGCGGCTCAAGCGCGCTTTCAATCGCTCGCGCTATCTCATCACTAGAGAGGTATGGGCCAAAGGTGAGCGCGCCAGCGGCAACAGTCTACGCAAGGCGCTTATGTCCTATGCTTGGGATAACAAAGAGCAACCTAAGAAAGATGGTCGAGAAGATCCTCTCGATGCTCTACGATACGACTGCATCTTTAACTACTGGGCAGACTCAGATCGAGTCGATGCAGGTGGCTACAGTAGACGCAGGCCCAACCGGAGCAGGCGCGCAGGCATCCACACCAACCCGAGGAGCTTTTAAAATGGCAGATCCAACCCTGACACCGGGCCTCGCAGATAAGCTGCTTGATCCGAATAATCTCGTCGCAGTCGTAACTGTCGGGCTCATGTATATGCTCTATTTGTTCACAAACAAGCGCTTTGACCTCGAGCGACAGGAGCAAGATGAGATCATCAAGCGCATCGATGAGATCGAGCGAGAGCTCATCAAGGTCGAGGCTAAGCTCGAGGCGATGAACCATGAGTGAGCACCCGATGCTTGATCGCATCGACCTCACAGCTGATGAGCCGACGAGCTCCTCGGTCGATCACCCGAGCCACTATCACTCGCAGAGCGGCATCGAGGTCATCGACGCAATCGAGGCTTGGGGCCTCGGCTTCTGCCTCGGTAACGTGATTAAATACGTCGCTCGCTCAGGTCATAAGCACGACACCCGAGAGGATCTGCAAAAAGCGCTCTGGTACTTAACCCGAGAGCTCAGCAGGTTCGAGGACAAATAAAATAATGGCCTAGCAAGACGCGCGACTTGCTAGGCCATCTGAGGCAGCTGCTCGATGTAGGGTTATACCGAGCGGCTCCGCTCCATTCAAGGAGGCTCTCTTGTTAACATACGCACACAGGGATTTCAAGTGGTGTACGCGCTGTCGATCTTGGGTGCCTCGCGAGGGCGAGCATTATTGGCGCTGGTCGCAGGTCATCTGCCACAGCAGGCCACCAAAGATCGAGCTAGCTATCTTTAAGGCTCGAGGCGAGTGGCCTAAAGACAAGCCTTGACAGATCGCTGTGTTATGATGAAACTAGCAGTGACGAATGGACTAGCACGACGATTAAGCTGAGACACCCACCCAGAGGGATCGATGCGCAAGCTAGACCATGCAGCAGACACCGATGAGGCTCCACGCCACATGCGCGCCTTGCATCCTCGCTTTTCTGTGCGAGGCATAAGCGGCACGCAGCTCAGTGGTGGCATGATCTCAGGCTATGAGCGCAACGCTCAGCTAACCGGGCTCAACTGGGTGCGTGAGGCTGAGGACATGCTGCGCACCGATCCGGTCGTGCGTCGCTCATGGCACATGCTCAGGCAGACTCTGCTCTCTGCGACTTGGCGCTTTGAGTGTACTGATGACAGCGACCCGATCGCAGTCGAGCTCGCTCGCTTTGCTAATGAGGCTTTCGGCTTTGATGGCTATGCAGGGCAGATGTCGCTGAGCTGGGAAGAGCAGCTGAGCTACATGCTCGAGTTTGTGCCGCTCGGTTATCGTTATGCCGAGGAGCTCTATCGAGTCGGCCCCGATGAGAATGGCAAGACTCGAGTGTGGCTCGACCGCTATGCTGATCGCGAGCCGAGCGCGCATCTGCGTTGGCTCTCTCGAGATAATCAGCAGCTCGATGGTGTGATGCAGCAGGTCGTTGGTGTCGGGCGCACTCCTGAGCCGATACCATCTAATAAGCTGTTACTGCTCGCCTTGAATCGCACCGGCAGCAATTTTGAGGGCTCAGGTATGCTGCGCCCTGTCTGGTGGTGGTGGCGCACTAAGCAAAAGGTTTCAAACCTCATGTGCGTCGGTGTCGATCGATGGGCTGTGCCGACTCCCAGAGTCAAGGTTGATCGCTCAGTCGCTGAACTGCATGGCTTAACCGACGCAGACATTAACGCAATGATCGACGACGCAGAGGCGCAGGCGCAAGCTTTCCTCTCAGCCGAGCAGAGCTATCTCGTCGATAATCCTGTCGTAAGCTTTGATCAGTATGCGAGCGCGCCCAACCTCTATGCGCAAGGCCCTCTCGACATTATCAAAGAGTGTGATAATCAAATCTCGCAGGCCTTCCTCGCTCAGTTTGCCAACCTCGGCATAACTGACACAGGCTCGCGCTCAGTAGGTGAGGTGCATTTAAGTGTCTTTAGGCGAGCTGCTATCAATCTTTTGGATATTGTGGCCTCTGTTGTGTCTGGGGTTGATAGGCGTGGCGGTGGCACCATAGGAAGGCTGATCAGATGGAACTACGGCCCAATCGATCCAAGCAAGCTCCCTCGCCTCACTCACACCGGGCTCGACACCGACGACCTCGCAGAATCTCTCGCTATGCTGCCTCAGCTCGTTACAGCAGGGCTGCTGACACCAGACGACGAGCTCGAGCGAGCTATAAGGGAACGACTCGGAGCTGGCGACCTGCCCGAGGAAGCACAGCGATCAGCCATCGAGAGAACAGTCAGCGCAAGTAGTGGCATCGCAGCGCTCGCTGAGGCTGCGAGGAGGCGACGCAGTGCGAAAGATTAAGCGCAAGGCGCAGCAGCTCGCGCCTAAGAAATATGATCACATTGATTTCAAGCCACCCGAGGGCGCACGCAAGGCAGCCGAGCGCGCTCTGCGTCGTCGTGCTCAGAAGCCTCAAAGCCAGCGCGGCATGACCTCGGTCGGCATCGCTCGAGCTCGAGACTTGATCAATGGCGTGCGCCTCTCGCCTGAGACTGTGCGCAGGATGCTCGCTTACTTTACTCGGCATGAGGTCGATAAGCAGGGCTCGACGTGGGATGAATACGGCAAAGGTCGGCAGGCTTGGGATGGATGGGGAGGCGATGCCGGTTTCGCTTGGGCTCGAAAGGTGGTCAAGCAGATGAATGCAGCAGATGAAAAGACAACCCTGCGCGCCTATGGCGAGGCAGTACAGCTCAGCGAGCGCCCATCGTATGAGGTGCCAGAGGGCCTCACGATCGGCAAGCCATTTAAGACGCTCGCGCTCGGTCAGGTCAGCTCGCGCATGAATGGCGAGGCCATTGGCTCGCCTGTCTCTCAAGAGCTCCTCGAGGAGATGTGCCGAGTGTACTATGAGCGCAGGGATAGCGACCCAGTTATCATCGACTGGCAGCACGCGACCTCGCCCTTTAATGGTGGCACACCTGCACCACCTGAGTCGGGCAACGCGCTCGGCATGATTGTTGATCTCGACTTGCGCTCTGATGGCCTCTACGCAGTGCCTGCATACAACGAGCGAGGCCTTAAAGTCGTCGCTGATGCCGGTGGCGTGCTGTGGTCATCGCCTGAGTATCTGCATGGCGAGATATTTACTCGAGATGGTGGCGATAAGGTGGGCGATGCTCAGCTCCTCGCCATCACTCTTACACCCCGACCAGCCCAATCGCACAGCAAGATCGATCGGGTAACTCTAAACGAACAGGAGCAAAAGACTATGGATATGAACGCCATGTCAGTCGATGAGCTCAGAGCTGCCCTCGCTGCTAAAGATGCGATGGTCAAGGAGCTCGAGCAGAAGCTTAAGGATATGAGCAGCGAGGCTGAGGCCAAGCTCGCAGGCGAGCTCGAGGCCGAGGAGTCTGAGGAGATGGCAGAGAAGCCCTCTGAGGATGATAAGGCTGAGGCCGAGAAGCTCGGTTATGACAAGGACAAAGAGAACAAGATGAGCGAGCCTGCACAGCTCAGCGAGGCTGCGCCTAATGTCCTCGCTGAGGTCATGCAGCTCCGCGCCCAGAATCAGAAGCTCTCAGAGCGCCTCGAGGTGATCGAGGCAGAGAAGCGCGATGTCGAGCGTCGTGAGGCTGTCTCAGCTCTCCTGCGCGAGGGCAAGGTCGCACCCTCTGAGGAGGGCGCAGCCAAGCGCGCTTGGGACGTGCGCGATCAGATGCCTGAGTTCTGGCAGATGTTCAGCGAGCGCCCTGCATCAAGCGCAGTGCCTCTCGCTGAGATTGGGCATGGCGCTTCAGGCGCTGAGCTCAATAAGGCAACGCTCGCTGAGCAGGTCAAGGCACTCGCAGCCGAGAAGAATCTCAGCTTCAGCGAGGCTCTCAACATTTACCGTGATAACAACCCCGACGCTTACAACAGCGTCTTTAACTAAGGAGTGATCAGCATGAATCAGCTCATCAAGTCATTTGTGTGCGCCTCTGCTGTTACTGAGTTTGCGCTGGTCGCTATTGATAGCGCAGGCAAGATCGCAGTCGCATCAGACCCAACCGCTAACACGATCATCGGAGTCGCGCAGCGCGCTGGCTCTGCCGGTGATGTCGTCGATGTTGTCGTCTCAGGCGAGACTCGCGTGATCGCAGGCGGCAGCCTCACCCTCACCTCAAACACTGTGCTCGCAGTCACGACTGCAGGCGCTGTGCAGGCGGCAGCCTCGACTCACTACCCAGTCGGCTTCAGCCTCCCCAACATCAACCAGCTCAGCGCCTCTGCTAACGATCAATTCTCGATCGTCTTTCAGCGCGGCCTCGCACCACTCGCTTAATTAGGAGGTGATCTAAATGGCTAGCTCATATCGTAATATCCACCCAGTAGATGAGATCTTAACTAACCTCGTCGCTGAGGCAGTCCCAAGCGATTCACAGCTCATCGCTGATCGCGTCCTCGAGAATATCAAGGTGCCTCAGCGCTCTGGTACTCTCCTGCTCGAGACGAGCCGCAACTTTATGGGTGCAGGTGCAGGCCTCGACCTGCAGCGTGCGCCCGGTGCCTCTCGCGCTCGCATCGGTGGCTTTGATCGCACCAGCACGACCTACAAGTGCGAGATCTACAGCTCCGAGGATAGCATCGCGATGGAGGACATCATCGATTCTCAGTACCCCGGTTCTGAGGAGGCGCGCATCGTCAAGAAAGTCGCTCGCGTCATGAAGCTCGCTCGCGAGAAGCGCGCTGCCGATGTCCTCTTTGATGGTGCTAACTTCAATACTGCGACCTCGACTGACCAGTTTGGTGGCAAGTTTGACGCTGCAGGCGCTGAGCCTCTCAGCTACTTGCACGAGCTCAAGGATACTGTCTTTGAGAACGCGCACGGCATCAACCCAGATAGCCTCATCATGGGTCGCACTCTCTTTAGGGCGCTCGCTCGCTCTCCTGAGCTGCGCGGCTACTTCCAAGCTGGCTCGACTCCTAATGGTGTCGCGAGCGGCAACCTTATCCTTAGCGATGAGGCTGTCATCAGCACCCTGCGCAATATCCTCGGGATCTCTAACATCCTCGTCGGTGCAGCTCGCCAAGATACTGCAGTGCCCGGTGCGTCTAGCTCAGAGGGTTACATCTGGACAAACGACAGCCTCTTTATGGGCATCTTGCATGGCTCTGACGCTGTGCAGAGCAAGTCAGGCGTGCGCATGATGCCTGTCGCTGCCGCTAACATGATGTTTGAGGACATGAAGGCTGGGCAGTACGACGCGCTCGACCTCACTCGTCGTAACGTCTGGGCCGATGAGAGCAACCTCATCAAGGTCATCGATGGCAACCTCGGCTTTGTCTTGACTGACTGCCTCTAGGCCTCTGAGGTATAGTGCTCTGCTCATGTGGTCGACCTCATGCAACCCTGCTCGCTGAGAGACAAGACGCTGATCAACTAGCGATCGAGGATCTCAGCGCGCAGGCGCGTGAGCTACCACCAGGGCCGAGACGTGACCTTATCCTCGCCAAAGTCAAAGAGCTTAAGGCAGAGGTAAGAGCCGAGCGACAGATGGCGCTCGCGCTCAAACTCGCAAAGCGAGAGATGGTGAGCAACTTGCGCAGCGCGCTTGAGCTCACATCAGCTGAGCAGCTCCTCTCACTACCTCGAGAGCAGCTTCTCGATTTCATCGTGCGCTCGGGCCTCGGCCTCGCAGTCGATGATTTTATGCAAGCCGAGCAGCGCATCATTGATGCGGCACTCGACACCCTGCAAGTCATAGTCGCAGGCGCTGATATAGGTGACATGCCTGAGATCGGGCTGGTCGGTATCAGCGCGGCTGAGGCTGTCTTTGATGATGTTATTCTGCCAGACTCGCTCGCCTCGGTGCGCGCCTCTCTGCAATCGATCTCGGTGGGTGTGCCTGTAGCTCAGGCACTCACGCCACTAGCACAGCGCCTCGAGCAGTCGACCGGTCGGCAGCTCACAGTCGCTCGCACTCAGCTCGCCTCAGTCGGGCGCAGCGCTCAAGCCTCGGCAGCTGCTGAGCTTGAGCTCGACCTGTATCTATACACAGGCCCTCGAGATGGTGTCACTCGTGACTTTTGCCGACCTCTGATCAACAAGGTGGTCGACGAAAAGCAGATGAGGCGGCTTAATAATGGGCAGGGTCTGCCAGTCAAAACTTATGGAGGCGGCTATAACTGCCGACATAGTTGGTCACCCATCACCGAAAGTTTCTTTGAAGCTGCGAACCTTACAAAGGCCACAGCGCAAGACATCACCCGAGCCAACGCAGGAGGCGCGAGATGATTAAATCGATAACAGGTCAGGCGATGGTATTTGAGTGGGTCGCGCCCGGCCCTCTCAGCTCGGCACCCTCGCTCACAGTCGGCAGCTCCTCAGCTGTGGTCATGACTCAGACTCGAGCCGATGCGACTGTATCAGCGATCGGTAATGACCGACGCACCCTCACAGTCGACAGCCAAGCCACAGCGCTGCAGGCTGATCAGATCAAGGCTCATCTCGTTACCGATGGCGATACGATCTACTCGGTTACAGTCGTGCGTATGGTCGGCACGACTGCGATCTTAGCTGAGCCCTTGCCTCGAGAGATCGACCTGAGCGCAAGCGCCTCGCTTGTCTTTGCGCTCTATTATGCGACTGTGCCCAGCTCGATCACTAACACAACTGGGTATTATCCCTGGCAGGTCAGCTATCAGCTCGACCTCGGACAGCAGGCAGAGCAGCGCCTCGCAAAAGGCTTGCTTAAGGTCACTCCTCGCCCATTTGATACCGGGCTCTCGCATGATGATCTAGTCGGGCAGTTTCCACAGCTCGCAGATATGGTGCCGAGGAGGCAGAGCAGCTTCTCGCCTCAGATCGATGCCAGTCTGCAAGAGATCATCCTCATGATCCGAGATCACCTTAAAGATGAGGTCGATGTAACCGAAGATGAGGTATTTAACGCTGAGAGCTTTGCAAATGCTCACGCATACTGCACAGCGGCTCGAGTGTATGAGGCAATCAATCAGCTCGACACAGCAAACGCCATGCGCGAGCGCTGCATGCAGCTCCTCGACATCAGCCTGCGCTCACTCGCCCTCGATCGAGATGGCGATAACATAGTCGATGAGGGAGAGCTCGACATCGCAAAGAAAGGCGGCAGCTTCAGAGATATGCGCGCATCATGGCGCAGCTACAGCAAGACCCAATACGACCAGACCTTTACACCGACTCGAGGCATGAGGCACTAAATGGCAGCGCGCATCAATCTGAATCTGCCCTCAAGCTTATGGACTGCGAAAGACTCTGCGCGCCTCGCTCAGAATACGCTTGCAGCCATTAAGCTGCGCACGTCGCAGGGCATCGATGCAGATGGACGCAAGTTTGCACCATACTCGACTCGACCAATCTATATCCCTCTCAGAGGAGCTCGCCTAAAGCCTAAAGGTGGGCGCAAGTCGCGCACCGGTCGCACTGTCTTTTATGCTGGTGGTTATGATCAGTATAAGCGAGAGAGTCGTCGGCATGGTGTCGGCTCGAGCGCCTTGGTCGACCTCACCTTATCAGGCGCGCTGATGCAGAATCTCGTCGTGCTCGATGCGACTGCGAGTCGCTTTATCATCGGCCTCGCTGCTCATGTTCGCCACTATGGTTATGATGTTAATGCCGAGCGCGAGTTTCTCGGTCTATCTCCTCGCGATGTGAATGTGCTAGTCTCAGCAGTGCAGGCTGAGCTCACTAAGAAAATCAAAGGTAAGGCCCGATGAGTCAAGGCATCAACGCAGCGCTCACATACCTCGAGGATCAGATCGAGGCTGTATTGCCTAAGACTGATCTGCATCATGGCTTTGTCGCGATTAACAGTTCAGGCCGAGTCGGGCCTCTCGATCATCATCAAAACACGATGAGGTATTTTGAGCTGAGGCTCGATGCCTTTGCGATCGATGATGGCGAGGCTGGGCTCTCAGGTCGCAGGCGAGCTCGCGTCGTGCTCAGAGTGCGCTATGATATAGGCGAACTGCACTACCTCGAGCGCCTCATCGCTGAGGATGCC
>Ga0209929_1001038_pt1 | contig 9974 bp, 5 predicted proteins | sample SalPon2_C_H2O_MG_2_FD_185731 | JGI IMG/M metagenome (GOLD analysis project Ga0209929, IMG submission 185731) | Salt pond water microbial communities from South San Francisco under conditions of wetland restoration - Salt Pond MetaG SF2_C_H2O_MG... ... | reverse complement strand
TATGGATCGGTGGTCTTGGCGATCCAGTCTTCCCCTACGTATCTTCGGTCGAAGAACTCGAAGCAGAGATCAAGTCTATCAGCCGTGAGGTTGATCGTGTGATTGTTCACTGGACTGAAACCCACACCAATAAGAACATTGGTTCTGAAGAAATCAATGCGCTTCATTTAGAGATGGGTTTGGATGGTATTGGTTACCACTATGTAATACGAAGAGATGGTTCACTTCAGCGTGGACGCCCAGTGAATATCGAAGGAGAACATGCCGAAGGAGCAAATGAAAAGACGATAGGACTTGTCTTTGTGGGCGGTATAAATGTACCTACAGGCACACCGAATTCAGAAAACTTTCTGTCGTCCCAATCGTTGACTCGTAGTCAGATTAATACGTTTGATCATTTTTGTCGATCCATGTACAAGATATACCCAGGAATGACGATTGTGGGGCACAGCGATATAGACGATACTGGAGCTAACATTGACCCTGGTTTTGATGTTCCCGATTATGTAAGAACAAGGTTTGGCAAATGACAAATAATTTAGACAATTTTAAAAATCGTTCGGTATACATTTCTGAGGGACAAGAAGAAACTGAAGGTGTACCCGCAGACGGATTTGCTGACGCTACTGGTGAATATCCCAAACGGGACTACTTCTTCGGTACCAGTATCAATAAAGCCGCTGTCGGTGCCAAAGTTAACAATCTGAGCATTGGTGGAAGTGAGTATGGTGTTGACTTCGATCTACCCGAACAAAGACCGTCAGAATATCCACACAATCAGGTAAGTGAATCACCATCGGGACATGTCATCGAAATCGACGATACTCCTGGTGGTGAACGCATTTTGATTAGACACAGGACGGGATCTGGTGTAGAGTTACGGGCCGATGGTAGTGTTTTAATATCATCACAAAGACAAAAGGTAGAGGTAGTCGCAGGCGACGAGACTGTTATCGTCGAAGGAGTTGGCAATCTTGTTTACAAAGGCAATCTTAATTTACGTGTTGATGGAGATTTTAATCTTGATGTTGGCGGTAATTATAACGTCAAGATCGCAGGTGATACAACAGAAGAGATTAAAGGAAGACACACAAAGGTAGTCAACCGAGATCAAAACTATACGATTCGTGGATCAAGAGGCGAGCAGGTCGTAGGTATGGCTACCACAACCGTGCTCGAAGATGCGAACTTTATTGTGAAGGGTAAAGAAAGTCATTTCGTTGAGGGTGACATTGAGATCACATCGGGTGCCAAACTGATCACAACAGCAGTTGCTGAATGGGTGGCCGCTTCTCCTACAGCAAGTATCACAGCACGGCACTTGGGTATTATTGGTCACAAAGGTGTGATCGGTGGACCTGCACTTGACTACTATGGCAAAACCTATGGTGGTTGTCCTGGTGAGAAAACGAATGCTTCAACATTCTACGGTGCCCTTGTTGGACGTGCTACAGAAGCATTCCATGCCGACTATGCTATGCAAAGCACAAACGCAGAATACGCAAAGGGTGCGGGTAAAGCATTGATAGCAAACAAAGAGAAGAGCACTTCAGTTGACACCCCCGAACCAACTCCAGGTGTGATGCCATATCCTCAGATACCACAAAGTGCGCCATTGCCCGCACCGCCAATCGTTGAGCTAATGTTGTCAACGAGTTCTTATGGTGTGCGCAACGTTGCGGTAGATTCAAAACTCAAAGATAAGATTCTCAAGTCGGACGAGTACGAAGAACTGTTTAACTTTGATCCAACAATACACGAGATTCGATCTAAACTGCGTAGCGAAGATAACTTGAACAACAGCACCTTCACAGGTTATCTAGTGAGCAATGGGTTGTTGAATTCTAAATTCAAGAAGACGATACCTCAGAACATTGGTCGATCAGCCAACAAGAAGGGTACTATACGATTTGGTGTTGAACTGCTCGGTAACAATCCCGCAGACAACAGAAGTAAGCGATTCAAGGTAGATAGAAAATGAATATATTGATTGATCCTAAATATGATCCTACAGGTAAAGAGATTACGTCTGCGACAAAACTGGGTCCAGGAATTACCATGGCTAAGTTTCTTGGGGCCAGAGGATCTCGAACTCAACTTGAAAAACTTTACAATGATGATTTCACAGCATCGGTTGATCGTGAGCAACTTGCCAGAAATCTTACGCTTCATGCTCAGATTCTACAATCGATAGCAGGAAACTTAGAATATTCTCAACATCGACTTATTGTAAGTGAGGGTGTATACGAACCCAATCCTAAGTTCGAAGTAACAGAGAAGCCCGCTCCCGATGAAGGTTTCGCTAAGTTTAGAGCGAGTGAGATCCCAGGTGGAACATACGGTAAAGCACCAATCGGTTGGGTCGTTCGTTATCCAAACTATATTGGTGAAAAGCCGTCAGGCATATTATCATTACGCAGAAAAGGTCAAGCAGTAGTTTATCAACTAATCGATCGAAATGGGAATACTGATCCTCGCAAGACATTTGAACTTGCTGTGTATTGGAAAGATTACATCAACTATGACAAGTTGACACTCGATTATGATACGTTTGATCCTAGTGGCGAGTTGACTTGTCAGATTGTAATAGAGACACCAGAGATTCCTGCGACATATAAGGCGTCCTTTCGTTATGATGTTGAAACAAGATACAATGGTGAATTACAGACTAAAAACGAATTGCTTGAAATTCTACCAGACGATTGATATAAATAAAAGAAAAATGGTTCTATTATGGCAATAAAGTCAAACGAAGACGGTAATCTATCGAGTAGCATTCGGGTAGCGAAGGAACGACTGTACTCGGACTTAGACTTATCGTTTGATGCTAGAATAACTACCGATGGCGATGTCTTTCGAAAGACAGATGCGGCGGCAGTTAAGCAGGCATTGAAAACACTATTGCTTACGAATCGATTTGAAAAACCGTATAGACCTGAGTTCGGTGGCAATCTTTCGGGCTTGCTATTCGAACTTGCTAATGAGAACACTGGCTATGAAATCATTTCTCGTATAAAGTCTACGATTGAGCGATACGAGCCACGAGTCAGGGTTCTGGACTTAGAGGTATCAGCACAACCAGATTATAACAGTGTCAATGTTGTAATTGAGTTTCGTGTTGTCAACACTGGCATCACAGACGTACTGAAACTCGTGTTGGGTTCCGTAGGAGATTGTACACCAGAATTCAATCCTGCGCCAATATTTGAGCCGTATGCAGGCACAAGAATAACAACCGAGTTGTTAGAACCAATATTGACCGAAGCAGGAATTTATATAGTAGTGGACGATGGTCCATACTAACAGGAGAGTTATTAAATGGCAACAACGATAAAATCAACAGAGTTAGATTTCAATACAATCAAGAACAACTTGAAATCTTACCTTGCTCAGACTCCTGAGTTTGCTGATTATAACTTCGAAGCAAGTGGTCTGTCAAGTCTGTTAGACGTGTTGGCCTACAATACACACTACAATGCGCTCCTTGCCAACTTTGCGTTGAACGAATCTTTCTTGTCGACTGCGCAACTTCGCTCTTCTTTGGTTAGCCTTGCGGGTGCCTTGGGCTACACAGTAGGATCACGTCGTGCTTCTTGCGCAACCTTGAACCTATATGTAACCAACCCACTCAATCCTACCACAATGACGTTGCCTGCGGGATTCAGATTTGCCACGATCGTGAATGGAAAGAATTATACTTTCAAAACACGACGAACTCTTATTGCGACAAACGATGGATCCAACCGTTATTTTTTCCGATTGGGTGAGAATCAGAATATCGTAATACACGAAGGTGTTCAGCAAAGGAAACTGTTCATTGCGGGACCTGTTGGTGAGAACGAAACCTATGTTATACCCACAGACAATTTAGATTTAAATACCGTTCAGGTTCGGGTGTACGCAGACCAATCAACGGCTTTCTATGATGTGTATACGAACATCAATGATGCGGTAAACATAACAAAAGATTCACGTATCTTTGTGGTGAAAGAAACTCCAAATGGCCAGTATGAAGTCACATTTGGAAACGGAGCGAGACTCGGACAATTCCCTTCAGCAGGAAACAAGATTGAAGTTATCTATGATGCCGTAGCAGGACCCGAAGCAAACGGTGCTCGAACGTTCACACCTCTTGATGTTATTCGAGACGGTGAAGGAGACGAACTTACTCTGAACGTGGTCACTGTTTCAATCTCAGCTTCAGGTTCTTTAAAGGAGCCGATCGAGTCTATTCGAAAGAATGCTCCATACATGTACGCCACACAGAATAGAATGGTGACAGCGCAAGACTATGCGTCACTCGCTTTGCGAAACTTTGGTAACAGCATCTCAGATATTAAAGCGTGGGGTGGCGAAGATAACATACCACCCAAGTATGGTTCGGTGTATCTCTCTATCGTGTATAACACACAAGACGCAGTTGTTCAAGCAGAGACACGAGCGGGCATTACGGAGTTGGCAAGAAACTTGTCAGTGGCGTCCTTTAATGTGGAGTTTGAAAATCCTATTACGACATATCTAGAAGTTGCGGTGACATTCCAATGGAATCCAAATTTGACCAGTCTTTCTCAGACGGCAATTGAATCTCTTGTCAATACGACAGTCGCTAATTACTTCTCGACAAACTTGGGTGGATTTGATCGCTCATTCCGTCGATCGAACTTATTGACAGAAATTGATGACTCTGAACCTTCAGTACTGTCATCACGAGCAGACATCAAGATGCAGTATCGTTTTGTTCCTGTCACAGGCATCGTAACATACGATATTGTTTATCCTACAGCGATCGCATCACCTGCTGACGATGTGTACATTGTACGAAGCAACAATTTTAATATTGGCTCGAAGGTATGTTTCCTTAGAAACAAACTGAACTCGACTGTTATTGAAGTCATAGACGTTTCTACAGGTTTGCCTCTCCTTGACAACATTGGTGAATACATTCCCGCAGAAGGGAAAATAACATTGAGTTCGTTTACAGGCACCTTGATTTCAGGAACGTATTTAAGAATCACGGCATTACCTGCGAATCAGGCAACGATCAACGCTAGACGAAGTAACGTTCTTGCCTTTGATCCAGATGCTTCACTTTCTCGTGCTGTCGTTACAGATACCGTATAAATAAGAATCGATGAATAAGAGATAAAAGTATGTCTTCTAGTATTACTGATAGTTACAAAAAATTATTGTTGGATCTTTTCAAACAAGATCTCGATAGCGATGGTGTCGGTTATTATGTCGGTTTATCACAGGCCGAATCTATTACATTAACCGAAGACATTTCGTCACCTTATCAGGAATCAAAGTTTCGACATTCGTTGATGAGTGTGAAGACTCTTTCGAACGCATCTTTTGTTGTACCTAATATTCGATGGACAGGAACAAGTTCGTTTTTTCCTCAACCATTCGATAACGATTTAGACACAGACTGCTATGTTGTTAACTCCCTTGACGAAGTCTTTGTTTGTGTTGAACCCGCAGTAACACCAGATGGCACACAATTACCATCGACAATTGAGCCAACTTCAGGTCTTGCGAACTCAAGCGCAAAAACATTCGTGACCTCGGATGGATACAAATGGCGCTACTTATACAGATTAAGTAATCTTGCGATATCCGTTTATAAGACTAATGATTGGATTCCAATCAAAAAAATAGTAAATCCGAATGGAGAATTCCTTTCAATACCTGAAGAAAGACAGCAACAGTCTCTTCAAGATAGTGCCGTGGCAGGTGAAATAATAAATCTAATGATTGATAGCGCAGGAACAGGTTATACTGTTGCTCCAACAATTACAATCACAGGAAACGGTACTGGCGCAAAATTTGTATGTGATATCAATGGTGGTAGAATCACCCGAGTTCGCATTGATTCAGATGGATCTTTTTCTGACCCAACTGTTTGGGCACACGGTTCTGGATACGACTATGCTTCGGCAATTGTATCAACTGGAGATGCTGTTCTTCGACCAGTAATATCAAAGGAAGGATTGAACGCCGATCCAGTTAAGACTCTTCGTTCTGGTTCGATCATGCTTCAGTCAGATTTTGCTGGAGATGAGTTCGATACCATTCTTGCTCAAAACGATTTCAATCAGGTTGGCATTTTGCGCAACTTGAAAAAATATGGAACAGATTCGGACTTCACTGCTAACACAGGAAACGCATTGAAAAGTTTGGATGTGAATGCTCCAACTTCTGGATCACAGTTCGCAGAAGATGATATCTTTAAAAACGGTGGTGAGACAGCGGCGGGTAAAGTCGTTTATCACGATACCGTAGAAGGCAAACTATATTATTATCAAGACGAAGAAACAAACTTCGTTGCCTTTGATAACACCACAGACAATACTGTATCTACAGACGACACATCGGCGGTGTTTACTGCTGAAAATCCACCTGATTTTGATACGTATTCGGGTGAAATATTGTACATAAATAATCTAAACGCTTTGGGTTCTGGATCGAGTACCACTGGTATTACAAGAGAAGATACTCAGACAGAAGATATTAGAATAGTCATTCAGTTAGGATAAAACATGGCAACTACTTTCACTTCTACAACTCTTTCCGGTGTATACCGTGATGATTTTAATCAGGACGATAATTATCATCAGATATTATTTAATTCGGGACGAGCACTACAAGCACGTGAGTTGACGCAACTTCAAACCCTTCTGTATCAAGAGATGGGTCGATTTGGAAGAAACATCTTCAAAGAAGGTGCGGCAGTCAGTTCGGGTGGAACGTCTATCAATGCTGAATTTGATTTCGTACAAATAGACACGGTTGTTTCGGGTGGTGACTTTGCGGATATTCCTATTGGTACCATCATGACCAACACTGCGGGCGTTCAGGCACGAGTCGTTAACGTTCAACCGTTGAGTGTTTCTTCAGGATATACTGCCGACACCTTGTATGTTCAATACATCAATAGTGGCGAGAACACAGCTTCAGTAACAGGATCAAATTACAAAACGTTCTCAACTTCTGATACTTTGCTTGGTGGTGGATATGAGTTAACTGTTCCGGCTACAGCCGTTTCCCCTGCTACCAATGTTACTGGAAAAGGTGTTCGGTTTGATGTCGGAGAAGGTGACTTTTTCGTATTGGGACGTTTCGTTCATTCTGCCGCTCAATCATTGATTCTTTCACCATACGCAGATTCTGTAGATGCTGTAGTAGGATTTAAAGTAGTACAAGAAGTAGTAACGGTTAACGATACCAGTGCTTTGTATGACAATGCGGGTGGCCTTGTAAATACAGCATCACCTGGTGCCGATCGTTATCGTATACGATTAGTTCTAACAAATCAAGCAGACACCACTTCAGATGACACGTTTGTGTTTATTGCTCGAATCGAGAACTCAAAGATCGTAGAAGAGATTGATACTAACGACGGGTATAATAAGATCAATGATCTTTTAGCATTGAGGACTAAAGAAGAGTCAGGTGATTATATTGTTTCACCCTTTACTTTACAGTTTGACTCAGCAGATGCCGAAAACCTTAGTGTTATTATATCAGCAGGTTTAGCTTATGTCAATGGTTATCGTGTAGAAAATCCATCTCCAATTGAATTAACTGTACCTCGTTCACAGTCAACTGAGTTGGTGAACAACGAGCCTATTCCTGTCATCTACGGAAACTATGTTGAATTAGATAACGCAAAGAATATTCCTGATCTGTCATACGGTGTTCAGGAAATTTACAACTCTGTTTCGGGTACAACCAAGATTGGTGAGTGTCGTGTTCGTGGTATGGACTTCGCAGGTGGTGGACTTCGACTCTATTTGTTTGATGTTCAGATGAACGAAGGTGCTGACTTTAGCACAGCACAATCGATTGGAACAAACACAACTGAACGATTCTATATCAAGAACACCACGGGATCTTCAGCGCAACTGCTAGGAACAACTGACAACGACTTGTTGTTCCCCACACCACGTCCACGTTCCGAGTCTTTGTCTGACATTATTCTTGTTCGCCAAGAGTATCAAACCAAAACAGCAAACGGAAGTGGTGTAGTAACACTTGAGCCTTTGTCTGGTTCGACATATACTGACGATGCTCTATGGATCATTCAACGATCTGGCGCATATGACGCTGTAGTTGGACCGACTGTAACTGGAATAGGCACAGCGAACGGAACAATCACAGGTCTAGTTGCTGGTGCTACTTACAAGATTCTTTACTATGCGCAAATAACAACCCCTGTTATTGCTTCAAAGACTTCAACAATCGTTACTGGCGCTACCATCCCCGTCGTTTCTTCTGGCACCTATGACTTTGGTGTTCCTGACGTATATGAAGTAACAACGATCAAAGACAGTGCGAACGGATATGATGTATCAGAGCGTTTTGTGTTAGATGATGGTCAACGAGACAATTTCTATGACACAAGTAAACTGCTTCTGAGACCAGGACAGGATAGTGTTGACAACGTAGCAGGATCATTGTACGTTGATTATAAGAAGTTTAACCACACAGGTGTTGGTGACTTCTATGCGCCCTCATCGTATGATGTGCCTTATTCTCAGGTGCCTACCCATACACTTCAAGATGGCACAGAAGTAAGTCTTCGCAACTACCTCGATTTCCGTCCAGACAAGAATGGAAGTTCATTCACGAACATTCTATATCTGCCTCGACGTGGCACTTCAATCACTGCCGATGTGAACTACTATTTGCCACGAGCAGACAAACTGATTGTTACTCAAGAAGGCGACTTCCAAATTTTGATGGGTCAACAGTCTCGTGATCCACAACTCAAGAAGACACCTGACAACTCGATGGAACTGTATCAGATTCTTATGAATGCTAATACAGCGGACGAAGAAGATGTACAGATTCGTGCTATCGAACACAAGCATTATACGATGGCAGACATCGCTAAACTCGAAAATCAAATTGAAGATCTGCGAGAATACACTGAGTTGAACATCGCAGAACTTCGTGCGTATCACACACCGTCTTTAGACAGCGATGGATTACCTCGTCCTGAAGCAGGTATGCTTGTTGACGAGTTTGTTGATCAGACAAATGCGGACACAGAAAACGAAGATTACTCAGCATCTATTGATCCTGAGAACAATCTGGTTCGTCCCAAACTTGATGAGAACAATATTCGATTAGTGTTTGAAAATAGCTTGTCGAGTAACGTTCTTAAGAAAGGTGATAATGTTTACTTAGATTATACCGAAGTTACATGGAAAGATCAACCACTTGCCTCTCGTGCGATTCAAGTCAATCCATTTGGCAATGTAGACAACATCGGTGTTATTAAACTATCACCTTCTTCAGACGAATTTAAAGATCCCTCAGCAGATGCCGAGAAGGTCATCAAAGGTTCTGGCAAGCTAGATGTGAAGCAAGCGTTCTTGTGGAACAACTGGCAGTGGAACTGGAAAGGTCGAAGCGACGAAGATCTTTGGAAGTATCCAAGCCCTCGTGCTACTGCCGCAGGACTTGCTGTACGTACACGTCTCAACAAATTCTTGGACAAAGGTGACGTTTACTCTTCACAACGGCTTGTTCGAGGCGGCACAGGCTTCGTTCGTCGTGTAGTACGTAACGATACTCTTCGTACTCGTGTAGGAAACAAGGTCGTAGACATGGCATTGATTCCATGGATTCGATCACGTAAAGTATATTTCCATGCGAAAGGATTACGTCCTGGTACCAAGTTCACACCCTTCTTTGATGGTCAGGATGTATCGGCATGGTGTCGTCAAGAAGCCACCTTTGTTCAGTGGGCAGATCGTACAGACGACGTAGGTAATAAATTTACCCAAGCGTCTTTGACGGAACACCCCGATGGAACCACTCCTCTTGTCACAGATGAGAATGGTGAGGTTATCGGATCATTCTGGATACCTAACATTAAGCCAGAGTATTATATCACAACTGTCGGAAAACGCAAGAAGAAAAAGACATCTTATATTCGATTCCGATCTGGTGTACGTGAGTTTAAA
>Ga0209929_1001033_pt1 | contig 9990 bp, 4 predicted proteins | sample SalPon2_C_H2O_MG_2_FD_185731 | JGI IMG/M metagenome (GOLD analysis project Ga0209929, IMG submission 185731) | Salt pond water microbial communities from South San Francisco under conditions of wetland restoration - Salt Pond MetaG SF2_C_H2O_MG... ... | reverse complement strand
TTTAGTGACTCTGGGTTATACAGTAGATTCTACGAGATGGTTGACATCACTGTCGATCGTGACCCCGAAGTTATTGAGCAAAGCAAATCTGCAGGCACACTCCTTCCACAAAACCTAGAGCTGATCGCTGACTCAAAAGAGAACGATCTGATTATGGTTTGTGAGCGAAATAGTAATACTGTTTGGTGCTATAAGTATTTTAATACTGGAGAAAAACGTGTTCTTAGTTCCTGGTTCTACTGGACTATGATCGGGAACGTCGTCCACCATGCACTAATTAAAGATAGTTACTATGCGGCGTTGGAAGATGATGCTGGTAATGTTAGGTTGGTACGCGGTGACCTACGTCCTCTGCGAAATACTACTACATTTACTGACAACGATTTCCGAATTCATTTTGACTACTATGGGTCAGTTACTGCAGCAAATTTAACTTATACCGAGTCTACTAACAGGACTACCTTTACGCTTCCAATCCCTAACTTTACTGCTGATGAAGAGCTGCAAGCTTTTAGCATGGGTAATGAACCTGGACGTATCGGTGACATCACAGTTAGTGGTTCAACGGGCAGCTTGCTAGGCGATTGGACTAACACTGATATCGCTTTGGGCTATACGTTTGACATGCGTATTGAGTTCCCCACTATTTATCCTACAAAGAAAAGTGGGATGACTGGTGGTCTGCAAACTGATACTCGTGGGTATTTGACTTTGAATAGAATCAAAGTTACTTTAGGTGATTCTGGTTATTACGAAGCTAAGTTAAAATCTTTTGGTAGAGACGATAGAGTAATAACGTTTGAGTCTTCTACTGCAGGTACTTATACTGCTAACAGAGCTGCGATTCTTAATGAATCTCTTCAAACAATTCCTGTATACGATAAAAATACTAACTTTAACTTAGAGTTATCTTCTAAGCATCCTTCTCCTACCACCCTGTATTCTATGGAGTGGGAAGGTATTTACACAAACATGTATTATCGAAGTGTCTGAGTACATCCACCCTGCTACGTTGGGGGCTGCCTATGAGGTGGCCTCTAACCTGCGTCCTGAAGACCGTAGAGAGCTTGTAGAGGGTCACGGCTATGATCCCATGGTAGTGATCCCTGAAGCTGTTTCTAGCGGCTTCTGCGTGCATTTCACCGTGCCTAACGGCAAGACTGCCGGAATGGCTGGTATTCATAAAAATGGAGCTATCTGGATGCTATGCACTCCAGCCATTGAAGAGTACCCAATTACCTTTGCACGCGAAGCTAAAAGATTTATTGAGAGCAGAAACGAGAAGATGCTCTTTAATATCGTGGACGCACGTAATGTTGCCCACGTTAAACTTCTCAGATTCCTTGGGTTTAAGTTTCTTCGAGTCATCGAACACGGACCCAATAACTTACCCTTTATAGAATTCTGTAGATTATGGTACTCGAAGTCCTCTATGGTGTAGCCACAGGAGTATCTGCTTTAGCAGGTGTCTTTGGTGGTCAACAAGAGAAAAACGCACAACGCGACGCAGTTAACCGTTCACGACTCAGAGCACGGCAAGATCAAATTGCTATGCAGCAATATACCTACGGTAAAGAGTTAGGTATTTATGAGCAAGCAAAAGCAGACCTCGCTGAAAACCTGCTAGAGTCTGAGCGTGCCCTTGAACGTGGCAGAACTGCTCTAGACAAACAACTAGCCGAAAGTTATGGTGCAGCAGCTTTTGCTGCTCAAGATGAAACTATTGCAAACATTCAAGCCCAAGGTCAAATTGCAGCATTGCCTCGTGGTGTACGTGAACGTGCTGGAGTCATGCTTCGTGGTGCTGCTGGAAGAAAAAGGACTTTCTCTTCAGACGATTTATTGAGAAATAGGTTTGGAGCTATTGATAAGTTCCGTGGCATGCAAGATGAAGCAAATGCTTATCGTAAAAAACTTTACGGCAGGATGCCTCTGGCTCCTACAATGGCACCAACACCTTCAATGCCTGTTATGCAGCCAGGACCCTCAGCCTTGTCTTTGATTAGCGGTATTGGTAGTTCTGTTCTTGGTGGTATCCAAGCTGGTTATGCAGCAAACAAGTTCTAGGATTTAAACTATGGCACAACAGTATAGAAGGTACGCACCTAACCCGCAGTACAACCCTCTTTACGCCGTTGATAATGCTGGTAAAGCAGCAGATGCAGCACGGAAAGAGATTCAACAGATGCGAGATTTTTATCAATCTCGTCGAATCGTTGATCAGCAAACTATTGAAGATGCTAGGTTTGCAGGTCAAGATCTTCAAGCCCTCGCTTCTTTGACTGAATCTGGTGCTAGTTATTTCAAACAATTAGCTAAACAAACTGCTGAAGACAAAGAAGTTGGTGCAACTTGGGATGCCTACAACAAAGGCATTGAAGACCATACAGTACTGACTGAAACACAAGCTGAAGCTACGGCAGAAACTCAAGATGAAATCGTAGCTGCTACAAGAGAAGGTCTTGATCCTGCCGCTGCACTTAAACTTGAAAACGCCCGTAAGATGGGTAGAGGGTTCCAAGGTGAAAAGGCAGCACTTCAGCACGGCAGAAACTCCTACGCCAGCTACATGACTAATTATCTTGCTGGAGATAATTTTGTTTTGTATGAAGGTGAGTATGTTCAAGCAGGTCAACTTCTTGCAGAAGGTGGTATTGATTATGAAGACAAACTAAATGCTGTTATTCAGCAAGCTAGGTTTGACTTTATTAAAACTAATAAGTTTCATTATGCAACCAAGAAAAACTTTGTAAAGATTCTTGGTCCTACCATGGATGCAGTGGAGCAAAACCTGCGTCTTAGTAAATCTACCGCAGCCTCCGCTCAATATCAAAAAGATCAGTCAGCAAAACAAGAAGCTCTACTTGTTGATGCTATTAGTCGTGTTCGAGGTCTTAGAACTCGGAAAGATCTTCAAACAGTTTTCAATGAAGCTGCTGAAGGTTTCCGGCTTAACAACACAGGTAAGAGTCGCCGTGAAGCTAACGCTTTGATTGTCAAACGGATGGTGCAAACGTTTATTGCAAACGACACCTCTGAAAACATTGAAGTTTTAAAAACCGTTCTACAACGACCAGGAGAAGAGAAGACTGCTCTTGGTAAAATGTATGGCGATGTTTTCCTAGAAGCTGAAATCGAAGCTAGCAACCAAGAGAAGCAACGCGACTCTATGTTAGCTGATCGTATTGAAACTAGGTACAAGCAGAAACTAGCACAACCTGGACTGTCTCAGCCTCAGCGCCTAGCTGAAATCAATAAGATGCTGAAAGACCTAGAGGGTCTAAACAGTAAGGAAGGTTACGATCGAGCTGAGCGCCTTCGTGGTAACATCGGTACTATGGTACTTGATCCTGATTCTGCTGTCAATGACGCACGTCTTGATTTCATGATTCAGAAAGGGGATCTGCCCGATTATGAAACTACTATTAATGGCGGTAGGATGGGTAAATACAGTCCTGAAGCTATTAAACGTTTTGAAGCTGCGTACTCTCAAAAAACTAAAGCTGCCTCACCTCCTGTAAAAGAAACTTACAAAGGTTTTCAAGACGCTATTGACCGTCGCGTTGAAACTACACTTGGTTTGAAAAAAGATGAGCAAGGCACTTATCGTCTTGTCAAACGTCTTTTGCCTTATGTAGACTACTCCACAGCTACAATGCTGTCTACTGCTATTGGGCGTGACCTTGCAATTGAACGTGATAGGATCCTTCGTAACAGCTTAGAAACAGATCCTGTTAAACTGGCTAATGAGCTTGACAAAGGTCTTCAAGCTTGGGAGAAAGCTAACTTCCGAACGGCTGGTGGTAAGTATTATCTTAATGGTTTTTGGGAAGCAACCCGAGACGAAATTACGAATAACACTACAGCTGAAAAAAAGTTTAAACCTGCTTTTGATTATTTTAAAGAAAGTAAATTTAGAACCGCACCCTCTACCTTACCTCAAGACATAAGCAACGCTTACAGTATGGCTTATCCTATGCCAGCTGAGATTGCTCTTGATTATAGTCCTACTAGAGGAGATATCCTGTTTGATAATGAACAGCTAGAGAACTATAAAGTTGCGTGGGATTCAGGTATCATTGATCCTGACCTCGTTAACGTTTCTGATAGTCTCAACATGTCTCCATTGGACGTGATGAACTACGAACTTGCTGCACATCGGCAAGCTCCGTACACACCTCAAATAGACACTGCTTCTATTTCTGGTGCTAAGCAAGGTGCTCACGCCTTTGAACTGGCTGGGTTCCCTTCTCGATCAGCAGGCTTTATGGCTGCTGCTATCTCGTATACGACTGATTGGAGAGATCCACAAAGTCTACAACTTGAACAATGGGCTGAACAGATGCGTCTGGAAAACCCAAGGGCATATAGATTGTTGATGGCTCCAGGTTCGTCTCCTCGTCACATGCAGCAAGCAATGAACGAATTGGCTGGCATGGAACTGCCTGATCTATCTGCTCTCGCACAATACTTAACTGCTTAATTATGGCACAAGAATCCAACCGCGAGCGGAGGATGCGTTTAGAGCAAGAGGCTGCTGCGGCAGCCACTGCTGAACGCCTTAAATTTTTAGAAGAGCAAGAAACTGTTGTACAACCTGCAGCAGAAGAAGCTCTGGCAGAAGAAGTAGCACCTGAGGCTCCTGAAGACGACACTCCAATGCCACAAGAACGCCCTGCGGGGATTCTAACCGGTATTGGTAACGTCGTTGAAGGTGTCTTGTCTGGTGACCTTATTCAAGATACTTTGGCTAATGCTGCTAGTGCTATCACTGGCGGTGCAATGTTAAGTGCAGAACAACTTGAGCAACGTCAAGAAGCTCGTGCTAAAGAAGTAAAAGAAGAAGGCAGCTTCTTCGAGAAAGCTTTGTTTGGTACTTCTGAAAATCTTGAAGCAGTTGCTGCTGGTAGTCGGGCAGGCGTTATGCTGCCCCTTACCGGCGCTGCTCAGCTGACTGGTCAAGCTACCCCTTGGTCGTCGGCTCCTGCTAGATTGAAAGAGTCACCTATTTCAAATCTTCTGTTTGAGTTTGCTGAGGTTGCTGTACCTACAATGCTGACTGGCGGTGTCGCTGGCACTGTCATGAAAGGCGTGGCAACAGGTCGTGCTGTCCGAGCTGGTATTGAAACTGCTGCTGCACAGGATCTCGATGAGGTTCTGCTTGGTAGAACAATGGCTGTTAAGTTCGGTGAGATTGCTGGTGCTATTGGTGCTGGTGATCCTGAAGAAGTTACTCGTGATCTGATTGAAGGTAGATCTTTTGGATCCTACGCTTTCTTGAAGACTGCAGCTTTTATTCAATCGTACATCTTTGACTGGGGAACTGATGCGTTCCTTGGTTCAGTATTTAAAAACTACAAGCCTGAACCCTTTGTCACCAAAGCTGCTAAAGCTTACGGTGTGTCTGAAGACCAGATGAAGGATGTTCTTGAGAACACTTACAAGGCTGCCTATTCTAACCTACTTGAACCTGAAGATGTTATTGATGCTAAAACCGTCAATGCAACTGTCAAGGATTTTGAAGGTAAACCAATCTCTGCTCCCGCTCTGCTAACTGAAATCTTCAGAAAGGTTGGACGTTCTGCTGTTGGTGAAGATGGTTTGACTCGTGCAAACCGTAAATACTTCTCTAATCTGGACGTAATTAGCGAAGAGGAAAGCCTTCAGCGTATTGTTCAAGCTATTACAGAAGAACTGCCTGGTCTTAAGAACTACAACGAAGAGCTTGGCGCTTCTATGCAACGAGCTGTTCAGTTCTGGAACCATAACGAGCAGTTGATGTCTGACAACTTCCCTGCTTTCCTTAATAACTTCAGAGATCAGCTAACTATTCCTCTTTATAGTGAAGTTGATTGGATGAGTCAAGGTATTGACATGTACCTGAGAAAGGGTGCAACTCTTGATTTTAGTCGTCCTGAATCTTTTGTTGTTGCTACACTGTTGTCTGAAGAGATGAGTGTTAAAGCTGCCAAACTTGGTACTGCTATTAACAACTTAAGTGACATCGGTGTTAACACTGACATGCTTGAGAACGAACTCATGCAGCACATGAAGAAAGCTCAGCTTATTCTGACGCCTCTTCGTCGTGCTAAGCGTGCTTGGTCTCTGGCAGGTAAGATGCAGCAACGTCTTAGTAAAGAAGAGTTCACTCGTTTGCTAGACGAGATCTCTATTGAAGCTATTTCTGATACTGGTATTGTAGCTAAAGACATCATTGATGAAGTAGGTAACGTCAAAGCTATTGAAGATTTGATTACGCTTTCACGCAACGGTGATACGAATGCTAGAAAGACTCTGAAGATGTTCTACGCTCAGCTTGGTGCTGGCGATGCACGTCAGGCTCTGGAGACTATTGAAGTTAGCGGTGAGATTATTAAAAAGGCTTTGGCTGATGGACGCCCTGATGCTGTTAGCTCTCTCTTCTATAACGTTGGTCTGCTTAGTGCTGTTCGCACTATGACCACTGCTGCTTCCAACACCATTGTTCGTCAGATTGTTGAGCCTTTGGCTATCATGACTACGCGAGCACCTCTCACTCCATTTAGTGATCAAGCTCGTAAAGAATGGTTGTACGGTTTTGGTCAAGCCACTGGTGGTTTTATCCATATGGGTGAATCGTTCCATGCTTTGGCTAAATCTTTTAAACTTAATCAACCTGTTAGTGGAGTTGGTCGTTATAAAAAACGTTGGGAAACTCACCTTGCTAAGCAGAACAAACTGGATGCTACCTATTCAGCTACTCGTCGTGTTCTAGAAGATGAAGGCGCTTCGCCAGCTCAAATGTTCTATGCTTGGGCAGACTATGCGCTGCAAAGTATGGGCAATAGTCCTCTTGTTAACGCTCCTAGTCGCTTCCTGATGTCTCTTGACTCAGCAGGACAATCAACAGCTTTTAACGGTAACCTTAATGGTATGGCTTTCTTGAAAGCTTCCGAAGAAGGTATCACTGTCAAAGAAGCTTACAACGCCTTGCGGGCTGAGGCTCTAGGTAAAAGCGGTGATTTGTTTGGTGGTATTAAAAACCAACAGCTGTTAGACGTGTCTAAAATGCAGACTTTCCAGCGAGACATTACTCAAGGTGAAGATGCTACTTGGGCTGCTAATGGTTTCAAAGCACTGCAAGAAGGTACTGAACGCTCTGGTCTTCTGAAGTTTGTTGCACCGTTTGCTCGTATTAGCTGGGACTTTTTGGATCAAGTTCGTCTTGGTGCAGCTGGTGGTCTTGGTCTTCACGGCATGCTGTCTCCTACTCACAAGAAAATGTTGAGTGGTGAACTGGGTGTTGCTATGCAGATGCAAGCTAAGTCGATTATTGCTGCGGCACAATTGACTACTGCTTTTGCTGTGTGGCGTGCTTGGTCTGGCAATATGACTGGTAAGATTGTTGGACCTATGGAAGCAAAGGATTCCTTCATTGTCCAAGATGATGACATTCCGTTTATTGAAGGTACTAACACTGGTTATATTTCCTTGCCTTACAGCAAGTTCCAACCGTACAGCGCTCAAATGTCGTTTGTCGCTGACCTTGTAAACAGCTATCGATTCGGTTCTATTAGCCGTGGTGAGTACGAAAAAGGTCTTAAAGAAGTTACTGCTAGCTTTGTTGACAACACGTTTGACCAGACTACTCTGACTGGTCTTGTTAACTTTTCTGACCTGCTTAGCCGTGGTGCTGCAACTAAAGGTTGGTTGAGTGACATTACTGAGTTTGTCAGTATGCCTGTTGCTCCTTCTGCTGGACGTATGTTTGGTCGGGTCTCTTCTCCGTTCCAGAAGCCTCTTGTTGACCGTGGTGACTCGCTAGCTACTGCTGCAGCTGCCTTGGCTCAAAAGACTACTGGCGGCGCAGTGTTCCCTGAACAGCTTATTATGCAGAACATCTATACCAACGAACGTCAAGCTAATGTGGCTACGTTCTCTGGTGGTGGTCAGCAAGGTGATGACTGGTGGGAAGCTGTCCGTGGTTCTATAGCTAACGAGTTTGGCTGGCCTGCTCCTGTTAAGGATTCTTACAAGAACGAAGGTTGGCACAAACTGATGCAAGAAACTGGGTTTGATCCTGGTCGTAGGTACCTGCAAGAAGTAAATGGTATTCCTCTTGACCTCCAATCTCAAGCTGCTTTGAGCCGTGATATTGCGTCTCTGGGTCTTGGTGAGGCATTGACTGAGTACTATAACGGTGAGTTTAAGTCGTTGATGAAAGAGTATCGCAAAGAAGCTAGAAAGACTGCTACTGGTGGTGGTATTCCTGGTATTCCTGTTCCTATCAACCCTGATGCTCAAATTCTTCTTGATCGAATCCGTGGCGACGTTCGACAGATTCACGAAGATTTTAAAACTCGCGCCATTGAAGGTGGCGAACTTTCTCGAAACGAAGAGTTTATTCGTCGTTATGAAGAAGGTAAGTATGGTATGACTACATCGTTTACGCCTGGTGCTGAAGATCGTGGTCTCTACGCATACGCTGCTGAGCAAGATACTCCTCTTGCCAAACAAGTTCGAGATCTTCTCGATTTCGCTTAATCCACCCATTACTACTAACTTTGTATTGTAATGGCAACAACTGAAATTTTTTACAACGGTGATGATAGCACTACGCTATTCACCTTTCCATTTGAATACATTACGAAAGACGACGTTAAGGTAAGTATTAACGACGTTAACACAACTGCATACACCTACGCCAACGATACAACTATTCAAATGAACTCTGCTCCTATTACGGGGCAGCGTCTTCGCATTTATCGATTGACGGATGTTGACGACCTGAAAGCAACCTTTGCTTCGGGTTCGTCTATCCGTGCTGTAGATCTTAACAACAACTTCCAGCAAAACAACTTTGCTGTAGAAGAGCTTAGGAACTACACGTGGGACAACGAGATTGACACAATCCATAGCGACGAGACTTGGGTTAGCAATGATACTTTGATTGCTACCACTGCTGCTATGGATCAGCGGTTCCTTGATGAAGCTGATGAAGTCATCCTTAGCTCTGAAACTTGGGCTAGTAATGATGATAGCGTTGCTAGTACAGCTTCCATTGACAACCGTATTGATAGCAAGATTGATGCTGCTATCACTGGTGACATCGGTACTGACGGTACTGGTATTACTATTACTAACGATGGCGACGGCACCATTACCTTGGGTCTTGGTGTTAGTAGCATCGATCTTGATAAAATTAAAGCAGGTGATGTTGTTACCAGCAGCGAAGGTTGGGCTAACGACGACAACACCATTGCAACTACGGCTAAGATTGATGACGTAATTGACGACGCTATTGCTAATGACATCTTGATTGATGGCACTGGCTTGACTAAAGTCACTAGCGGTGGTCAAACTACGCTTGGTATTGGTGCTGGTTCCGTTGATCTGGACCGCATTAAAGCTGATGACATTATTACCTATGCTGAACAAAACGATGCAAGTGTAAGCGTTGCTGATACTAACATCTTTACTGCTAGCGCTGCTGCTCGTCGTTTTGATACTCTTGTCCAAACTGGTACTCCTACTGGTAGCCAATGGCAAGTAGGTAAGACCTGGCTTCAAAATGATGACGACCTTACGTTGTCTGTTTGGAATGGTGCTGCCTGGACTGCAATTACTTCTGGTGGTACGTTTACTGAACAGCCTAGCGTTGTTTATGTGGACCAAGCCTCTGGTAATGACACCAATACTGGTCACCGTATTAGTACCCCTAAAAGGAGTATTGGCGCTGCTATTGATCAGATTAATGCAGAGATCAATACTAGCATCACTAACAATGGTTCTGGTTACGTTGAAGGTAACTATGCAGCCGTGCCACTGACTGGTGGTAATGGTACTGGTTTGACTGCTGACATCACTGTTAACGCTTCTGGTGAAGTGTCAGTTGTGACTGTTAACAGCGCTGCTACTTTAGAAAATTATAGTATTGGAGATATTTTGTCTGCCAGTAATACTAACCTTGGTGGTAGTGGCTCTGGTCTTCAGATTACTGTAGGCGGTGAT
>Ga0209929_1001032_pt1 | contig 9992 bp, 9 predicted proteins | sample SalPon2_C_H2O_MG_2_FD_185731 | JGI IMG/M metagenome (GOLD analysis project Ga0209929, IMG submission 185731) | Salt pond water microbial communities from South San Francisco under conditions of wetland restoration - Salt Pond MetaG SF2_C_H2O_MG... ... | reverse complement strand
GACGTGAGGGATTATAAGTTAGAAGTGATAGAATCACCACAATATGGTGCACTCGAATCATCCCTTAGCCCTGACATAGACGCCCTATTATCAAATCTGTCCCTTTCTGTGAATGGAGTTGATATTATACCTAGACAATATCAATTGGAGGGACTCTCGCACACACTTTCTCGAGAGAAGACATTACTGTTATCACCTACTGCTTCTGGGAAGAGTTTAATCATATATTTAGCTATTAGATATTACCTTGATGTTTTTGATGGTAACGTTTTGCTAATAGTACCTACGACATCATTAGTAGAGCAAATGTATTCTGATTTTGGAGACTACTCTCGTAAGGATACCTGGTCTCATGAAGAAACATGTCATAGAATATATTCTGGACGAGAAAAGTTTGGTGTACAACAAAGAGTTATTATATCAACTTGGCAATCAATATATAAATTACCAGCATCTTGGTTTCAAGGTTTTGGTATGGTTGTAGGAGATGAAGCACATAACTTTAAAGCTAAGTCATTGACAAGTATATTAGAAAAATGTACTGAAGCTAAATATAGAATTGGAACTACTGGAACATTGGATGGAACACAAACTCATCAATTAGTATTAGAAGGTTTATTTGGTCCAGTTTATAAAGTAACTACTACAAAAGAGTTGATGGATAATGACGATCTAGCTCAATTAAATATAGATATATTAATACTTAAATATAAAGAAGAATTCTGTAAGCAGATTGTTAAAGAAAAATATCAACAAGAATTAGATTTTATTGTACGATATGAGCCAAGAAATAACTTTATTAGTAACTTAGCTTTAGATCAAAAAGGCAATACATTGATATTATTTAATTACGTAGATAAGCATGGTAAACCATTGCATTCATTATTACAAACAAAGATGCCAGATAAAAGAAAACTCTTTTATGTATCAGGAGAAACAGATGTTGACACAAGAGAATCAGTCCGTGAGATTACCGAGAAAGAGAAGGACGCAATTATCGTTGCAAGTATTGGGACTTTTTCTACTGGTATTAACATTAGGAATTTACACAATATCATCTTTGCTAGCCCAAGTAAAAGCCAAATTAGAGTACTTCAATCGATCGGGAGAGGGTTGAGGAAGAGTGAAGATGGAACAGATACAAAGATATATGATATTGCAGATGACTTACATTGGAAAAATCAAAAGAACTATACATTACAGCATGCAGCTGAAAGGATTAAAATCTACTCTAAAGAAAGATTTAACTATAAGATGTACGACGTAAACATATAAATAATAGTATGGAATTATTAAATAGATTAAATATAAGACATTTTAAACTCATAAACGGTGAAGAGATCATCGGATTACTCGCTATCAAGAATGACGATAATTTTATTATTGAAAGACCAGTAAAGATACATCCAAATCTTCTTGGTGGTGTACAATTCTCAGCATGGTTTCCATTCTCAGATAGCAAACAATTTAAAGTACTTAAGAATAATATTTTACAGCATGTACCAATAGCAGAGACTATAAAAGATACATATGTTAATTTTGCTCTTAAGATGGATAAACCCATCAGCCCACCTGATACTCGAACTGATGAAGAACTCTTACAAGAGTACGAAGATAGTTTGAATGGAACAGTTGATGATATGATACCTGATGCGAAGAGGACAATACATTAATCCTATACCTCTACCGCTCCGGGTGATAATATATTATACCATAAAAACAAGCATTTGTAAACGACTTTAGTGAAAATAATTAAAATAAATTAATCGTTTACATTTCACCAAAAGTATGGTATAATAATACATTATGGAGAAAATATATGGCTCAAATTAAACCAAAAGATAAACCTCATTACGTCAATAACAGAGAATTCTCTGAAGCCGTTATGGATTATGCAGTTGAAGCGCATGAGTGTAGAAAAGCTGATAAGCCAGTACCTATAGTTCCTGATTATATAGCAAAATGCTTTATTCGAATCTCAGAAGGACTGTCTCACAGACCGAACTTCGTGAGGTACACTTATCGTGAAGAAATGGTTATGGATGCTGTTGAAAACTGTTTAAGAGCAATCGGTAATTATAATATCGAAACTGCTACAAGAACAGGTAAGCCTAATGCGTTTAGTTACTTTACTCAAATATGCTATTTTGCATTCATTCGTAGAATAACCAAAGAAAAGAAACAACAAGATATTAAATTTAAGTTCATTGAAAAAATGGGAATTGAAGACTTTGTTGCTATGGGTATGGATAACGAAGGTGCTGAAGAAACTATGGCTTATGTTGATACGTTAAGACAAAGGATTGGTACCATACGTACTAAAGATGAAGCTATTAAACAATTTGCAAAAGAGGAGAAAAAACGAGAGAAAGAAAAGCTCGAGTTATTTATGTAATGAAAAAAGTAAGCACTAAACAAAACCAAAGACACATTCGTGTTATGAAAAAAAGAACTCAACGTGAAGAGAAACGCAAAATACAAAGAGCTATTGTTGCAATTAAAATGGAAAAGATTAAAACCGCTGGAAAGCGTATTATGAAAGCTCAAAAACGTATGATGAGTCTAGCAAAACAAGCATGAAGATAGCAATTTTAAACGACACACATTGTGGTGTCAGAAATAGTAGTGATATTTTCTTACAGTATCAAGAGCGCTTTTATCAGGAGATATTTTTTCCGTATTTAAAAGAACACAACATTAAAAACATACTTCATTTAGGTGATTATTATGAACACAGAAAATTCGTTAACTTTAAAGCACTCAATGCTAATAGGAAGCATTTTCTTGAGCCTATGCGTGATGCTGGCATTACTATGGATATCATTCCCGGAAATCATGATGTATACTTCAAAAATACTAACGAGCTGTGTAGCCTCAAAGAATTGCTTGGTTATTTTACCAGTAATGTAAATATTGTTATGAAGCCAACAGTGCTTGATTATGATGGTCTTGGCGTTGCAGTGATACCTTGGATTAATAATGCTAACTATAAAGAGTATACAGAGTTTGCTCAAAAATGTGGTGCACCTATTCTTGGAGCACATTTGGAATTGAAAGGATTCGATATGATGGCAGGAATGCCTAATCCACATGGTATGAGTGCTGATGTATTTTCTAGATTTGAGATGGTATTAAGTGGTCATTTTCATACAAAATCTACTCAGGGTAATGTAACCTATCTTGGTTCTCAAATGGAATTTACTTGGGCAGATGTAGATGATCCTAAGTACTTTCATATACTTGATACTGAAACAAGAGATATTACTCCAGTAAGAAATCCAATAACAATGTTTAAAAAAGTTATATATGATGACACTAAAACAGATTATGATAAAGTAGACATATCTCAGTTTGAGAAAAAGTTTATAAAACTGATTGTTATAAATAAAAATGACTTGTATATGTTTGATAAGTTTATCGATAGACTACAAAGTATTGAAACATATGAGCTTAAGATAGCTGAAAGCTTTGAAGAGTATTTGGGAGAAAGCGTAGAAGACGAGAAAATATCCCTTGAAGATACTACTGAACTTTTAGATTCTTATGTTGAAGCAGTAGATACTGACTTAGATAAAGAACATCTTAAGGTAGAACTACGTAAGCTATATACTGAAGCACAGAACCTCGAGGTAGTATGATACATTTTAAATCATGTGAGTGGAAGAATTTTCTATCCACTGGAAGCGATCCAATAAAAATCTTATTAGACAAAACACCATCAACATTAATCGTTGGTCAAAATGGAGCAGGTAAATCAACTTTACTTGATGCGTTATCATTTGGTCTATTTGGTAAACCTCATAGAGATATTAAGAAAGATCAAATGATCAATAGTATCAATAAGAAGGGAACATTAGTTACAGTTGAAATGACTATAGGAAGTCATGACTTTAAGATTGTAAGAGGTATCAAGCCTGGTAAATTTGAAATCTATCAGAATGGTAACCTAATTAATCAATCATCAAATGCAAGAGATTATCAAAAGTTCTTAGAACAAAACATTCTTAAACTTAATCACAAATCATTTCATCAAGTAGTTGTACTTGGTTCATCTTCTTTTATACCATTTATGCAATTACCAGTTTGGTCTAGAAGAAATATTATTGAAGACTTATTAGATATCAATATATTTTCTAAGATGAATACTCTGTTAAAAGAAAGAAACTCTAAGATCAAAGATGAATTAACAGACGTTAATCATCAAATCGATATACTTAAAACCAAGATGGATGCTCAAAGTAAATATATTAAAGATTTGCAAGAGTTAAATGATGATCAAATTGAAAAGAAAAGAGAGAGCATTGAAACTCATAAAGAAGAAATCAATAAACTCTTTGATGAAAGTAAAACTCTAGGAAAGAATTTATCAGCGTCAATATCAACAGAAGAAAAACATAGTGGAGAAATTATCAAGAAACTTTCTCAACTTGATTCATATGACATGTCATTCAATGATAAGATAAAAAGTCTAGTTGAAGAGTCAAGATTCTATGAAGATAACGATCAATGTCCAACCTGTGATCAGTCTATAGAAGAAGAAAAGAAAGCAGAAAAGCTTTCGCTCTTAAAAGATAAAGCAAAAGAAATACAAAATGCTAAAGAAGATCTTACAAAGAACATTGATGAGCTCAAGGGAGAACAACAAAACGTATCTAATAGCTTAAACAAGCTTCGTCAAAAACAACAAAAGATAAATAGTAATAATGATGCAATTACTCTTTTACAAAAAGAAGTAAATAAAGTTCAAAAAGAAATTGATGGCCTTCAAGGACAAACCGGAGACGTATCAAAAGCAAAAAGAGAACTTACTTTATTAAGAAAAAATAAAGATGCATCAACTGAAAAGAAACTTGAGTATGTAGAAGAAAGAACCTATAACGAAGTCATAGGAGAAATGCTTAAAGATACTGGAATTAAAACTAAAGTTATCAAGCAATATTTGCCAGTAATGAATCGATTAATTAACAGTTACCTACAAGTATTAGACTTCTTTGTATCATTTCATTTAGATGAAAACTTTAATGAGACTATTCGATCTCGTCATCGTGATTCGTTTAATTATGCTTCTTTCTCTGAAGGAGAGAAACAAAGAATCGATTTAGCTCTTCTCTTTACATGGAGACAAATAGCTAAAATGAAGAACAGTGCAGCATCTAATCTGCTTATTCTTGATGAAACTTTTGATTCAAGTCTTGACTTAGATGGAGTAGATAACCTGACTAAGATTCTAGATACTTTGGATGATGGAAGCAATGTCTTTATCATATCACATAAAGGTGATGTACTCGAGAACAAGTTTAGAAGTAAGATAGAATTCTTCAAAGAGAGGAATTTCTCAAAGATTAAATAATGCTGGTATAGCTCAGTTGGTAGAGCAACTGATTTGTAATCAGTAGGTCGTCAGTTCGAATCCGACTACCAGCACCACTTTTCTCGGAAGAACAACACTTTTCTGTCAACTATTTTCAATTATTTCACCAAAAAACGTTTACATATGCGCTGAACTATGGTATAATAGATATATAAATCAAAAGGATAAGGAAACTCAATGATTAAACACAAAAGCACTCTTGCCAAGCTTTTAGCAAAAGAAAACATTACTGTGCAATATGGTAATTACAAAACAGCTTGGTTCGATATTAAAAACAGAATTCTAGGTATTCCACTCTGGAAAGACATGGGTAAAGATGTCGCAGATCTTTTTATAGGTCATGAAGTTGGACATGCTTTATTTACACCATACGAAGGCTGGCATGATAGTCCTGAAAAACTAGAAGGCTGTCCTCGTTCTTATATTAATGTTGTTGAAGATGCTAGAATCGAAAGACACATTAAAGAAGCTTATGTTGGTCTTGTTGCTCCAATGGCAAAAGGATATAGACAGCTTTTTGAAGACGACTTTTTTGGAGTTGATGAAGACTTAGATTGGGATCAAGTTAAACTTATCGATAAAATTAACCTAAAGGCTAAAGTTGGTGCTCACCTTGATGTACCTATGTCAGATGAAGAACTTGTCTTCTATAACAGATCAATGAAGACAGAAACATTTGATGAAGTACTTGATTTAGTAAGAGATATTCTTGCTTATACAAAAGAAAATCAAGAAGAGCTTATGACACCTCCACCTATGGGATCACAAAGTGAAACTGAAGGTCAAGAAGAAGAGGATGACATGAGTCCAACTGGTCACGATGATATGGAGAGTCAAGATGAGCAAACAAAAGATACTGGAAACGAACAACAAGATCCTATTGATGAAACTGATGAAGAAGGCAACGATTCAGCAAAAGGAGATCCTTCAAAAGCCGATGATGATGGAGATAATCAAGGAAATGTTGAAGACCAAAAACCATCTGAAGAAGATGTTTCTGAAACAGATGAAGCATTTAGAAGAAAAGAGCATACACTCTTAGATATTAATGAAAATGGATCACAAACTCTTATTGGTAACGAATTTAGTAAACCCGTAAGAGATGCTATTATCACACCATATGCTCAGCTTAAAAAATCAAGACAAGCTAAACTAGAACAGTATGATAGTCAAAATGATCACACGCTTGCTGAGCATAAAGAAGAGTTTAAACAATATCTTAAGACTGTAAAACAAAATGTCAACTTTGCTGTCAAAGAATTTGAGATGAGAAAAGCAGCTTTCAGATATACGAGAGCTCAAACTGCAAAGACTGGTTCAGTTGATGTAAATAGATTATGGTCATATAAAACAAACGACGATATATTCGCAAGAGTTACAAAATTAGCTGATGCTAAAAATCATGGAATGATGATGTTAATTGATTACTCAGGTTCTATGTCAGAATGTATGACTAATGTAATGGATCAACTTTTACACTTAGTTGTTTTCTGTAAAGCTGTCAATATCCCGTTTGATGTTTATGGTTTTACGAATAGCAATCCAAGATTAAGCCAATGGAAGTATGATGAGGAAGACGGAATAAGAGATATGTCAATTGCTCAAATTGAATCTGAAGTCCATCACGGTGGATTATCACTACCTCAAGTAATTGCGTCAACTCTTAAAAAGGCAGATTATGAAGAAGCTTTATTCCACATCTACTTAAGAAAAGTACTTGCAAAACGCGAGTATGGTTTCTATGAAAGATATGTGTTGGCTCCAGAAGAAGAGTATGGTTCAACACCTCTTAATCAATCACTAATAGCTGCTCATAGAATGGTTAATAATTTTAAAAGAAATAACAACATTGATAATATGAATTTCGTAGTAATCTCTGATGGAGATACAAATGGAATCAGCATAGTAAAAAATCGTGAAAGAGATTACACTCTTACAGAATCTTACAAAGGTGCTATTGTAAATATTATGGGCGAGCATATTAAACTAGAAGATACAAGAAAAAAAGGTACTCAAAGCCTACTTGAAAACTTACAAAAGAAATTTGGCTGTACTACAATCGGCTTTTTCTTGGCAGACAATGCTCACAACTTTAAATACAAAATTGAAGATTGCGATGAAGATTGTTACTACGATAGCAGCAATATGAGAAAGTATCAGAAAGAATACAACAAAAAGAAATGTGTAACTTTCAAAGATGCTCTTGGCTATAACGAATTCTATGTTTTGAAATCTAAAAGACTAGAAACAGATGCAGAAGAATTTGTTACAGCTGAAGATGCTTCAAAAGGTCAATTGACCACAGCATTTAAAAAGTTTAGTAAGTCTAAAAAGCTTAACAAAACACTACTAACTAACTTCGGTAAAGCAGTTGCAGAATAAGATCAACACTTTTCTGTCAATTATTTTCAAAAAAAGTGAAAATAATCGTTTACAAATGCGCCGAACTATGGTATAATATACAAATAATAAAGATAAGGAGAAAACTATATTATGAATAACTTGAAAAAATCAACTGAAATAATCTTAAAAGAGCTTGCGATCAGATATCCTGATCAAACTCAATTCAGAAAAAATGCGATCGTCGAAGTTGGCGAATCGTTTGGATACTCAGGAAAAGACTGGGATTCACTTATGCAAAAATCTAACAGAGTCAAGATTGGTACTTACGATCTTGCTGGTTTGATTGAACCTCTAAGAGAGTCTGCAATCAGTACTTCTGTAGTAAATAGCATTCCTGCTCAAGCAGCTCAAATGCAATCAATTGTAAACGAAGAAAAGAACTTCGCTCAACTTGATGATACATTTATTGCTTGGGGTCCATATCATGATATTGTAAAAATTATCAAGTCTGATATGTTCTATCCAACTTACATCGCTGGTCTATCTGGCAACGGTAAAACTTTTATGGTCGAACAAGCATGTGCTAAAGTCGGCAAAGAGTTTATAAGAGTTCAAATCAATCCTGAAACAGATGAGGATGATTTACTTGGTGGATTTAGACTTATCAATGGAGAAACAGTTTTCTCTAAAGGTCCAGTTTTAAAAGCTATGGAAAATGGCGCAGTGTTACTCCTCGATGAGATCGATAGAGCAACAAATAAAATCATGTGCTTACAAGGAATCCTTGAAGGCAAACCAGTCCTAGTCAAAAAGACTGGTGATATTGTATATCCTGCAGAAGGCTTCAATGTTATTGCCACAGCAAATACAAAAGGTAAAGGTTCTGATGATGGCAGATTTACAGCTGCTTCGATCATTGATGATGCTTTCCTCGAAAGATTTACTATTTCAGTAGATCAGCAGTTCCCATCACTATCAATCGAGAAAAAGATTGTATTAAAACATATGGAAAAGTTTGATTGTATAGACGATGATTTCGCTGATAAGCTCGTAACGTGGGCTGACATTATACGTAAAACATTTTATGATGATGGTGTTGATGAAGTTATTTCAACTAGAAGACTTTGCCACATTGTTCAAACATTCTCAATCTTTGATAAAAGAGACAAAGCAATTGATCTTTGTATCTCAAGGTTTGATAACGATACAAAGGAAGCATTTCTCGATCTTTACAGCAAAGTAGATGCTGATGAATATAATCCTGCTGAAGAAGCAATGGAGGATAATTATGATAATACCATCTAATCCTGAATATTGGACCTCATTAGACTATATTGACGAACCATATACTTTAGTAGCACATATAAAAAAATCTACTACGAGAACTAATAATAAAAAGTTAGAATATTTTTGGGAATTGAATAAACTAGAAATCAATCAACCATTAAACTATTTCTTTGCTATTGAAAATGAAATACTAAAATTTGGCCAAAGTGATAGAGACACTATTGGTAGGTTAAATAGATACAGACATCAACACCCTAATGAATATCATACTATAGTATTTGACGAGCTATATAAAGGCAAAAAACCAAGATTATATGTTCGATTAGCTGAAGGTAAAATGGTTAATTTTAAAAGTGGTGCACAAATGTGTTATGAAAATACTGCTGATTTAGAAGCAAAGCATATTATTAGATATGAAGAAGCTGTTGGAAAAAAACCTAAAGGAAATAGTAAAATAGGATAAAAATGTTTAGTAAAAAGAAAGAAACAATTGACTATAAGTTTAATGAGAAAGCTCTGATTACAGAGCTTCAAGCTTATATCGATAAAACTTATGGTGGCCACTATTCAAAGAATCAGTTTCAATCAACTGAATTTATTATTGATTGTGGTCATGGTATGGGATTTGCTTTGGGTAATGTACTTAAGTACGCTCAAAGATATGGCAAAAAGGAAGGACATAATAGAGCTGATCTTTTAAAGATATTGCACTATGCTATTATTGCTTTGGACTGTCATGACAAAAATGAAAAATAGTCGTTTACAAAACGATGAAAGTATGGTATAATATATTATTATGGAGAAAATATGAATCTATCAAATGACACCGTGAATGTGTTAAAAAACTTCGCAACAATCAATCCTAACTTAGTCTTTAAGCCTGGACAAAAACTTAAAACAATATCAGAGTCTAAAACGATTCTTGCTTCGGCAACAATTGTAGAAGACTTTCCAAAAGAGTTTGGAGTCTATGACTTAAACGAATTCTTAT
>Ga0209929_1001030_pt1 | contig 10011 bp, 16 predicted proteins | sample SalPon2_C_H2O_MG_2_FD_185731 | JGI IMG/M metagenome (GOLD analysis project Ga0209929, IMG submission 185731) | Salt pond water microbial communities from South San Francisco under conditions of wetland restoration - Salt Pond MetaG SF2_C_H2O_MG... ... | reverse complement strand
TTACCAGAACTCAACTTTGACTGGTGCGAGTTGGACAGATCATCCAGATCCAAACTCCTTTATGCAATATGATACTACAGCAACTGCACTCACTGGAGGAACAACACTCCTCTCAGGATTTACGATTGCTGGTGGTGCCTCTCTGGTTAATGTTGATGATAAAGCAGCACTACAAATTGGAAGATCTGGTATTGGTACAATCAGTGATACTTATACTCTTGCTTGTGCAGCTCCTAATGTCAACAAAGCAGCACTCGCAGTACTGAACTGGATTGAACAAAGATAATTAAAACTTTATTAAAGTATAAAGAAAACCTTTTATTTAGCATAACTTCATACTATTTTCAACACATGTAACATATTGTTACATGACATATCTCTAAATATCTGTATAATAGTATCAGAGTGATACTTCACATGTACGGTGCCTATCTAGTCCTCGTCTTTGTTCTCATCCTCTTTGCCGTTGGCGGGGTTGAAGCAACGATGAGGTTTTTTGCTTATGTAGATTTGGAAATTCGCTATGCTTGGATTAGGTTCCGTATGGAATTGATGCGTAGAAAACTACATCGTCAACTCTCGAAGGATACCGCAAACATTGAGAAAATGCTACAGGAGTTAAAGAAATGACCGAAAGGCCAGAATTTAATGATGAAAAAGAATACTCTGACTTAAGTATGACAAGAGTCGAGTGTCCAAAATGCGGTGCTACCTGGATTAATGGACAGCACTATTGGTCTGGTACAGGAAAACTCGGCAACGAATTAGATCTTGCAGGTCTCGTCTGCAATAAATTAGGGAGTTTTCAGTGCGTTAATCCTAAGAGAGGGCAAGACGGTGGAGATACTTGGGCAAAGCGTCTAGAAGTTATTGACAAAGACTTCAAAGAAGACAAAAAAAGAATGGAAGATTTTTATAGAGAAGATGGATAATTATACAACTAAAGAAGAAGTTCAGGAGATGATTGATGCAGCAATACGACGACACAACCGTAATGCTTCTATCATTAGCATGTGCGTTGGTTGGGTGGTTCTTGCTTTATTTGCTGAGGGACTTTTAAGACTTATCGGAGTTATTCCTCCATTGTTGCCATGGATGAGCATTACATTGAATTAGTAGGTATAATACTACTATTAACTTTTGCCTTTACAATGTTTTATCAAGGTACGATGATCATAAAAGGTCACCGTGGTTATAAACACTGTGAAAGAGAAAAGCAAAAGATGGACAATGCCCGCAAACAAGTAGAAGATTTGTTCAAAGACAAATGAACGAGGAAGAAATTGTTTTTACAGAGAGAGACGAAGAACTTCTGCGACAAGCCATGAGGTTTCTAAAACACCGAGAACTACTAAAAGAACCATTCGACGGATACTGGGAGGATGATGATGACATCTAAAACTTTTGTTTTAATCGCTTGTTTTTTTCCACTTGCAATCATCTACATAGTAATGAAATTATCTGTATGGATTGCTGCTGTTAATTCAGAAACTGAGTATGTCAGAGAAGAATCCAAACTACCACACGGACCCTATGTGGCAAATGCATATGCAGATGTTGACGAAGAGGATGAGGAGTATGGAGATCGCACAGATTATCGATGATGCTCTATTTGAATATTATTCTGAAAAGGGACTGGAGGTTCCGCAATGGAAAAGGAACAGAGACCCCCAATGGTGGATCGATTACTTAAGGGAACTTGGGATAGACTAATAATGGAACATTTATTAGGAAAAGCACTTGCAATTATTGCAATTCCATTTGTGCTGACTACACTCTATTTCGGTTCAAAGAAGGGACACTACTATGAATCCGATGATTATAAAGGAAATGGCACCGCTCACTAGACAGCGGTTTCATTTTGCAGCATCTTCATTCTCAAGAATATATGGAGTACCCAAGGTCACTGAAAAGATGCTTGGGTTTTGTGTTGAATGGGCAACACAGGAGGAAACAGCACCTCTAGATTGTTTATATAATGTAGACATATATTTTAGAGAAAAATGGGACCAATCGCAAGGTGGGTGATGGAAAATCCAATAACCCTAGGGGCACTTGGATATGCCTTGATTGTTGTACCAATAATGGGTATTTGGGCAATCCATAAATACAAGTGGGAACACTGGGAACCATTTAGTAAAAGGCATGATTGATACACAGTCTCCTGTATGGAGTGTGATTATTCTCCTGTGTTGTGGATTAGTTTTTACTGGATGGTGTGTTTACACTATTCTTAAAATTTCGTGGGATGAAATGAAGGAGTGATATGCCTGAAGACATTTATCTTGGTAATCCTAATCTAAAGAAAGCAAATACTGCTGTAGAATTTTCTCAGGAAGATATTCAAGAGTATTTGCTATGTAAGGATGATCCAGTATACTTTGCCAGAAACTATGTAAAGATCGTTTCTTTGGACGAAGGTCTGGTTGGATTCGATATGTACGACTTCCAAGAGAAGTTGATTCGGAACTTCCACGAGAAGAGATTTAATATCTGTAAGATGCCACGGCAGACTGGTAAGTCTACTACTTGCGTGGCATTTCTCCTACATTATATCGTCTTTAATGATAGTGTCAATGTTGGCATCCTTGCTAACAAAGCAGCGACTGCTAGAGAATTGTTGGGAAGGTTAGCAACTGCGTATGAGAACTTGCCAAAATGGATGCAACAGGGTATTATATCCTGGAATAAAGGTTCTATCGAGTTAGAGAATGGCAGTAAGATATTGGCAGCTTCTACATCTGCGTCTGCTGTCCGAGGTATGTCGTTTAACATCATCTTCCTCGATGAGTTTGCGTTCGTTCCAAACCATATTGCAGAGCAATTCTTTAGTTCTGTTTATCCTACTATTACTTCTGGTAAAACAACAAAAGTAATCATGGTTTCAACGCCTCACGGCATGAACCATTTCTACAGGTATTGGCACGACGCGCAAAGAGGAAAGAACGAATATACCGCAACAGAGGTTCACTGGTCTGAGGTCCCTGGTAGGGATGCAGCATGGAAGGCACAGACCATTGCTAACACATCTGAGCAGCAGTTCAAGGTTGAGTTCGAGTGCGAATTCCTTGGATCTGTTGACACACTGATTAGTGTATCTAAATTAAGAAATCTTGTTTTTGAGGATCCAATACAAAACAATGGAAAGGGACTCGTGGTATACACAGAGCCACAGAAGGATCGTGATTATATTATAACTGTTGACACGGCGCGTGGCATAGATCATGATTATTCTGCATTTGTAATTTTTGATATCTCAGAGTTTCCATATAAGACTGTAGCAAGATATAAAAACAATGAGATCAAACCAATGCTATTTCCAAATATTATTTTGGATATGGCAAAGGCATATAATAATGCCTATGTATTAGTGGAAGTCAACGATATTGGTGAACAAGTTGCAACAATTTTACAATATGATCTAGAATATGAAAATATGTTGATGTGTGCTATGCGTGGCAGGGCTGGTCAGCAAGTTGGTACGGGATTTAGTGGCAAGAAAACACAAATGGGTGTGAGGATGACTGCCGCAGTCAAGAAGACTGGTTGTTCTAATCTCAAAGCACTTGTAGAAGAAGATAAACTTATTACTAGCGACTACGACATTATTGCCGAACTAACAACATTTGTTCAGAAGAAGCAGTCGTGGGAAGCAGAAGATGGATGTCATGACGACCTTGCAATGTGTCTCGTTATCTTTGCCTGGTTAGTTGCTCAGGATTACTTCCGAGAGATGACGGACAATGATGTCCGTAAGAGAATCTACGAAGATCAGAAAGAACAGATCGAACAGGATATGGCACCATTTGGATTTATCTCTGATGGATTGGATGATGAATCGTTTATGGAAGGTGGAGATAGATGGACAGTGGATAAAGAAATGTCTTCTACTTATGGTGATATGTCATATATGTGGGAGTACTATTAATGGATTTTGAAGAGGAGTTTGAGTTCAGTCATCTCTGCATGAAGGAGAGGCGATGCAGAACCTGTGGGGTTATTAAAGACCTCATGAATGACTTCTATCGAGCTCATAAAGACCGTGGAGATATACCATCAGCATATTCATATGAGTGTAAAGAATGTACTATCACAAGAGTAGTTGCCAGCAGAATGGCTAACAAAGTGTTTGATAGATGGGAGTATCCAGACTGGTAGTGTTCATGGACTGTTTCCCCACTGAAAATGGTCTAAACTCTAAATACTTGTAGACAAATTGGATTCTATTGGGAGTTAAAGATGCCGCTCAACCTAGCATCTCCTGGAATTGTCGTAAGGGAAGTTGACCTGACCCAAGGTAGAGTAGATCCTACTTCTACAAAAGCAGGCGGTCTTGTCGCCCCCTTTGCCAAAGGACCAGTCGAGAAACCCACCCTTATCGAAACCGAAGCGGATCTGCTTGAGACCTTCGGCGCTCCTTATAAGGACAACAATCACTACGAATATTGGCTTACTGCCTCTTCTTATCTTGCTTATGGCGGTGTACTCCGTGTAGTAAGATCTAACGAATCTGGACTCAAGAACGGTTTCGTTGGTTCCGCTAGCAGCGTTACCATCAAGAGCGATGATGACTACACAAACAAGGGATACGGTGAGAACACAATCTCTGGTGTAGTCGTTGCTGGTAAGAACCCTGGAACATGGTCAAATGGAATCAAGCTCGCTATGCTTGATGGTCTTGCTGACCAAATCATCACTGGTATTGACACATCTGCTGTTCTTGGATTCTCTTCTACTGCTAACGGCGGTCTTGCTGCTGTCGCTGGATACGAGAACGGAATTAGCGACCTCAACCTGACGGTTGGTCTTGGAGTTACTCAAGCAATCCCCGCAGGAACAGTTCTTGCTGGTGTTGGTGCTACTTCTCTGCTTGATGGTTACCTGAAGGGAGTCATCACAGAAGTCGGTAGTGGTCAAGTTTCGGTCAAAGTTGTTTCTCATGTAAGTGCTGCAGGCACAGAAACAGCAATTGACTACACTCCTGGTGGAGTCTATGAGTTCCAAAATTCTGGTTCTCTTTATTTCCATGTTCAGTCTGGCGTAGGTGCTGGTCAACTCGGTTGGGTAGCAAGCACTGTTTCCTACGGTTCTAGTTTCGCAACTTCTGACTTCCTGACTGCTCTCACTGGCGCTGGTATTACTGCACTTGATCCTCGCTATATCGCTGCTCAGGCATATGATGGTAATGTTGATTACACTGGTGCTAAGGACTGGTTCGATAGTCAAACCATTACTCTGAACAACGGCGACACTATTGCCTGGAATACTCTCGGAGACAGACCTGGAACTTCCTCCTATGCTGAGGCAAGAAACTCCAGAAACGATGAAGTTCATGTCGTTCTCTTAGACGACACTGGCAAGATCACTGGAAACGCTGGAACACTTCTTGAGAAGTTTATCGCTGGATCTAAAGCAAAAGATGCTATCCTTTCTACAGGAACTGCTTCTTACTGGAGAAAGCAACTTGAAGTTGCTAGCCAATATGTCTTTGGTGGCGGTGCTCCTTCTGGAGTAGTTACAGTAGACTTAGATGCAGACTTTGATCCTAAGTCTGATGTTGCATGGGATCAAGATGCTGAAGATGTTTCCTTCGCTGCTATCGGTAACTATCAAGCATCTCTTGGTGGTGGTCTAGATTACGGCGGTAAGTCGAACATCGAAACCACAGATGCTCTGAAAGTTAGCGTTGGAGATCTTTCCACTGGTTACGATCTGCTTTCCAACAAAGATGCTTACGAACTTGACTTCCTGATCATGGGATCTGGTGCTCATGGCAGAGAAGCAACTCAGGCACTTGCAAACAAACTGATTGCAATTGCTGAAGTTAGAAAAGATTGTGTTGCTTGCATCTCTCCATGGAGAGGCGCTTTCCTGGCAACCTCTGGAGATGGTGAAGATCTGACACTCAGTTCTGATGCTGTTACTTCTGCTGTAACATCATTCTACGCTTCTGTCACATCTTCTTCTTATGCCATCTTTGATAGTGGTTATAAGTACATGTACGATCGCTTCAGCAGAAACTTCCGCTATGTCCCCCTCAACGGAGATATCGCTGGCGTTTGTGCTAGAAACGATATCAACAACTTCCCCTGGTTCTCGCCTGGTGGAACAGCAAGAGGCGCTATCCTGAACGCTGTTAAACTTGCATACAACCCCTCTCAAACTGAGAGAGACAGACTGTATTCTGCAAGAGTTAACCCAGTCATCTTCTCGCCTGGCGCTGGTATTATCCTCTTCGGTGACAAGACTGCTCTCGGCAAAGCATCTGCATTCGACAGAATCAATGTTCGCCGTCTGTTCATCTATCTTGAGAAAGCAATCGCTGCTGCCGCTAGAGATCAACTGTTTGAATTCAACGACGAAATCACAAGACTGAACTTCATCAACATCGTAGAACCTTTCCTCCGCGATGTTCAATCGAAGAGAGGTGTTACAGACTTCATCGTTGTTTGCGATGAGACAAACAACACTGCTGCGGTCATTGATAACAATGAATTCGTTGCTGACATTTACATCAAACCGAACAGATCGATTAACTTCATCGGTCTGACCTTCGTTGCCACCCGCACGGGTGTCAGCTTTGAAGAAGTTATTGGTCGAGTTTGATCGCCTTATAATAAACTCAACGAGGTAAAAACTAATGGCTATCAATCAACAAAATCCCCCAAAGACCGCAGATAGAACAATCGACAAGTTTAAGTCGAGACTGTCTGGCGGTATTGCAAGACCTAATCTTTTCGAAGTTGTTCTTGCTTTCCCCGACGGAGTAGTAGACCAGTCTGTCAACGACATTGACGCTAAGTCCAGATTCTTGGTCAAGGCAGCTGCTCTGCCCGCATCGAACATCGCTCCTATCAGCGTTCCTTTCAGAGGTCGTGCTCTGAAAATTGCTGGTGACAGAACATTCGATGAGTGGACAATTACCGTTATCAATGACACCGACTTTGCTCTTCGTTCTTCCTTCGAAAGATGGATGAACTCGATCATCAAAGTTTCCGACGGTGCTGGCAACACTAACCCCGAAGATTATACCAAGGATGCATATGTGTATCAACTTGGTAGATCTGCAGTTGCTCCGCAATCTCAAGAGTCTGACGCCAATCTGCCCATCCTGAGAACCTATAAGTTCTACAGCGTATTCCCCACGAATATCTCTGCACAGGATCTTTCTTATGATTCTGCAGACTCTATTGAAGAGTTTACCGTCACACTCCAAGTCCAGTGGTGGGAAGCTGCTGGAAATGGTGGCGATGTCGCTTGATAAATAGTCTTTGATATCAAAGACACCCTATTAAAATGGCGAAACTCTTCGGATTTTCTATTGAGGATAATGAAAAGAACCCTAAGGGTGTAGTTTCCCCCGTCCCCACTCAAGGTGAGGATGGGGTTGACTATTATATTCAGGGTGGATTTTCTAGTCAGGTTGTAGATATTGAAGGTATCTACAAAACTGAACATGAACTCATTAGAAAATATAGAGAAATGGCACTCCACCCAGAGGTGGACAATGCCATCGAAGATGTTGTTAATGAAGCAATCGTTTCCGACCAGAATGATTCTCCTGTAGAAATCGATCTGGAAAACTTAAACGCTAGTGATGGAATTAAGGACATCATCCGCAAAGAGTTTAAGCATATTAAAGATCTCTTAGATTTTGATACAAAGTCTCATGAGATCTTTAGAAATTGGTATGTTGATGGTAAACTATACTACAACAAAGTAATTGATATTCAAAATCCTACTGCAGGATTACAAGAGCTCAGATATATCGATCCTCTCAAAATGCGTTACATACGCAAAGAGAAGAAAAAGGACGAAAGAGCTGATCTCTTCAACAGCAGAAATGTTCATGAATCTCAGAAGGTTTATTTCCCTGAGATTGAAGAATATTTCCTGTATACTCCAAAACCTCAATTCCCTACTAATGTTGCAGCACCTGGCGGTGGATCTGCAATGAGAGGTGTAAAGATCGCTAAAGATTCGATCACTTATTGCACCTCTGGACTCGTAGATAGAAATAAAGGTACAGGTCTTTCTTATCTGCATAAAGCAATTAAGGCACTCAATCAACTTCGTATGATTGAGGACTCTCTGGTTATCTACAGATTGTCTCGCGCACCTGAGCGTCGTATTTTCTATATTGATGTGGGCAATCTTCCGAAGGTAAAAGCGGAACAGTATCTTCGGGAAGTCATGATGCGTTACCGTAATAAGTTGGTCTATGATTCCAACAGCGGTGAGATTCGTGACGACAAAAAGATGATGAGTATGTTGGAAGACTTCTGGCTTCCTCGCCGCGAGGGAGGGCGCGGTACAGAAATCTCTACCCTCCCTGGCGGGCAAAACCTCGGAGAACTGGCAGACATTGAGTACTTCCAGAAAAAACTCTATAGATCCCTAGCAGTGCCCGAATCCAGAATCGCTGGTTCTGGCGATGGATTCAACCTAGGAAGATCTTCTGAAATCTTACGCGACGAACTCAAATTTAGTAAGTTTGTTGGTCGTCTGCGTAAGCGTTTCAGTGCAATGTTCTTGGACATGCTCAAGACACAACTTCTTCTTAAGAATGTTGTTACTCCCCAGGATTGGGAATTAATGTCTGAGCATATCCAGTTCGATTATCTGTATGATAATCACTTTGCAGAACTGAAAGATAAAGAACTGATGGAAGGTCGCTTAGCCCTTCTGATGCAAGTCGAACCTTATGTTGGTCGTTACTACTCTACTGAGTATGTAAGACGCCAAGTTCTGCGTCAAAGAGATCAAGAAATTGTTGAAATTGATGCGCAAATTGAGGACGAAATTGCAAGAGGAGTTATCCCCGATCCTAATCAACAAATGCTTGAAATGGAAGCAATGTCTGCTGCGGATCCTATGATGCAAGGTCAAGATCCTAACGCACAACAGGGACAACCTGCACCTGCTCCAGCGCAAGCTCCTAAGGAACCAAAGGGATCAGAAGGGGAGATCTGATAAATAAGTTTATACCTCTGATTTATATCAATGGAAGAACTAATTAATATGATTGCGACAGATTCGTCCGCAGTTGATATCAGTGATCAAATCAAAGACCTTCTTTATACAAGAGCTGCCACAAAAGTAGACGCATTGCGTCCTGGTGCAGCAGCGAGTCTTTTTGGTACACCAGATTCAACTGAGGAAGAATAATGGCAAGAACTTTAATCCTTGCTGCGGAAACTCCGCTGGCAGCTGGTATTGGTAATAGTACTTCCGTAGGCAACGCTACTGTTGTCAGAGTATTAAATGACTCTGGTAGTACCGTTGTTCTTCATGTTCAGGATTCTTCTTTTTCTGGCATTGGTTCTATTACCATGCTTACCAATACATCTGAATTGATCGAAAAGAAAGCCTCTGATCTTATCTATGGCATTGGAGGAGCACTTAAAGTAGCTAAAGTAGGATTCACAGGGTAATCAAATGAAACTGATCACGGAAGAAATCGAACAGGTCGAACTTATCGTTGAAGAACGCAACGGTAAGAAGTCGATGTTTATCGAAGGTGTATTTCTGCAAGGAGACATCAAGAACCGTAATGGTCGGATGTATCCCATGGAAACTCTTCGTAGAGAAGTTGGTCGTTACAACGAAAACTTTGTCAACAAAGGCAGAGCTCTAGGTGAACTCGGACACCCCGATGGACCTACTCTTAATCTTGATAGAGTTTCTCACAAGATTATTTCTCTTAGAGAAAGTGGTAGCAACTTCATTGGTAAGGCAAAGCTTTTATCTACTCCAATGGGCAAGATTGCTGCTGCCTTAGTTGAGGATGGAGTGAAGCTTGGTGTTTCTTCTCGTGGTCTTGGTACTCTGAGTGTAAATAACGAGGGTGTAAAGATCGTCTCTGATGACTTTATGCTCGCTACTGCTGCTGACATTGTAGCAGATCCCTCCGCTCCTGATGCATTTGTTGAAGGAATCATGGAAGGAAAGGACTGGGTTATGGAAGGCGGAATCGTTAGAGAAAGACTCGTAGAAAAGACTTACAAGCAA
>Ga0209929_1001027_pt1 | contig 10026 bp, 3 predicted proteins | sample SalPon2_C_H2O_MG_2_FD_185731 | JGI IMG/M metagenome (GOLD analysis project Ga0209929, IMG submission 185731) | Salt pond water microbial communities from South San Francisco under conditions of wetland restoration - Salt Pond MetaG SF2_C_H2O_MG... ... | reverse complement strand
TATCAGATGCACTACCTGTTCCAGTATTTGTTAATTGAATAAAACTTGAACTTGCACTTGGTTGATGAATATGAACATTTCTTTGAGGACTACTTGTACCAATACCTACATTACCAGTAGATTCATCAAAAGTAACTAACTTGGTTCTATCTCTTTTAACTATATTTAAATCTGCAGTAGAAGCATCAAACTCAATACCCATTCTTAAATCGCCATTTAAGTTATGAAAGTCTATTGAATTAGTGTCGCCACTTGCTTCAGTTGTTTCTAAAACTATACCAGAAACAGAACCAGAAATGCCTCCAATGTGTAGTTTACCATCAGGACTACTAGTACCAATTCCTACATTACCAGAACTATCTATACGCATAGCTTCACCATATCCAGATTTATTAGCAAACTGTATTGTTCCACCATTTGCTCTTAAAAGCATATCAGCACCAGATATAGGTGCTTGTAAAAACAAATCATTATTAAAAGTAAATAATCTTCCTTCTTCAGTTGCTCCAGAATATAATTCTAAACCTGCATATTTGTTGCCAGAACCTACTCCACTTCCACCAGTTTGTATTCTTAGCTGTACATTACCACTGGATAAATCTTCGTTATAAATATGTAGAGGTTTTTGAGGACTTGTTTCGCCAATACCCACACGATTATTAGCACTATCAACATACAATGTATCTGTATCTACTGTTAGGTCACCAGATACTGTAGCAGTTCCTGTAATATTAATATTACCTGTTCCTGTAATGTCATTGGAATTTAAATCTAGGTCACCACCAAGTTGAGGGGTGGCATCACCAATTAAATCTGGTGCAATCGCATCCCAAGAAGAACCATTATAAATAAATGTTTGATTACTCGTTGTATTAAAATACCAATCTCCTACTGTTAAAGGGTCACCATCATTATCTACTGTTGGATTAGATGCTTTTGCTCCTAAGTAAGTATCATCAATACTATCAGCGGCAGCTTCTGCAGCAGCTTGAGCTGTTTCTGCAGCTGTTTGTGCATTACTTGCATTGGTTGCAGAAGTAGCTGCATTGGTTTCACTGGTACTAGCATTACTAGCACTGGTAGCAGCATTACTTTCAGAAGTCGCTGCATTACTAGCGGATGTACTTGCTGCACTAGCTTGTGTAGTAGCAGTTGTAGCAGATCCAGCAGCAGATGTTGCTGAACTCGCAGCATTAGTTGCACTGGTAGCAGCATTAGTTTCACTCGTAGATGCGTTAGATTCTGATGTCGCTGCATTAGTAGCACTAGTTGCAGCAGCTGTCGCACTATTAGATGCGTTAGTTGCTGACGTACTTGCATTTGTTTCTGATGTACTAGCATTAGACTCAGAGGTTGCAGCGTTTGTTTCTGATGTAGCAGCGTTTGTCGCAGATGTCGCAGCAGCAGTTGCACTTGATGCAGCAGCAGTTGCAGACGTTGCAGCATTAGTCGCTGATGTGGTTGCTGATTCAGCATCTATAATTAAATCATATTTAGAACTATTAGTATTAGAAGATAAAGGCTCACTACCACTAGAGGTATGAGCTGCATTAACAAAGTATATGTTTCCGTTGGATGTATCTTTGACTAAATCTCTAACTTGATAACTAGTAGAAGCTGCCCAATCACCTTTAAATGTACCTAGTTCTTGTTCAGCTAATAAAGCAGTAGCGTCTGCATTAACAGATAATACTCTATTAGCTACTAACTCAGGAAGATCTACATCAAATCCTGTAGTTGTAGTAACTGGATATTGCAGTGTTCTAGCAAACTGTTCTTCTAACTGTTGCAACATAGCAACAATCTTATCTAGTTCTGAATTAAGGGTTTGTATAGGGAAGTTACCAGATACAGGGAAATCTGATAATCTCTCAATCGCTAGATCTCTAACGATTGTAATAACATCATTAAGGGTAGCACCTGGACTTCCTAATGTAATAGATCCACCACCAGTTACACCTGCACCAGTAACTGAATACTGAGATGCAGATGATGGTGATGTGCTGTAAGTAAGAAGTGTCGTGCCATTGTAAACTTTTAGATCAGCTACTGCAAAAAACTCAAAAGGTACAGAAAAACTAGTCTGTCCAGATGTAGCTGTATACTGTACTCTAGGTGTAGTATCACTTATTTGTAGTGCCATTATCTTATACCTTTTTCTAATCTATCGAATATACTATCCAAATACCATATATTGTTTAATGGTACAAGTTTTCTTATTCTTCTAGCAGTATGATGTGTATGTTTACCTCTACCCCAATCATAAAGTACTTCCATAATATTAGCATATGTACTTGCTGTTGGTCCAAGTATACCAGCTTTTCTTGCTAAAGATGTACCATAAGGTTTACCTACTCCAAACAAAGGTCTTAGTCCTATTTGATTGTTAGTTGCTGTTTCTACAATTCTATTTATATCTGTAAAGATTCCACCCAATCCACCTCTATCAAAACCATCTAATAACTTTTCACGTAATTTTTTCTTTGAATAATTACCACCAGTTTGTTGTGTTCTTACTGCATCTACCAACATACCTAAAGCTAATAAAGAAGCAAAAGTAGATAAGAAATTTAATTTATCTTCTTGGATTCCACGTTGCATAGCACGTCTTGTAAAAGCCATACCAAACTTTTTATATTGAGCTATTGTAGATCCAATTTCTTTGCTCATCCATAATGGTGTTTCTCCTAGTGATGGAGTAACAATAACAATATCTATTTCTTCATTTAACATTCTATTAAATCTAAATCCTGCATTTATTTCAGATTTGCTATCAGACCATTTATCTGTATTAGCAATATTTATACTTTTAAAATCTATATTCTTATATGAATTAGCATCTTTCCCATACCCATGTTTCAAATAAGCATCTGCAATATCTATTGCTTCTTTATTTGATACACCAAAATCTGCAAACTTCATTAGATCTACTTCAGTAGCTACACCATTTTTAACTCTTAATGCTGCTGCTATAATATTAGACCCTATATCTACTGACGCTATACTTTTAACTGCTACTGTCCAAGCATTCATAGCATTAATATATTGAAAGTTAAATGCTTCAGCTCTTTGTACAAATCTTTCAAACTGATTAAAATTACTAAACATATCTAAGTTAGTTCCTGATATAATACTAGATCTATTAACAGACAGTACTAAATCAAATATCTGACCTGCTCTACGACCTTGGTCAAATCCCATTCTTAACAAATCTTTACTCATGCTATTAGAAAATAAATCTAACAAAGTACCCATAGATTTTTGTAATCCGTTAGCAGTCATTAACCTGGCTATATCTGGCAGTGCTGCAAATGATCCTGTTAGTAATCTAAGATTGTTCCATGATTTCATCAATCTTAAAGACCGAGAAAATAATCTATGAGGATTATCTACTAATCCATATCTACCTTTAAACAAATCTCTCATAGCTTCAGCATCTTCTAATACTTCATTTCTTTCTATTTGAAGTGCTTCTCTTTCTTTTGGAGTTTTTGCTTTGTTTATTTTAGTTTGAAAGTCTTTGTATATCTGTTGTAGTCCAGGTGCAAATCCATCTGTAAATTCATAAAACATTCCAGACGCAAATGGATCTCCAAACTTTTCTGTCAAAACTAAATCTGGAACTATAGATTTAAAATACTGTTGAGATATTAACGATATGTCTGTTTCTATAAAACCTTCTCTCATAAAAGGTTCGTAGTTAATATTTAATGTGCGTGATCTTAAAAACTTAGAATAACTAGAAGTTTTAAACTTATATTCTTCTCCTGGAAATATATCTGGATCTCTACTATCTAATGTTTCATAAGGTTTATAATTCTTAAATGTATCTAATACATCATCAATAGCATCATTATCCAAACCCTTAGCTCTTAATTGAGGAACTATTAATCTTTGAAACTCATCCCATCTTTTTGTTAAAACATCGAATCTCCATAACACACTAAAATAGTTAGGTCTTTGTCCACTTGTCTTAACATCATTAATTAAATCAGTAAGAATCTTTACTTTAGTTTGTACTTCTTTTAGTCCATATGTAACTTTTTTACCTGTGAGTTCATCAGTGTATTCATACTTAGTTGTTCTTTTTCCTCTCATTTGATTCAAGATAAAATTAAAATGATCTAGTTCTTTTGTTGGTTGTATTAAGTAAACACCTAATTCATCAATCTTCTTACCAAAAAAACTAAAAAAGTTTTTAGCAGATCGAGCAGCAGCTTCTACTTCTGGAACACTATGTTTATATCCATTGAGTATTGCAAAAGGTATTTCAGTTTTAAATTCAGCAAAGGTTAATTTTTCTTTATCGTAAACATTAGCTAAATCAAATTGCAAATAAACAAAATTCTTAGGATCTTTTTTTCCTACAGACTCTAAATACTTTCCATATAAACTTCTGACATCTTCTAAGAATGATAATAACACAGGTCCATAAACTACATCTTTAATCATTTCTGCTGAATCAGGTTTTACATTTCCATTCTTTGCCATCTTCATATACAAAGAATTTTTCAACATATTTAAACTAAACTCTATACCTAATCTGTTTTTACGATTAACCATTCTATCCATTGGATTCCATCCAAGTTTTTCAACAAAGGTATATGTATTAATATAATCTAGATCTGTTAGTTTTACTTCTTTGTCTATAGCGTTTTTGTATAAAGTCCGATCTATTCTTTCAGCTTCTTCTATTTTTACTTCATCAAGTATCAATGATCCTGTTCTGATTTTACCTTTTCTATTATCTTTTATTTGATTATAAGCTACTTCATTAATTCTATTTTCATATGCAGCTTTTGACTCTCCACTTTTCTGAATCAATCTTCTGTGTGCTAACTCATGTCTAATAACAAAATCTGTAAACTCAGCTTCACTTTCAAAATCACCTTCTTTAAAAGGCTTAACTCCTTCTACTCTAGGTTGGGTATATTTTTTTTTGTTATATAAATCTTTTACTTTATCTGGATCTATATAAACAATACCTTCACTCTTTCTGTAAAAAGCAGCAGCATTTATATTTGGTGGATCTAATCTACCACCTATGCCTGGTTCTATTTTTATATTAGCATCTGGATATTCTGTTTTATAATTATTAACTAATTCATCATAATTCTTAGGTGTTTTTATTTCTTTTTGTTTATTAGCTCTTGTGTTGGGTAAAGTAATAGGCATCTCTGTTTTTGATCCTTCTTCCCAAAACTTCATATTTTTAATCATGTCCATACTATCTTCATACTTACTTAATTTTTTACCAAGATGATTAAAATAAAAAGCAAACCCTCCAACAATAACTGCATCTTGTATAGCTCTATCAGAATCTAATAATTGTTTTGCTGCTTCTTCTGCTGCTATTGCTTTAGATAATCTTTGTGTTTGTATTCCTGCTTTACTTCCATATATAGCATTTTTAACTGCTTTAAATGGCTTCAACATATTAAATAAAATAGTTACATCAGTAAATTCTCCAGCTAATCTTCCTACATGATACATAGGATTAGATTGATCTTTTACTTCTTTTTTTAATTCTTCTAATCTTGCAGTACTTTCTTGAGGACTTTTAGAGTTCCAAAACTTAGAAGGTATAAACTCTCTTAGATTTTCTAACTGAGGATCATTATAAGGTGAATATCCTTCTACAGCTTCAAAGTGTTCAAAATTATCATTAAGAAATCCAACACCTATTCCGACAATATTACCTTTGTTAAATCCTGCAACTGTAGAAACAACACCATCTTTAACTCTGTTATAAATACTTTTTTTATCTTCTCTATTCTGAAGATACTCTGTTTGATAGATATCTTTACTAGGTGCTATCTGTTTCATATTTGCTTATAAAAAGCTAAACTAAATGCTTTCATTCTTACTTTAGAATCTGTGTCATAAGATCTAATTAATTTTTCTAACTTATCTGTATTTACCTTTTTACTAGAAATTGTTTTGTATAATTTATCTTTATCTACATCAGGGAATGTATAAAGCAATTCAGATACTAAAGCCTTTTGATAAGCATTATAGTTAAAATATTTTTCACCAACATAATTATTAATATCAAATGCTTTTTGTTCATCATAAATAACATTTGGTGGTGCTTCTTGTGTAATGTTATACATAGTTCTATATAACAATTTAAAATTATTCATTTGATCTACATCAGTAGCATCTGATAATGCAGCATTAAACTTTCTATTTATTTCTATAGATAATTGTAATTGGGTATCGTCATTATATTTTTGTAACTCTTTGATGTATTTCTTATCTAAGAAAGATAATGGTCCACTTTCTATTTTTGTTCCAATATCATATCCAACAACACCTACATCAAATACTTTCTTTAATGTTTCACCAGCTTTTCCATCTAATCCTAAATCTAAAAGAGCATCAGAAGAAATTTTATTCTTAACATAATCTAAAGATATTCCTCCAGTTATCTTTGTAGGATTAAAATCATCATTACCTTGAAACGTAAATGTAGGTAAAGAAGTTATAGCACTTGCTCTACCTAACACATCTTCATAGTTATTAAACACTACATTGTAAGATATATTTTCTTTTGTATCTTCATTACCATTCCATTCTAAATAAAATACACCATTATTAATCATTTCGCTTAACTGTTGAACTGAAGGTCTTTCATATTCATTATCTTCATTAACAAAACCTAATTGCATTAACAAATCAGTTTCATCATTTTCTTCATATGATTTAATTTGATCTGTAATATAATACACCAAACTATTTCTTAGCTCATCTTCCCCAACTAAATTGTGTACATTCTGAACACTAAACTTCTCAAAACTAACTTCCCCATCTGACGACATATAATTACTAAATCCATAACCTTGATTAGCCATTAACTTGAAAGTATTAAATGTAGCCTGTTTAGATTTCTTTTCTAAAATACTATTGTTATCTCCAGGCATTACTAAATCAGTAAATGCTTTTTTATATATTCTATTAAAGTCATCTTTAACGTCTGAACTCATAGATGCAGCTGTTAAAAATGATGATACTTTTGACATAATCATAGATGGTGTTATATCTCCAGTAGCTAAATCTATTCCAAATATTTCTGGATCTACAAAAAAGTTATCAGGAATCATTGGACTAAACTCAGTGGTATATGCACCACTTTCATTTGTACCTGCCATATCAACTCCATCTAAATGTAATTGTTTATAATCTTCTACATTAGAACTTAATAAATCTGATAACGCATCTGTTACATTTATTGGATTTTCTGCTAACCAATTATTTACTTTCTTTGTTTTAACACCAGCATCACTTCCAATTATCTCCATATCTTTTTTAAGTGAACTAGCAATCTTAACAAAATCAAAACCATCTCTACGTAAAAAATCTACTTGTTTCATTAATGAAATAGTATCTTCATCAATACCGTTAATATCTAAATTACCCCCATCAGATACATAATCCCAAAGTCTATATGTTTCATTTATTCTATTTGTTAAATCTCCTATAGGTAAATCACTAATCTCTACATCATTTAATGTACTCAAAAATGAACTAAAGCCATCTGGCACAGCTTTATTCTCTCTATAGTTTAATAATATATTTGCTAGTTCTGGATCACTTAATTCTTTTTGATATGTTTCTACATTGTCTTGATATCCTTCAGACTCATAAAACATTCTAATAACTTTTTTTTCACCACCCATAGCTGTAATAGCATCTTGATATTGTGAATCTTTTAAAAGGTTACTTAAAGGAATATCATTAAGTTTAGATTTTCTAAACATATCTACCATAGTAAATTTGTTTTTATTTAAATCTGCTAAAGCAATAGATTGAGTATCCGTAAAACCAAATTGTTGTTTAATATCTTCAGCATTTAATGGTACACCTTCATTATTCATTAACACATCAGGACTTGTTAAATCTTTTAAATAAGATTCAATGTTGTTATATTCTTGTTTTATAGCTAATTTATTTTTTGCTTCAGTATTAGCAATTCTATCTGCGTTTAAATTTTGTATTCTATTTCTTGTTTTTACACCATTATCAACAATACTTTCTACAACTTCTGCTCCAACTTTTCTTCCAGTTTCATCTTCAAACACATCATAGTTTACCCCTCTTATTCCACCTTGATTGTTTAAATAGTTACTTAAATATTCTTCAGCAGCAATACTAGCTGCATTATAACTTTCTACATCTGTAGGATCTACATTCTGAAAAAAAGAACTAACTATTGCATTAACTCTTTTTTGTTCTACTTCTTTTAATAATAATAACTCAGCTTCTTTTTTATCTGTATTTGTTTTCTTTCCACTGCTTAAAGCAATAATAGCATCAAACTTTTCTCCATGACTTCCAAGTAATTGTGTTAAATCATTACCAGAATATGTATCAATGCCATTAATCATTTCTTGAGGTGATTGTGTTGTTAATTTTAATTGTGCTATATGATCATCAAATGAAGCTAAACTTTGATTTAACCATTCACCATACAATGCAGTATTCTCATTGTATTCCATAACGTTTGCTTGTTTTCTAAGTATTTCAAAAGCATTAAGATTTTTTTGATTATAAAAAGATTCTGCATTAATACTTAATCTTTCTGGTACACTAGCTAATACACCATTAATGTATCCATCAGTTTCTTCTTGGAATTTTTCAAGATCAGGTTTTTCTCCTGATTGCAATATTCCATTTACTTTATTGCTAAAGTATTTATTTGTTTCTGTTTCAAATTGATTTTGCCATTTAGCATCTAGTACTTTAACTTGATTCTCTGCTAAAGTATTCATAGTATCAGCTGCTACATTAAATATTTGACTTATATTTGGAGTGTATACATCTACCACACCCATTCTAGCAGCTGTGCTAGATGGAGTTACCATTGATGTTCTTCTTGTTCTTTGTATTTCTCTAGCCATTATCTTGGATAATTCCTTCCTGGTGGTCCTGAAGCACCTGTACCTGGTTTAGGTAAACCACTAGTACTTGGAGTTTTATAATAGTTATAATAGTTCCATCCATTAACTATAGTAGATCCTGCATTAATAACTGATCCTATTGTAGAATAGTATGCTTGTGATTTAGTATTAAATATAGCTCTGTCATAACTTGTTTGAACTTTAGCTGCATTTAATCTAATAGATGATAAATCTTTAGCAGTAACATTTCTTACATCTTGTTGAATTGCATCAAAGCTAGGACTATCTCCTACACCAGACGCACCCCTTACTGCTCTATTATTTGAAAGAACTCTATTCATATCATTTGTTCTAGAATTTTCTGCTTGTAAACCTTCTACATAAGCTACACGTTTTTCTTCTTCATAACGTCTAGTCATCTCACGTGCCGCAGATCTTTGCTGTTGTATTTGAACTAATGAACCTGTTGCAGAAATACCTGCACTAACTAAGAATAATGTTGCTGGATCTGCTCCCATTTTAAAATACTACCTCTAATGCTACACCCAAAACTTTTAAAGGCAAGGGTGCTGTTTGTGTTATCTTTAATGTAGGTTGTCTATCATAACCTAAAAAGAAAAACTCTTTCTTTCCTGTTACTTTATCTACTGCGTTAGCTACATTAAAGTCTACCTGTCTTATCACTAAACTTTTAGCAGTATTATCTGCTGCTTGTAAAGCTACATTTAGTGTATCTGATAAATCTATTACTGCTCTAGATATTCTTTTAATTTCTCCTGTCAATGGACCTGTACTTACTTCCCTATCTATTGGCATAGTTTCCAGGCTAGGACTATAGTTAAAACCTAATATCACACCAGCTGTATGTGCTTCGTTAAATGTTACTGTATCACTAGATGATGTTGTAAACTCTGCTAATGAAAATGTACCATCAACAGCATTAACAGTTTCTTCTGTTAAATGAGCTGGACTGTTATGGACACGACCTGAAGTAATAGTAATCGCAGCATTATCAGCAGGTGAAGAATCTAGTGCCTGGTTTAATACAATCGTATATCCACTAGCTGTAGGAGTAACTGTTAATATTTCATAGCTTCCAGATACAGCATCTATTGTAATAACATCT
>Ga0209929_1001022_pt1 | contig 10065 bp, 16 predicted proteins | sample SalPon2_C_H2O_MG_2_FD_185731 | JGI IMG/M metagenome (GOLD analysis project Ga0209929, IMG submission 185731) | Salt pond water microbial communities from South San Francisco under conditions of wetland restoration - Salt Pond MetaG SF2_C_H2O_MG... ... | reverse complement strand
TGGCTTGAATCCACTTTTTCCATTGATATCACTTTGAAAAAAATCGCCTCCGATAATAATTTTACTGTTTTCTCCTATACGAGTGATTAAGGTAGTCAGTTCTTTTAGTGTGAAATTCTGAGCTTCATCAGCAAACACCAGTTTATTCTGCCAACTCGCCCCACGGAGGAAGTTTATTGGGACCGCAGACACTTTTTCTTGTTGTTTTAGGTAAGTGGCATCTCCGGGAGCGACAATTTCTTCCATTTTGTCATAAAGTGGACCTAAAAACGGGTCAAACTTCTCTGTGATGTCTCCGGGTAAGCTCCCCAACCCCCTATCTGCACTTTCTGCAATACTTCGTACATACAAAATATCTTTAGAGAAGTCCTCCTCCATTAATTTTAGCATTCCATACAAAGACATGTAAGTCTTTGAGCTTCCCGCAGGGCCAGAAACAAAAATAATCTTTGTATCCTCTTTTAGTATAAGATCTAAAAACCTTTTTTGTTTGGGGCTGAATCTAAAATTCTTTTTATTAAACTTTATTGATCTCTCAAAATCCGCTGACAATCTAAACGGAACCTCCTTTTGCGTAGCAACCTTTTTTCGGGCCATATGTATATTATATTACACCTATTATTACAAAATAACTTCCTTTATTGTTGCTTTCGTCACTAGTGTCCCGCCTCCATCCATAGAGTAACCTTCCGATATCACATGCGCCCCAGCATTCACTATTAAATCAAAATCAGTACTATCATAACTTACCCCAACACTAGAAGAGTCTTGCAATGCAACCCCAAATATACTGGTTAATTTACTACCGCTAAAATCAATCAACTCATTCAACCCTGTAGACTGCACATTCATCTCCACTTCTACCCCATCCACTAAATGACTAGTCGCTTGCTGCGAACCCAACGTATAAACGGGGGTTCTGGAGTATGTTTTATTATATGTTAAATTATCAATTATATTCGCGGCCACAACACTACCAGCATTAGTCAAGGTGCAATCGTGACCATAGATTATATTTTGGGTATCTAAATCATCATTTACTGAACTATCATCTATCCCAGCTAAAGCTGTAGTACTAGGACTATAACAACTAAACGAAGCGCTTCCAACCACAGGCTCAAAAGGTTTAACTGTCAAACTAAAATCATCAATAAAACAACCACTATATTCATTACCCCCAACATCTAAAATCATCCCACTAGCTCCAGTACCATGATAGTTATCAAACAAATGATACAACCCCTCATAACTACCAGCATCACTCCTCAATAAAAAATCCACCGTTATCTGACAATCAACATCACCATTAAACCGCAACTGATCATCAGCGTCGATATTCGCGGCCAATTGTCTTTTTATCTCATTTTTAGTGGAAAAATCTACACCCACTCTTGTCCCCAAGATTGGACTACCTGCATCCACCTTCACCACCATATTCCGATATGTCATACTCTATGTTACACTTTTCTATATTATATTCGCGGCTTATTAGTTTTATTTTTTTATTATTGGTTTTTGATGGAGATTCAGTTCCACCAAAATTACCCCGCCATTTTTTACCAACCAACGCCTAACTACAATAATTTTATTGTTTAGTTTTTGAAGAAAGACTCCCCCCGCCGCTTTGCGCGGTATCGTGTCAAGTGTTTTTTAAATTAATCGGGGGGGTATCGGTCCAGCTTATATCCAATATAAGATTTTTTTTGATACTTTTATCTTCCATTTTTTCGAGAATCTGTCATAATGCATTCATGCAAAACGATAAAGCTACTAAGCAGCTGGTCGATCTTTCTAAGATCGAGGGTATCTCTCCAAGTAAGGTGCAAGACCTCGAGTTCATCGAAATCGTCGATGAACTCGAACCGTGGCAGTGGGCACTGTGGCACGTTGAGTTCTCATACCAAGGTGTCGAGTTGCAAGGCAGCTTGCAGGGGTGCCCTCGGCACCCAGAGGATTTTATGGACAACTCGATCGAGTACGTAGAACTCCTCGAGGAATAAAATAAAAAATAGTAGCAGAAAAAGCTTTTTTAAAATCACTTTTTAATTTATACTACTCACATGAAAGCAACCAAGACAAGCAGCCACTACAAGAGACTTCAAGCCGCAAGAGCCAGTCAAGCCAAGTGGAATGACGAGTGCCAAGAGAAGCGCGAGGCTAATCCTGCCAAGTGGAATGAAGTAATCAAAGATTACTACAAAAAATAAATCTTTACAACTAACCAAAAAACACTAAGCTAACACCATGAACTTCAAAAACCAGACCCTCATCAACAAAGCCATCATCATCATCACTTTTCCTTTTGCTATCGGCATTCACTTGGGCGAGTGGTTGAGAGAGCGCAAGCTCAAGCGCATGATCAACAAATGGCTTCCCGCTGCCATCAAGAAGCCTAACGGTCACGAAGCCAAAATGGTCGAAAAGTGGAGCAAGGAACTCCGCTTCGTATATGGAAAATAAATCTTGACCTAAACCGAAATCTAGACCAAAATACTCTCGTTATGAAAAACAACACTACCAACACTACCAACAAAAACATCTCCCGCAAATTCGACAGTTCTTTCTACTGCCTTCCAGAGGAAGAGCTTCGTCGCAAGGTCACAAATCGTGTCGTGACTTACTACAACGAAAACCCTTCATCCGTCAAAAAAGATGGCGTGAGAAATCTTGTCATCAAAAAAATTGATCGGATCGGTTTCGCAGAAAGCAGCGGGTACCGCTACATTCAAGGCGAGGTTCAAGATCTCGACGATGGCGGCGCAGTCAAGTTCCGCACCTTGCACGTTGCGGGAATTACCAAAGTAAAAGGGAAAATTTCAACCGCCATCAACTTGGCAAAATCTGTTTTCTAGTGTGTGTCTAGTGTGTGTGGCCCGTCAGTCTCTTCGGAGGCTGGCGGGTTTTCTCTTGACCTAGTGTGCTTGGTTTCAGGGTGTCACCTCATTTTCTGACAGAATCGCGATAATGTCAAGCCTTTCACCATAAAAAAACAATAAAAAATAAAAACGCTGTAACTCACTGAACGACAACGAGTTACGGGCCTCGGCCCCCCGCGCCGCCGTAACTCATTGAGTATCAACGACTTACAAAGAATTTTTCTTTATAGTAAACAAGAGGAGAGTCAAGCTTTTTTCTAAGAAAAAAAATGTTTAAAAATGAAAAAAAAGTCTTCTAATCCCCTGAGATTCTGCTATACTACGTTCATGAAAACAAAGACATACACAGTATACCACAACTACTCTAAGGATGCCGAGTTCTCAGGCACACGCGAAGAGTGTGAAGCATGGATCTCTAAGATGGACCCCAAAAATCTTGGGTGGTTCTGCATCCAATAAAAAAAAGATGCAGAAAAAGCTTTTCTTTTTTAAGGCTTTCCTTTATACTCCGCCCATGTCCGACACAGTACAGAAAAAGTTAGGTCACAGCGTAGGCGAAATCACACAGGAGGAATTCTCCATGATGTGGTTTGAGCTCCGCGAAGGAAAGATCTCCGAAGAGGAGTGGAGAGCATTCTGCGACATTACGCTCAGGCAAGAGCTTGAGCGCAACGGGGAAGTAGTGATTCGCCTCAAAAATTGCTAAAAGATGCAAAAAAAACTTGTTCTACTCAAGAAATTCCAGTAAAATCTCCTCATGACCAAACACTACACAGTCACACGAGAGGGCCTCTCTAAGGTCTACGAAAACGAGAATATTCGCCTCAAGGTCTACCCAAAGCAGCACCAATACTTTGAGCCAATGGCAACGGTGAAGGTCGGGCCATTCGTCTGGTCTTCCGCTAATATCTCCCGCGCTGATGCGGCGCGTATGATTCAAAAAATCAAAGAAGCTTCAAGGCCATGAAAACTTTCATTCTTACTCTGGCAGCAATCTTCGCGCTCTTGGTATTCTTCGGATGCCAAGGGCAAACCGCCTTCATAATCACTCACAATGTGGCAGACCGCCCCCTTCTGGTCTTTCCATTGGTCAAGCGTCATGATTGGGACAAGGAACTAGAGAAGGGTCTCGTTCACTTCGAAGGTTTCAAACCTCGCCCGTACTACTGTTGCGCGGGAGTCCGCACAATAGGCTACGGATGCACTGACAAAAGCGCACTCCGAAAAGGTTGGATAAGTGAGAAGGAAGCAAGATCCTTACTCTTGAAGGAAGTCAATAAGGTCAAAGGTAAAGTTCGCGAGGAAGTTCAAGTGAAGCTTTCAGATAATCAACTAAATGCTTTGACTTCTTTCGCCTTCAATTGCGGCATGACAAATCTCAGGAAGCTTGTGAATGGAAAAGACCGTCTAAACTCTGGCAACTATAAAAGCGTTGAAAAAATCTTGCCTTTATACAGGAGGGCTGCGGGAAAGGTACGTAAAGGGTTAGAGCGGCGAAGAGCTTGGGAGCTTGCGCTGTGGAAAGGCGAAATTTAAAACAAAAAAAATAAAGAATTATCTTGACAAAAAAAACCTCGTAAGTCGTTGAGTATAAGTGAGTTACGGCTCGCGGCGGGGCCGAGGCCCGTAACTCGTTGATACTCAGTGAGTTACGAAGTTTTTCTCAAATCTCTTTCAGAGATAGTGGGGGCTGTCAAGTATTATTTGGCTTATTTGTGACTATCCCAAGAGGTTCCACTTGTCAATCTTATTTGTCAAAAAATATCCTGAGCTGCATTTTAAAATAAAAAAAAATCAAAAAAATAGAAGAAAAGTGTTGCACACAAATCAAATCCAACTATACTGTGGATGTCGCTGATGAACAACTGATTCGGGGGCATTCAACCATTAAGTAGAAAGAAAAAAACTAATGAAGACAAAGTTCTATCAGAACTCCCACAAGCCAGTAACTGAATACAATCTCCATGCAAAGCCTTTATCCAAGGCTCCAGAGATTAAACAGGTAGGCATCTACAAGATAACGCAAATTAAAAAGGAAAACATCGGAGTCGATGAAGCCTTCCAAAGAGCGTTGAACAAAAAGCAAATCAAAAACATCCAAGATAATTGGGATGATGATGATTGCGACTTGCCTAACATTTACCTGCATAAATACAAAGGTAAGTACTACCCTCAAATCACTGATGGTCAGCATAGAATTTGCGCCTCTCCTCATGATACTATTGATTGCAGAGTAGTTAACACTCTAGCTTCGATCACAAGGTGCTTGCGAGCTAACGATCCAAAGACAAAAAGTCAATGGGAAGTAAATGCTAGATTCTGGGGTCGTGCTGAAGCAATTACTAGGCTCAACGAGAGTGACCCTAACAACATTCATGGCATAATCAAAGTTTTCAAAAAGCTTGGTTATAACCCTTTGAATCCAACAAAGGAAAAAGCTCTTGATCTTGGTTCTAGTGTCGCAGCCCTTCATGGTCAGATCTTAGCGGCCATTAATACCATGTTGAAGAATCGTTTGCTAGATGAAAAAGAGAAAGCTGCGATCACCAAAAAAGTCATGGAAGATACCGTAGAAATCGTAGATCACGTCTTCGGAGAAGAGATTGCAAGCCAAAAGAAATTTGGAGCGCAAATGTGGTCTGGATTGCCTCAATTCCTATTGGACTCCATAAAGGATAGAGGTTTAGGCGGTGATTATAATATCGACGACATCAAAAAAATGATCAAGAAAGGTACTTGGAGTATCGGTGGCCATCATCCAAGGAAAGATAAGCTGGTTACTTTTGCTCAGTTTGAAATGGCTACTTTAAAATATCAAGCGAAAGCTATCAAGGCTGTATCTACCCGAAAAGCCAACTGCTGGCAAAGACTCTTCTTTGATATGTATAAGCTTTACAAAAAGTAAAGAATAAAATTCAGCCCGTCCCCGAAAGGGGGCGGGTTTCTTTTTAACAAAAACTTTCGTAAGTCGTTGAGTATAAGTGAGTTACGCCGCGCCGCGGGGCGGTTCGCCGTAACTCGTTGAGTATCAATGACTTACAGCGTTTTTCTTACTTTGTAAGTGGCTGAACCTCAAGAGGTTATGAACAGAAGCTTGTCAAGCCTTTATTTGGCTTATTTGTATTTAATGCGGTTATTTGTGGTTTTTTATTTGACCTGCATTCTTTTGATGCGACAATCTTATTTGATATGAAAAATCAAGATCGAGTATTCTTCGAAAATGTCGTGTTCACCCTTATGGTTCTCGGTAGCGCTCTTTTGATGGGCGCGGTAATCTTCAAAATATTTTCATTTTTGTTCAATTAGTTGTTGCCTAAAGTGTTTTTTTAGATCATACTCCTGCCGTTATGCTTATCTACGCAAAAAACAAAATTGACGCTGAAGCCCTGACTGGAGTTCAAACCCCTGAAGCTACCAGTAGCCACACTCCAATCCCACACCGCCAACTGGTGGACATGACCCGCGAGGCCATTAACCGCGCTGGTTTCGAAGTGACCGAAGAGGAACACGCCCTTGCGCGTGGTGGTCTGCGGTACTTTGGAGGGTTCGCCCTTAAAGGTCAGGATATCACTGGAGAGGATCGCAAGATCGTCTTGGGTCTTCGCAATGCTCATGACAAGTCCTTTGCGGCTTCCATCGCGGCTGGCAATCAAATGATGGTCTGTGAGAATCTTTGCTTCTCTTCGGATGTCAAATTGGCTCGTCGCCACACTACTCACATTCTGTCTGACCTGCCTCGCGTCCTTTCCTCTGCCGTGGCTAAGGTCAAGGACCACTGGACTGATATGTCTAAAAGGATTAAGTCGTACCAGCAGACCGAAGTCGAGTCGGCTTCCGACTTGATTGTTCAGCTTGTAGATGCCAAGGCTTTCCCTGCCCGTGACATTTACAAGGCCGTTGAGGAATTCCGCAACCCTCGCCATGAGGAGTTCAAGGGCGGTTCGCTCTGGACTCTCTACAATTCCATCACCGAGAATCTGAAAGGTAGCGACCTTTCCAAGCTCTCCGACCGCACGATGCGGATGCAATCCATCTTCGACAAGGTGGCGCAACCCATTATCACCGAGGAGGACAAGGCTCTCGCCCTCCCCGCCTAACAAGGCAACCTCACCTCAAGCCGCCCCTACGGGGGCGGTTTTTTTTGCTTGACACAAAAAGCTTCGTAAGTCGTTGAGTATCAATGAGTTACGGGCCTCGGCCCCCCGCGCCGCCGTAACTCCCTATCAATCAGTGAGTTACAACGATTTTTCCCATATCAAAAAATGCTAGGCTGTCAACCCTAAATTTAAAATAATTAAAAATCAAAAAAAAAGCTTGGCGCGGGTTCATTTTTGTGAAGAATAGACAGCGTTATGGGACTAGACCAATACGCAGAACGAAGGGACTCTAATGGTGAGTCGTGTGAAATTTCCTACTGGCGCAAACATAATGCTTTGCAAGGTTGGATGGAAAGTCTTTGGAATATCAAGACGGGCAAACCCGCCAATGATCTCAACTGCAACGAAGTTGAGCTGACTACCGAGGATCTGAAGCAGTTGAAAAAATGCATTGTCAATGAGACACTGCCCAAAACTCAAGGATTCTTCTTTGGCAGTGATACAAGCCAAGACAAAACAAGAAAAGAAAAGGATCTCCAGTTTATCTCCGAAGCGATGGATGCAATCAATGAGGGAGATAAAGTTTTTTATTCTTGCTGGTGGTAAATTTTTAATCAATAGCAAATCTATCATGAAATTACTCAATTCTGGTAATAGCAAGACTATCAAGGGATTAGCTCATGGCTATGTCACTTATGGTATCCATCTCGCACCTTCAAAGCTTTCTGGCTTCAACACTTGCCACTGGGCAAGTGAAGGTTGCTCTATGGCTTGCCTTAATACGGCAGGGCGTGGGAGAATGACCAATGTACAAAAAGCTCGAATTAATAAAACAAAATTCTTGTTTCAACACCGCGAGACTTTTATGGCCCAACTTCACAAAGAACTTACTGCTGGAGTAAAGAAGGCTTACAAGTATGATAAAACGCCTTGTGTGCGCTTGAACTTAACTTCCGATATTCCTTGGGAAACAAAACCTTTCTTTTTTGAGGGCAAGAGCATTTTTGATCACTTCCCTGATGTGACCTTTTATGATTATACTAAAGGTAGCTATAGGATGCGCAAATTCATTGACGGTAAAATGCCAAAAAATTACTCCCTAACCTTTTCCCGCTCTGAAGAAACGGAGCTTGAGGAAATCAAGGAACTTGTAAGCAAAGTCCATAACGTGGCAGTTGTTTTTCGTGACAAGCTTCCCAAAACTTGGGAGGGAATGCAAGTTGTCGATGGAGACGATACGGATCTTCGTTTTCTTGATCCTAAAGGCGTGATCATTGGCCTTGTCGAAAAAGGCCTTGCTAAAAAAGACGAAACAGGTTTTGTAGTTGAACCAAAATGATAAAAAAACTCCTTGAACTTGGGTTGTCTTTTTGGATAACCTTCCTAGCAGCAATAATCCTACTACTGAAAAAAAAATGACTAAAAAATACACAATGCCTTTCATTCACATGAATGGATCAGGCGAAGACAGGCTACGCAAAGAATACAACGAATTGTTTGAAGCTGTAAGCGAAGCGCAAATCAAACTCCTTTATGATACAACTTTCCATCAAAGAGACTACTACCCTCACGGGGATGGGGCTTGGGATAAAGCTCTTTCAGAAAAGGAAGAGGTTAGGGAGGCAATGAATACGGTCTATCAATATGCTAGGCAGCATATGCACTTCATCGAATGTGGAAAGGAACAACTAAATGACTAAAAACGAAACACCCAAAATAATCCTCAGGGATTCAAACAAATACAAACGGCCTTGGTTTACCTTTGTCAAAGAAAATGGCGATGATTACCGCTTCACTTGGTATAAAGAAGGCACAGAAACAAGCATCAAAACATCTTTGCATGGAGCAATTGAACTTGGCAGGGAGTTTGCCTCTAATAACTACAAATGGAAATAAAAACAATGAAAACTTACGACAATTCAGATTGGAAAGCAGTGGCGAATGGCGGCACTGTAAAAATAGCAACACAAAAAACTTTTAGGGTTTACGACGCTATCCCTCGCGGTACTTCTGAGCAGATAAGCAAGGCTTGTGATGCTTTCTTCGAAAGAAAGGGCATTGTCTATGGAGAATCTTGGTTCCACCAAAGGAAAAAAGAAGGGAGGGGAATACAAGCAAAAAATAAATAAAAAATTCCGCCTAACTCGTTGAATATCAGCGAGTTACGGCGACCGCGCCCCCCGTTCCGCGTAACTCCTTACTAATCAGTGACTTACAGCAATTTTTCCTATACTATACTCCCCTCATATGTCGAATAAAAAATAATTTAAATTTGGGCTTGTTTTAAATGCCTTTTTGTTTTACTATTCCCCCATGGCTACCTATACACACTATGTCGTTCGCTCTGTTAAAAATGCTTGCCCTTTTGGGGTTGGGCTTCTCAATCAGGGTTTTGGTTCCACTCCCAAGGAAGCTTGGGTGGATGCAGTTGGTCGAGGCCAAAATGTCGAACTCTTCAAATTCAGGGTGAAAGATGCTCGCAGATCTCGTTGGTGGTTGTGCATGTGCGATGAGGAATTCTTCGAATCCCAAGGTCGCTCTGGCGAGGTTGGTCCCGCCTGTGACGATCCCACCAAGTGAGGTGGGCTTCGCCCCCTTCGGGGGGCGAACGTGGCTGGTTCCCCTAACCGCACATTATTTGTGCGGTTTTATTTGATCTGGGTTTATTTAGTTTTATTTGTGCGATCTGCGTTGATCTGGACCAGCCACGTTTATTTAAAATGTTTTGTGCGATCTGGGCAATTACATTATTTGCGCCGTTTGATTAGATCTGAGTGTTATTTGATTTTGTTTTTGTTTGTTCGGGGCGCTACATTATTTGCGCGATTTGATTAGATCTGGGCGCTGGTCGGTGGCGGGGGCGTGTTTATTTGGGGCATGTCGCCCAACCTGCACTTTTTTTATTGTTTTTAAACGTAATCTGTGCAGTGAGGTAAAAGTTTTAAAAACTTTTTGTATTTACCCCCGAGCAGAAATTGACTTTTTTTATAATTTTCTTTGCTCCGCTTTACCGAATTAAACAAAAGAAAAAAACCTCTCTGCACCAGCTACGTGACGCAAAGAGGCTGAAAACCTTGTAGAATCAAGGAAAA
>Ga0209929_1001016_pt1 | contig 10081 bp, 10 predicted proteins | sample SalPon2_C_H2O_MG_2_FD_185731 | JGI IMG/M metagenome (GOLD analysis project Ga0209929, IMG submission 185731) | Salt pond water microbial communities from South San Francisco under conditions of wetland restoration - Salt Pond MetaG SF2_C_H2O_MG... ... | reverse complement strand
CGGCTCTGGAAGCGCGGGTGCAAACTCTGAAACAGAAAGTTACGACGACCGTGAGCGCATGTCCCGCAGACCGCTCCTGAAGTGTTGTAACAAAAACGGCAACGTGAAATACGATCAGACGTTCTGCCCCATGTCTTACAAAGTGGATAGATGCAGATGACCAACCAACGAAAGTCATTACCTATTGAACGGTGGGCGCAGCATGTCATGCAGGCGATTACTGTGGCCGCTATTCTGTGGTTCGCGGTCAGCATCAATCAGCTATCGATCAGTGACAGCATTACTCAGGTCAAATTGGATACGCTACAGGCGCGGATCAGCGATTTCGGGGATATGATGCAAGACCGGTACACGCGCACAGACGCAATAACCGACCTCCAAAGGGTGACGCTGCGCCTGTCGGATTTTGAGCAACGCATCCGCAAATTAGAAAGTTATGCAAACACGAGGGTCAGTCCATGATTGATGTGATTAAACAATCATCAAGTGTTATCACAGCAGCTGCTGTCATCCTTGGGTTGGGCGGGTATATCGCCAAGCCTCATGCAGAGCAGTTTGTTCAGGACAGTGTTCAGCAGATGGTACAGCAGAAAATTGACACACTGGATGTAAAACTACGTCATGTTGAGCGTGAGTTAAAAGAATCAACCAAAACAGGTGAGTCTGTTAAGACCAAGCAGGAAGTTATTCTGGATCAGCAGCGGTTGATCCTACAGCTTCTAAGGAGACGCCAACCTTGAGAGCTATAGTCATACTGTTGACCTGCTTATTTTCTGCTCAAGCAGCGGCACAGATGACATGTGGTAGGACTATCGCCATGGAGAAGTTACTCAGGGAGAAACACAAGGAATACCCACTGGGCAAAGGCCTGTCAAAAGGCCACAGATCAATATTAGTGGTGTGGATTGCTGACAACGGTACGTTTTCTGTGGTAAAATCTACGCCAACAGGCACATCATGTATCATTGACGCTGGCACTGACTGGTTCATGGTACAGAAGCCAGATAACAAAACATAAAACGCTTACGGAAGGAGTGTTGTAAATGCCTATAGCCTCCTTACCCATTGCAGCGTCCCCTATAACCGCTGAAGCCCTTGCCAATATAGATGGCGCAGCTGCCATAGTTTCCTATACCAATTTAGCATCAGCAGCTTCTACATATGATATAGCTGCAGCCACTTGCTGGGACGTAGCCGCATGATATATACAACCTTACAGACACCCCACAACAGCTTGAGGATAAACTGATGGCTATACCTCTAATTACGAATAATGCGTATAGCACGCTCAACAGCAGTATCACCAACTCTGATACTACGATCACTGTTGCAGCTGGTGAGGGTGCGCGGTTCCCTGCAGCTGACGGCACGGATTATTTCTATGCTACGTTGATTGACACATCCAACAACCTTGAGATCGTGAAATGCACAACTCGTAGCACTGACACGCTTACGGTTGTGCGTGCGCAGGATAACACTTCTGCTCAGGCTTACACCTCCGGTGACCGTATTGAGGTAAGACCCTGCGCTATATTATTTGAGGAGCTTAGGGATGACATAGCTGATGATGCAATAACAACAGTGAAAATCCTAGATGCTAATGTCACAGCTGCCAAGCTTGCTACTGATGCTGTGACAACGGACAAGATTGTCGACGATGCTGTGACAACGGTAAAAATCCTTGATAACAATGTTACAGCTGCCAAAATAGCTGGTGCTGACTCCGCTACCGATGGATTAGCATGGATTGCAACAGGTGCTGATGCAGCCACATGGGCGTTAGCTGAGGAGATGGAAGCTACTAAGGATGTCGCAGGGACAGACGGATACGTGAAGTTGCCCGGTGGTGTTATTTTACAGTGGGGGTTCAACTCTGGCGGGGGCAGTACTGAGACAGTGACTTACCCACTTGCTTTCCCCACTGCTGTTTTTGCAGTTACTTTAACCCGGCTAAACGGGGGTGATTCTGGGGGTTCCGGCACCGTACCTGTACTACGAGCAACCCCCGGTTTAAGTTCTTGTAGTGTGTCAAGCCCGAATGATGACTTTTACTGGATGGCTGTAGGTAACTAAACATGGCTGGCAAGAAGATACAAAAATTTCTTGGTATCGCCCCTAAGGTTTCAGATGAGCTGTTGCCAGCTATGGCAGCACAAAATGCTGTTAACCTCAAGCTATATTCCGGTGACCTGATACCGTATCACGCCCCCTTAAATATTGGGAATGTTGGCCGCTCTGGCGAAATTAAAACTGTTTACCCCCTTATTGATTCTTCAGACAGCTCTAACAAGTGGCTGTCATGGACGACTGATGTTGACGTAGCTATAGCCTCTTCCACTAATGATGATGAGCAGCGCATCTATTACACGGGGGATGGTGTACCTAAAGTAACCAACTATGAGATAGCTGTTACAGGCAGTGGGCCATATCCTGTCGCTGCTTATGATCTTGGCCTCCCGTTACCCACAACAACTCCTACTACGACTGCTGCGTCCATATCAGCAGTTACAATAGCCTCTGTTAACCGCAATTCTGAGGGTATCACCACTGTTAAGACAGATGGCAACCACAGTCTTGACTCCGGTGACTATGTGACCATCACAGGTTTCACCAGTGTTGAGGGTGAATACTCTAGTTCGGACAGCGCTGACACAATAACGTTTACCCCCGATGAAGCTGTTATTGCTGATGTCGGTAGTGAGGTGTATGTCGCTATCGAAAGCGGTCCAGCCGTCAGTGGGTATTTTGTAGTCTCCTCAACCACTGCAACTACTTTCACTGTTGACTCACCGGGAGTGTCTTCTGGCTCTGGTAATGCGTCTGTAAATGCCCGTGGGTACAATGTGGTGAGTGCACCCATCATTAAGATAGATGCTGATGAATTTGAGGTTTATACAAGCGGTATCACAGCAGACTCTTCAGGCCTTACACTTGCTGAATTCGAGACTGCTTTTTCCGGTGGAACCAGTGACATTATCCAAGTCAAGTTGGCAGGCACCGAAATAGCCCGCTCATACGTGTACACATGGATGACCCCATGGGGGGAGGAGAGTATACCAAGTGAGGCATCTGATGATGTGTATGTTGTCGAGGGGCAGAATGTAACAGTCAGTGGTCTCCCCACAGCTGCGCCTTCAGGGGATAATTTCATATCAGGGTTTCGGCTCTACCGTTCTGTTACCTCAACGACAGGATCAACATATTTTCTGCTCCGCACTGTGTGGTTCCCCATCACTTCAACATTTGCAGAGCGTACATCCAATACAGTGACTATCACATTCGGTAGCCACCATAACCTTGCAGTTGATGACCTGTTCAAGATTTCGGGGGTGGCTTTCGGTGGAACTCCTGATGCAACATTTGATGTTACTGATGGAGTGGTTTTGTCTGTAACGGATGACTACACCTTTACCTACACAGCAGCTGGTTCAGATAAGGTTTCTACAGCTACCACAGCTGGCACCATGTATTTCGATACTGCAGAGTATGACAGCGGTGACTCTACGTATTATGAAGCCTCATCATTTGTGGACAATTACAATGTAGACAACCTGACTATCGCATTAGACAGTGAATATGCTGATGCTCCCGATGATGACATGACTGGTCTGAAGTCCGTGCAGAATAATATGCTTGCAGGGTTTTTTGGCAATGTGTTGTGTATATCCGACCCTGACAGACCATGGTCATGGCCCATTAAATACAGGTTAACGTTCCCCTATGACATCGTGGCTATTGAGCCTATGGGTGGGGCCATTGTTGTAATGACTGAGAAGTACCCATTCATCGTTCAGGGTGACCGCCCATCAAACATGGCATATTCACGTGCTGATGTTATCATGCCGTGTGTATCAAAACGTGGTGTCGCAAATATTGGCTATGGGGTTTTGTACCCATCACATGCTGGCCTTGCCATATACAGTCCTCAGACAGGTGCGGACGTTGTGACTAAACTTTTACATCACTGGGATACATGGGATGCCGCACTGGACCCCTCCACTATTGTGGCTGAGTTTTTCGATGGTATGTATTTTGCTTCTCACACCGGCGGTAGCTTCATATACGAACGGGATGATCAGACAGGTGGCAACTTAACCACCACCCCATACAAGTTCTACGCTGCTCACTATGATGCGTTGAATAATCTTTTCTACTACATCGCTGACCTTAATGGGCAACTTACCCAATGGGATGATCCAGATGGGTTACTACTATCTGCTGAGTGGAAGTCTAAGGCTTTCGTCAGCACGGAATACAGCAGCATAGGGGCTATGAGAGTAGTAGCTGACTATGAAGATATCACTGATGAGAACACTGCCATTGTCGCCTTTAACCTTGCAGTACCCACGACAAACGCTGCATGGTGGGCTTTGATGGCGCAGTTAGGCACAGTTAACGGTGCTGTTGACTACACCGACCCAGACACAGCCACATACACTCCTGTGTATTCAGGACTTAACTCCTTTCCAATTAATGGAGACCCTGTTTCTGTTTATGAGCTGTCTACAATTGGTGTTAGTCTTGTCACGGTGAAGGTGTGGGCCAACAAAACACTTCAGCACACGGTAATTGTACAAAGCTCAGATATTTTCAGACTACCTTCCGGATACAAGGCTGATACATTTGAAGTATCTGTATCAGGTGCTGTGCGCATACGAGCTATACATATGGCAGAAACACCAGCTGGATTAAGGTCAGTGTAATGGGTTTTGCTCCTATACCAGCGGTGCCACAGGGTGGCTTGACAGATGCTGAGTTCAGAATGTTCTCCGCTGTAAAGCAGAACCTTGATCAGCTTATAGGTACAAATGGTGAGGCAGAATTTATTGCTATGTTAACTGGACAGGTGACTGTACAGCCTGTTGGTGCATTAAACTCCAGTCTACCTAACCTGACGGGGCAAGCAGCCCTTACCTCCGGTGGCATACAAGTACCCCTACAGACAGATTTTGTTGCTTTAGCTGCAACCGTACAGCAACTTGTTGCGGATGTACAAAAGATACGAAATACGTTAGACACATTAGTAGACCAACTTGATAGGGGTATTATATGATGCGTGGCAACCTCGGCGTTCAGCCCAGCACAGCAGGAACCCGCTCCGGTGGGCAACCTATTATATCTGGTGCACATGAGCTTCAGAAGCTGTTGACAACCCCTGTAATGCCCCCAGCTGCAGCCACTGGAGCTGCTATGGGCAACAGTTTCAATATTCATTCCTACGCCGATGGCGGTCTGGTTACCCCACAGGGTCCGCAACAGCCACAGGCAGGTGTAACTCAAGAAGCTGCACCTGTATCTGCTGAGGAACTCCAAGGGCAAATCCAGCAGTTTATGCAGAGCAACCCTGAGGCTGTACAGAAAGTGCAGGAAGCCCTCATGGAGGCCCTTAACTCTGGCGCTATTACCCGTGAAGACCTGAACATGGCTGTGCAGATGGCGCTTGCAGCAGCTCAGAACCCCGCTATGTACCCACGCCTACGACAAATGGCTATCCAGAAAGGTTTTGCTTCGGAGCAGGAACTTCCCCCTGAGTACGACCAAGGACTGGTGTTCACACTCTTGCTTGCTGGGGCTGCGCTCCAGCAGAGCAACCCGGCTGCAGGCTCCCCACAGGCCTCAGCCGGGCTAAATCAGCCACCGCAACCTGAACCAGTTCAAGCAGGCCAAGCTCCTCTGAACATGGCAAACGGTGGGTATGTTGAGCCAAGGGCAGCACATGGCCGTAGGGATATGATTTCTGCTAACCTCTCTGAGGGTGAGTTTGTTGTCCCAGAACATGTTGTAGTAAAGAAGGGTACAGACTTCTTCGAAAAACTTATTGCTGACCCCAAGGATAAAGGCACAGCCATAGCATGAACGTGTCCAATCATCACTTTGAGGCCGAGTCTGAAGTAGCTCCTCTGGGCAAGCTAGGCCCTGTGCTGCTTGTCACCCCTCAACTTGTTGAGATGTGGTGGCCTATTGTTGAGCCTCTCATCGACCGGTGTGTACGTAAATCCATGAAGGGTGAGATGACCACAGCTGATGTTAAGGAGCTGGCACTGAGAGGCGAAGCAACAACTATGCTCTTCACCAACGACCGCACTTGCTCACACCCTCATCTGGAAGTCCCCATCGTGCTTGTGTTCACCCCCGTGCTGTACCCACAGCTGTCAGCAGTTAACATTCTGGCCATGGGCGGCCACAGACTTCATGAGATGAAGGACCTGTTCTGGACTGCTGTTAGAGGCTGGGCTTACATGAATGGTGCACAGTGTATTGAAGCCATGGTGTCCCCCGCCATGCAGCGTATGATTGAGAAATGGGGTTTCAAGCAAACTTACGTACAGATGCGGTACGATTTATTGGAGCAAGACAATGTCTGATCTGTCCAGCAGAAATATCCGGTATATGGAGCCTAAGCTCTTTAATACCACGGCTATCACCCCTTCACATTTTGTGTGTGGTGGTGCGAAGAAATGGCTGGGTGTTGCTCTAGGTGTCGTGGCTTCTATCGCTGCTCCCTTCCTTGCACCAATGCTTGCAACAACCCTGTTTGGTGGTGCTTCTATATTAGGTAACGCAGCCGCAGGTGCTTTGATCGGCGGTGTCGGTGGTGCCGCAGGTGCGGCTCTCTCCGGTGGAGATATTATGAAAGGCGCTTTATTCGGTGCCGCAGGTGGTGGGCTTGCCGCAGGTGGTGGTGCTTTCTTAGGTGGTGCAGGTCTTACAGGAGGCACTGCAGTGGGGCAGGCGTCTAATGTAGCTATGGGTGCACAAGTAGGTGGTTTGAGTGCTGGCCCGGCAGGTGGTGTGGCGGCTGGTGTAGGCGGTGCGCCTAGCAGTGCACTATTGGCGGCTACTCAAGGCACGACTTCTTCTGTACTCACACAAGGTGGCCAACCATCAACTTTTGCCAAGATAACGGAGAGTCTTCTGTCAGCTGGCCCACAGGCTATTGCCAAGATGATGACAATGGATGAGCAGAACGCTTATCTTGACCAGCTTGAAGCGCAGATGAAGCTCTCAAATGGTGTAGAGATGGATGCCTATAACAGGCAGCTCAAGCTACACCAAGAGTTCGAAGCTGCTGCACGGGATATTAACCCTGCATTCGAGCGTAGGTTAGCTTCAGCACAGGTTAAACGGACCGCAGCCGCCGCCAGTTACCAACGAAAGAAAAATGCAAGTCTAAGAGATGGCATAGGTGAAGCTGGTGCAGAGAGTACTGAACGTATCGCTGGTATTGAGACGGCGCTTGCATCCCATACAGCAGGACTTAATGCAGGCCGTAGTGCAAGTGATGCCCGCACAGGTGCATTACAGACAGCATACAACACTATACCTCAGCTTAGTAATCGTGGCACACAAAATGCTGCTACCTTGGCAAGGATAGAAGACCAAAAACGGCGTGAGCGCGAAGAGCTTTATGCAAACACATTTGCACGCGCAGCAGCTCCATTCCGTACTGATCAGCCTGCATCAAGTAAACCTGCAGCTGGATTGTACCGGGTAGCTTAAACAAAGGGTAAACACCATGGCTCTATCACCCGCAGTATCTGGTGCCGCAGCAGGCTTCAGAGACCATTACGCAGAACAAACTGCTATTGCAGATCGTGATGCGCGTAGGCGTGCAGTACAGCGACAAGCAACCCTTGACCAGATTAACAGTGATTTTCAGATAGCAGATGTAAACACCCTAGCACCACAACCATTCGTAGCAACACCACAAGTACCAACAGCTGGCCTGAATATTTCCGGTGGTAGCGGTCAGAGCGCAGCTGTTGGTGGTGAAGGTGATATTGAGGCCCAGCTCATGGGGCCTATTAACCAAGCTGTTACTAACAAGTTCGGTCAAGCTGCAGCACTAGCAACTGCGATTCATGAGAGTGGGTTAAAACAGGAAAATATTGTAGGTGAATGGGCAGACGGTAAGGCAGGCGGTAAATCAGGCGGTGGTTTCTCATGGTACGACAGTGCTGATGGTAAAGTACGGCGTCTTACTGCTCTGAAGAACTTCGCCAAGACCAACGGTCTTGACTACAGAGACCCTGCCACACAGGGTAAGTTCTTTGTTTACGAGGCTCAGCAGACAGGTCTGCTTGCCAAGCTCAACAAGGCTACCAGCGTTGAAGAAGCCAACCGCATCATGGCTGGCGCATGGCGCTTCAAAGGCTACAAAAATGAAAAAGGTGGCGAATATCTGAAGCGTCAGAAAACAGCCGAAGGTATATTCGCGAAGCTGCAAAATATCACTGGCGCAGGTGGTGCAGATAGCCTCCCCGGTGGTGAAGATGATCTGGCTCCTGCTCCTGCTGCAGGTGTGCAGCTTGGTGGTATCCCTGATCCTGCTGCAGGTGCATCTCGGTCAAACTTGCTTGGTGGCCTTCCTGAAGTTGATCCTGAAGGCTCAACAGTAACCCGGTACAAACAGCGGAGTGCGCGTTCCCGGTATATACGTGATACGTCAAGGGAAATAAGCAATGCTTTAGATAAAGGGTCTATGGGCCTGCGTGGGGATTCCTTTGGGGAAATCGGTGGTCTGTTTACTGACTCACCAAAAACTGTAGAGACGCGTAAAAAAGTAACTGCAGCTGCAGACTGGTTTAACAGCAGCGAAGCATTTAAATATTTTGAAGACAACCCTGAACAACTTGATGTAGCGCGTAACGCACCACTCACTGTCCACAACGAGGCAATGAGAAATGGCGGTAAGCCACCTACTACAACAGCAGACCGTAAGGGTGAAGAACAGGTCAATGTTAAACCTGATACTATTCCGAAACCTAAGAAAGAGTTGCCTAGCACTGTGCTTATGGTTACGCCTAACAAACGGTACAACCAAGAATTTAAAGAAATACAGCAGGCATCTCGTGATAAGTATGATGCATATAAAGATCATCATAGATCACTGACTGAAGAATACCAGCAGCTAGCGCATAGAGCACGTCGCCTACGCGCAGCTGGTTTAGGTACTGAAGCCCAAGGTGATCTTGCCAGAATGCGTGAGATAAACAGGGAAATAAATGTAGTTAATGCTGGAGTGCGTGGACTTGGTGCAGAGTACCGGCAACACGAAAGAGCGTTTAAAATTACTAATGCTATAGCCGATGCCAACAACGGTAGCTGGGCTAAGCTAGAAACTTTGTATGGTGAAATAGCCGGTGTTCCTGTTAAGGTTGACCCAGCTGAAAAAGGTATGATTAAAGTTACGTCTGTCGGGCCTGACGGGCAACTGGCAACATCTGATCCTCTGTCTGTCGGTGACTTTCTGAAAAAAGCGCGGCGTGATTTGGATACAGACTACCGTAATAGAGCTGCTGCTACTGCTGCTGAACACGCTAACCTGTTGTTTGAGTACGCTCTTAAAGGTGAGCTTGAGCGTATTAAGTCTGAAGGGCAGGTGATGGTTAAAGATGCAGAGGGTAGGCAGTGGACTGTTAAGGTAGACCCTGATGGTAATTTTCTTGCATTCAGAGACGGACGTGCTTTCATCATTAGACCCGGTGACCTTAAGGACATTGGCAACACAGGTGTTAAGCAAAGTCGTGTCGAGGAAGTGCAGCTCCCAACTAGTGGGCTGAAAATAGGAAGCAGGTAATGGCTGAGAAACTGGGTTATCAACCAGAGGATTACCTCTATCGTGACGGACCTGACCCCTTTCTGGGTGTGGAAGAATTTGACCAGATGCCTGCGCAAGCTCCTGCTGCAGCTCCATCTATCCAGTACAACACAGCCACCAGCAGGTTCTTCGTCCCCGGTTTCGGTGAGTTCGACGCTGATGACCATGCCTCAGCCGTGGCATCTATGGAGGGTGCACGTAACCCGAATGCTGTAACCCCACAGGGTGCAGGCTGGACAGGTGTTGATACTGATAGTTTTGCTGCCTTCGTCCACAATATCAAGAACCCCGGTCTTGGCACACTCGCCTCGAAGTCCTTCGGTCGCGGTGTTGACCAGCTACAACAACTTGGTGGGCAAGCCCTTCAGGCTGTCGGTGTCGAGGGTCTGGGTGGTGATATAGCCGCTGCACAGGAGGAGGAACTTCGCAAGACTTCCCCATACGCCCGTGACATTGAGGGCATCAGTGAGCCTAACCGTG
>Ga0209929_1001014_pt1 | contig 10086 bp, 13 predicted proteins | sample SalPon2_C_H2O_MG_2_FD_185731 | JGI IMG/M metagenome (GOLD analysis project Ga0209929, IMG submission 185731) | Salt pond water microbial communities from South San Francisco under conditions of wetland restoration - Salt Pond MetaG SF2_C_H2O_MG... ... | reverse complement strand
CTATTTATGACCACCATATTTTCTCTCTATCCATCAAAAACAAACCTTAATAGAAGCACATAAAACCATGACAACACGCGACAAAAACAAAAAAGGCAAGAACGCCAAGCTCACACAAAAGCAACGCGAAGAGATTATCAAGCTATGCTTAGATGGGAAGATGACACGAACCGCCATTGCAAAGAAATATGGATGTTCCGTTCCCAACATCACATACATGATGAACAAGTATCATAGAGATAATGAACTTGTGGAGAAGAAGAAGAAGGTGAAGAAGGAACAAGCCACCAAGAATCCCCACACTTATCCAACGGACCCAATAAAGTTCCGTATTGGGAAGATACTAGAGATTGAAGGGGACATTCAATTTGCTAGGGATGAAAAAGTTATTCACACCTTGGGTTCCCTTCATAAGCTCCATCTATCTCTTCATGATGAGCTTAGAACTTTTGTGGATGCCACCAAGGAAGCCCACGGCGCCACGCCTGAACAATTGAAGATTGAAATCGTGGATGCCATCCAATCTCTTCCCCCACTTCTGAAAAAACAAGTGATGGATGAATTGATGGTGGATAATTCCAATGTAGTGAGATTAAGCACAAAATGATTTCACTTCTCCAAGCCGCCAAGAAAGCCAAGGAATTGAAGAATCTTGTGGATGAATGTCCATTGGACTTCTTCCGTCCATCGCTACCCCAAAGAAAGGTTTTGGAATCGGAAGATAACATTGTTCTATTTCGCGCGGCTAACCAGCTTGGGAAAACCTATGTGGGCGCGGCGGAATGTCTCTATATGATGAAAGGGTGGAGTCCCTACAAAGATTTGTCCCACATAAAGCCCCCCATCATCGTGTGGGCTATTGTCCATAGCTGGGAACAATCCAAGATTATCCAAGCCAAGATTCATAGCTTGATTGGAAAAAATGAATATGCGGATGATTCCCCCGACTTTCTCGAAGGGCGCGGGTATCGTGCCAAGAATCCATGGTTCAAGCTCAAAAATGGTTCCATGTTGTTCTTCAAAACCGCCAATCAGGGAACACTTGGCGCGGCATCCGGGACAATTGATTTTTGTTGGATTGATGAACCGTGCCCCCAAGCGCTATTTGGAGAATTGGCAGCTCGACTTCTTCGGAATCGTGGGCGGATGCTCATGACCATGACCCCAATTGGTGGGGGCGATTTGTCATGGCTAAAGAAGCTCACAGAAACAAAGCCCCCACGCGTGAAAGATATACACGCGCCTTTATCCGTGGAGAATACAACCCCCATCGACTTGGATGGAACACCATTGGAACCGCTTCTTCTTCAATCAGATGTGGATAGAATAGCCGATACATATCTTTCCATAGATAGAGCCGCGCGCTTGGAAGGTTCGTGGGATGTTGGGGTTCCCATGGATGGAAGAATCTTTGAACACTTTGGAGAAGACCACATCAGTGATGCACCATGTCCCACGGGTGAATACAAGTTTTCCATAGGAATAGACCATGGACACCATCCAAATTCACAGTGTGCTATCTTGGTGGCTATCTCAGAAGATGACAAAACCATCTATGTGTTGGATGAATACTTTGCGGCGGGTGGTGAACAACAGAAAGCCACGGCACGCCGTCACGCGCGCGCCATCGTTGCCATGATTAAAAGAAACGGATTGGAACCCCTACAAATAAACCGATGGACGGGAGATAGGCCCCACGGTGGTGGAAAGCACGGGGGAAGAATGTCCAATTCGCTTCTTCGTTCAGCTCTGGAACACGTGTTGGATTATCCCGCCAATTCATGTCCCTTCCGAATACACACAGCACATAAACCAAGGTGGTCCGTGTACTATGGATGCCAATTGGTAAGTGAAGCCATGGTTCAAGGGCGGTTCATCGTCAATCCCAAGTGTAAAAGACTTATCCGTTCACTATCATCATGGACATTGAAAAAAAGTGGTGCCATGGATAGACTTTCTGAATGGAAACATGCCATTGATGCACTAAGATATGCCGTGGTTCCCATCTTGGATTCCAAGTATAGCGCCCCCAAATTTTCAAAAATACCAATTCATAGGAAGTAAAAATGTTAACAATGCCAGCCAAGCCCATCTTTCCAGATAAGGCATCCAATGATAGAAGTGAAACAACAGCAAGAAGAAGAAGATTGTTGGAAGGAAATTGGGCTTCCGATTTGGAAGACTTCATAACGGATTCCGTGGCGCTCGATAGACGCGCGATTTGGGGAGCCTTGGACACATCATCCAACGTTTTCAAACAAGGATGTGAAGCCTTGGCGGTTCTTTATTCACGGAAACCATCCGTGGGGATTGAAAGAGAAAATGCAGAAGCCGCGCGTGAATTTATTGGTCCCCAAGGTGCTTTGGATAAGTCCCACTATTTTGAAATGATGGCATCCATACAGATGAAAACAATTGGACTTCGTGAAATGCTCATGAGAATAGACATTTCAGATTCCAACCAAATCATGTTCCGACCCGTCACCCCGGATATGGTTTTTGCAACGGCCCCAGCTGGGGACCCCATGAAACCAAACTATCTTTATGAATTACGACTTCGAAAGAATGATTCCACGGGGGAAATGTTTTGGACGGCAGATGTCTATGATTTGAGAGATAAGAATAATCCCCAATACAAAGTTCATCATGTGGAAGCGGATGGACTATTGGGTGAAGAGATGACAGAAATGTTTCTTGGTGGAAACATGAGTGGGGCCAATTATCCATATCGAGATTCCAAGGGTGAACCGTTTCTTCCATGGGTGTTCTATCATGCTTCCATAGATGGACAATTGTTTTCCCCTTATGAATTGTCTGAAGTGGTGGCGGGTTCCATGGTTGCTTCCACGTACTATACATATTTGAAACATCTGATGTTTGATGCTTCATTTCCACAAAGATATGTGGCTTCCCTACAATTGGCGGGACTGAATACCATGGACACCAACATGGCATCCCAAAGAATGAGTGTTTCCACGGACCCATCATCCATTCTTTGTTTCACCGCAGACCCTGACAGCACCACCCAACCTTTGATTGGACAATTCCAAGCGGGAATGAGTGACCCCGCCACAATGTTGGGAGCTATCACCACCTATGAAAGAAGATTGGCTACACAAATGGGGATAGACCCCGCAAGTGTTCAAAAGGTTTCCAGTGACCCAAGAAGTGGTTATTCCATCGCGATGAGTAAGGAAAGCATGAGGGAAGCCCAAGAAAGATATGAACCGGTGTTTCGTGTCTCAGATATAGAAGCCATTGAAAAGGCGGCGATGATTTCCAACGCCATCTTGAAAACATCATATCCGGAAAGTGGATATGTTATCCAATATGAGTCTATCGAGCTATCCGAGATGGAACAAAAGTCCCAGCGTGAAAACATCATCGCGCTATTGGATAAAGGATTGCTTTCACCGGTGGATGCCATGTTCAAACTATATCCAGATTTGGCAACGGAAGAAGAAGCCATCCAAAAACTTAGAACAATCAGACAACAAAAGATTGAATTTGCATAACCCCAACCAAGGTATAAACCATGAAAACAATAACCCATGAAGGCCAAGAATACATTTTGAAAAGTGAAGTGGATGGAATCGTTCGTGAACGACTATCCAAAGTTACGGAAACCAAAAGAAGCGCGGAAAAACGTGTATCTGAATTGGAATCCCAACTTGAAGACATGAGTTCCAAAGTAAAAGGAGCGGAAGCGATGGCGTCCCAGCTTGCAACCCTCCAAGATGAATTGGCGATTTCCAATCAAAGATATGAACGGCACCAAGCAATAGCCGCCCAAGGAATCACGGACCCCGAAGTGAGGGACCTTGTAGAATGGCAGTATAACAAAGCCATGGATTCCAAAGCCAAGAAGGATAGAATCCCAATGGGTGAATGGATGGCAACCATGAAAGAAGGTGGAGAAGTTCCCACGGTATTGAAGCCATATTTCCAACCCCAAGAAGCCCCACAAGACACCCCCCAAGAATCCACCCCCGCCAATGTGGATAGAAGCCAAATCCAAAGCCTTGGTGAGCCTATACAATCCACGCCACGTCCATCCACCAATCAAGGTGTAGCCCAAACCCAAAACCATTCCACAAGTGGGGACGTTTGGAAACGTGCAGCTTCTGACTTCGAGTTCTACCAACAAAACCGCGCGGAACTTCGAAAAGCGTACTATGCTAAGAGAAACAACAGATTCAAACAATGATAAGAGACATCACCGCCTATCAAATAGATGGTGAATACTATCTTCATGAAGGAACGCCCAATGGCAACACAAAGAAAAAAATCAAGCGCATTATCCAAAAAAATCAAGAAGCTAAGAAGCGAGGGGAAGCCCATGAGACAATCCATTGCTATAGCTTTGTCGATGGTTGGGAAGAAGCGCAAAAAACCAACCCGTCCCAAAAGGGGACAAAGAACCAAAACTAACCGTAGAAGAAAATAAGGAGGTGCCAAAATGGCAGCTGTAGATTTAACAAACTTGAATTGGTCCAATGGTGGCGCCACATATAAACAATCAAGTGTTGGTGTATTAAACCAAGAATTCAAGCTTCCCAAGTGGGCCAAACTTGTAACCATTAAACCAGCGGGACAAGATGTATTGTTTTCCTATGATGGAACGGATGGAGCTTCCCCAAGTTCCCACGCGTTCCCCCATCCCGTGGATGCAATCATTCAATACAACCCAGTACAAACCGCCCAAGAAAGAAGTATATATATTGCAAGTTCCACCGGAACCGCCACGATATACCTCATTTTTGAATAGACAATAGGAAGGAACCATGGCTATCCCTATTTATTCCCCCGGTGGTGGGGGGATTACCCAAACCACCACGGAATTTTTGAATCAATCTAGTGTATCAATTTCCCATAATTTCAGCCATAAACCACGTGTGATTATAGTAGATTCTAGTGGTGAAGTGATTATGGGGGACATACAATATTTTTCCAATTCCATCACTATCACATTTTGTACCACGGTAACGGGTACGGTATACCTAACCTAACCAACCACACTATGGAGTATTACACCCATGCAATTTTATAACCCCGAAGTCGTCTTTAAGGGCGGCGTTAAATGTGACAATGCACCAACCGAGAATGGACACCTTGTAAGAAAGCAAGATGTAGCAGATTTATCATATATTTCCGCAATTGCTTCCGGTTCTTCTTCGATGCTTTCAGTATCCAACGGAGAGCTTTCCATCTCGAATCTTGCCATCACAGATGTTCACGTGGACAACACCCAAACTTCATTGGATAACTTCATTGCCAACGAATCTTCCACGGCGGCGGGACTTCAAGAGGGTGATGTTCTCATTCTTACAGCTCCAAGCGATGGAACTGAAACATATATTGTAAGCGGTGCCAACGGTTCAAGCGCGGCGAACTATACACAGATTGAAAGCCCATTGAGCGCGGCAGAAGTGGGCGCAGTTCTCCAAGCTGGTGATGGAATTAGCGTCAATGCTTCCAACGCTACAATCAGCGCCAACATCGCGGCGGGTGCCGGACTTGCTTCAAGTGTTTCCAACGGCCAAATCACTTTGACAGTGGATGCAACAAGTGATGAAATCAGTGAAGGTTCTTCCAATCTATACTACACCGATAGCCGTTCAAGAAGTGCTATCTCTTTGGAAACCGTAGCAAGTCCCGATTCCAACTTGATGCAGTACAACTCTTCCACCGGTGAAATGAAAGTTCTTCTTTCTGACATCACTGGAGAGTTCACAGCGGGAACCGGTCTTTCATATTCAAATGGTGAATACTCTTTGGATGCGGATACTGATGATGTGTCGGAAGGTGTTTCCAACCTATACTTCACAGATTCACGCGCGCGTGGTGCTCTTTCCGGTGGAACTGGTATTTCTTACACAAGTGGAACCGGTGCAATTGCCATCGATTTGGTTGGTGGAACCGCTATTGGAATTAGTGGAAACACCATTTCATTCAATGGTTCTTCCGATGATGTAAGTGAAGGAAGTACAAACCAATACTTCACCCAAGCGCGCGCGCGTGGAAGCGTACAAGCAGATTCAGCTGTTGGAAACCTTCTTTCATACAATTCCACAAGTGGGGATATTCTTGTTTCCACTTCTTCAGTTCGTGGAGCTTTCAGCGGTGGGACCGCTATTGGACTTTCTAATGGTGTTATCTCTTTCAATGGCACCACTTCAGACGTGGCAGAAGGTACAAACGAATACTTCACACAAGCGCGTGCGCGTGGTGCGGTATCGGCTGAAACCGTATCGTTGCCAGATTCCAACCTTCTTCAATACAACAGCACCACCGGAGCTTTCAAGGTTCTTCTTTCAGATGTAACCGGTGAATTCTCAGCGGGAACCGGTCTTTCATATTCCAATGGTGAATACTCTTTGGATGCGGATACTGATGATGTGGCCGAAGGTTCTTCCAACTTGTACTACACAGATGCACGCGTTCGTGGTGCTGTAACTGTATCAAGCCAATCAGATGAACTAATCAACTACAATTCTTCAAATGGTGAATTCTCACTTCGCCTTCAGGATTTGCGATATGAAACATCCATCACACTTTCCGCGAATACCGCAACAAGTATCACCCACAATCTTGGGAAACAGCTTGTTCATGTATCCGCAATGGATGCAAGTGGAAACAAGATTGAATTGGACGTTGTTTATTCTTCAACAAGTGCTCTCACAGTAGAAAGCGCCGTTGGTGTTACTGTTACCGTGGCGGTTTCTGTTTAATCCTCCATTGTTCTCCTGTGGGGTGGGGTGTATGCCCCACCCCTTTTTATATACAAGGATATGAAAATGTTAGAAATGATTGGTTTGATTATTGGTGGAATGATTGTGGGTGGTTCCCTTACTTTTGGATTGATGAAGGGAACACAAGAAGCGCCGGTTCCCATCGTGGTTCCATCGGACCCCGTCGCCAAGGAGCTGGGGAAATTGGATGTGGTGCTTCCCATTTGTGAACCCAAGTTTATCGAGAAGAAAGGGGATGGTCTATGTCGGGAACTTATGTGTATGACCCAAACCAATAGCGCCACCGGTGAAGTGAGTGGAACAACGTGTGACAACATCACCAACTTGAGGAATAAGAAAGCCATTATTTCCTTTTGTGGGTCCCAGCATTCAGAAGCGGAAGACATAGCCAAGTGCATCGACTTATTCCAACGGCGTGGAATATAGTTTTCCACAGGTTTTCCACAGGCTATTGAAAAAGTTATTCACAGGTTATTCACAGGCCAAACCACCATTCCAGATAGCCACAAAGCCGATTCCAAAAAGTTTTCCACAAGTTATTCACAGGCTATGAAAAAAAGTTATACACAGGTTATACACAGGATACAAAAACCTTGTATAATAGACATTGTGTGGTTAGGGTCGTACCCGTAACAACGTAGGAACCACGGATAACCCAATACCATATAATAGGATAATAAAATGGCTACTATTGATTATAGCGCATTAAATACAGGTGGATTGCGCCTTGATGCAATGATTGAAAACGAAGTTCGTGCCCTTCTCCATGACGCGGCTTCCATTCGTAACTCTGGAGCTCTTCTCTTTGCTGGAGATGTGGCGGGAATCGGTTCCGATGCGATTACGCTTCGTTACGCGGGTTTAGATGGCTATGAAGCCATGAATACCGTTGGCGATGGTTCAGAAATCACTTCTTCCAATCTCACAATGGCTACAGAAGACATTACAGTTGGACGTATCGGCTTGCGTTACGACATCACAGATTTGGCGGCATTGACAAAGCTTGGGAACGACATTGACGTGTTCCGTCTTGCTGAATCTATGGCGGGAGCTTTTGAATCTCGTTTCATGGAAATGGTTTGTGCAACATTCACCGGATTCTCTTCTTCCGCTGGAACTAGTGGTGTGGATATGTCAGTGGATGATTTCATGGACGCTCTATATCTTCTTGAAATCGCGGATAACCCTTCCCAGCTTTTCGCAGTTCTTCACCCTCGCCAGATTGCGGACCTTCAATCTTCAATCCGTAATGAAACCGCAAACGCTATCGCTTTCAATCCAGCACACCACGAACTTATGAAGAGTCTTGGCCAAGGATTTGTAGGGGATTTCATGGGTGTTCAAATCCATAAGTCTTCTTTCTGTCCACAGAATGGAGCAAACCGTGAAGGCGCTATGTTCTCAGCGGGTGCGATTGGATATGCACTTGGAACACCGGTTCCTCTTGCAGCCCCAAGCGGTGAAATCCGTCCAGCGGGAACCCCCGTACTTGTGGAACTGGAACGTGATTCAGCTTTCAGCTTGACTAAGGTTGTTGGAACGGCATACACCGGCGCGGCTATCGTAGAACAAGCGCGTGGTGTTCTTATCTCCACAGACGCATAACACAAATGAATGGGTGGCTTAGGGGCTGTTTTCATGGTTCCAAGCCCCCAAGCCTTTGGGGGGAGTATATCCCCCACCATCCCTTTTTAATAACCATGAACCTAGGAAAAAAACCATGACAAACCAACCTTGGACGGGTGCCGATGTAAGCAAAACAAGCGCGCTACCCATCAAACCAAACCAGCCTTTTTGGTATATGCACCACCCAAACACATGTTGGGAGTTTATCCAACATCGTGATAAATGGATGTTCGTTCCCACTTTCCGCCGTCTATTCGAATTGGCCGGCGTGAATGGTGTACGGATGGTTCCACGTGGTGGGACGGATTCCCAAATGGCGCGTGTTCGCATGATGGATGATGGGTTTGAAGTTCTTGAGTGGGACCTTGGGTATCAAACGAGACACCTGACAAGAAGTGGGGGATACTATTATTCCAATGTGTGGGAATCTCCAAAAGTTATTGGAAACCGTGTTGTGTGGAAGATGGACAAAAAATCATTTGATGATTGGCGTGTTCAGCTTATGGAAGAAGGTGTGATTGATTTCCCGGATATGGATATACTTTCCTTCTTTGTCGATATGCAAGAAAAGCGCGTGGAACGAAACGAGGGAAAGAACATGACCCCACGAATCAAGAAGCTATATGATGCAGATGTGAATAAGCTGGAAATGATGAAAAAATATATCGAGCTTGGGGGACCGGTGACTATTGATGGAACCAAACCCAAAGCCAAGAAGGTGAAAAGAGATGTCTAGAGAAAAGTTCGAAGCATTCACCAAAAGATTAATGGAACAATCAAAGAAAAATGGTGGTAAGATGAGTGAGACAGAAGCGCGCAAAATAGCCGCCGATGTCGCTATACGCCACGACCGCAAAAACAGCGGGAAATAACCTCAAACCAATAGGATTTCGAAATGGCAGAATATAACGGAAAACAATCGTTCACAGTACCAAGACCAATATGCGTTAAAGATGGAATCAACATTGAAACCATAACAGCAGACAAAACATTAACGTATAGAGATTCACAGTATCAAGTTCTAACGAACAATAAAGGTTCGGTGGCTGTTGTGAAGCTTCCAGTATTAAAAAACGGCGCTTATTTTTGGATTACTTGTGGAAGTAGTTCAGCCAATACCATAAATGTAAAAGATGCGGATGGTGCGGACATTATTGCAACCCCAAATTTGGGGGCTGGTAAGGCCGCACTAATTGCAAGCGATGGAACTAATTGGGCTGTTGTACTAGAGCAAACTTAGGATTGAATGATGGCGCTTCTTGATACATATTATGCCCCACGGATAAGAGTTCCCCAGATGATACAACGGGGAAAAACTCAAATCGTGGAGCTTATCATCTATCGCAATGGTGCGGAGGTAACTCCCACCGGCGCCACATATCAACTTTTGGATGAAGATGGAACGGAAATTGTTTCCACATCTAGCGCTTCCATCGTTGGAAATAAAATCCAGTACACAATAAGTTCTTCAGTGGTTCCCCAAACAATGACCCTAAGTGATGGTCTCTTTGAGCTATGGGAAGTAGAGATTGACGGATTGGATTATACATTTCAGCGCCCCGCCTATTTGTGCCGCCGGCCTTTGTACCCTTGTATATCTGATATTGATTTGGAAGCTTCATATTCCGATTTGGAAAACCTTCTTCCGGATTCATATACAGATGGATGGCAACGTTACATAGATGAAGCGTGGGTTCGTATCATTGAA
>Ga0209929_1000995_pt1 | contig 10177 bp, 21 predicted proteins | sample SalPon2_C_H2O_MG_2_FD_185731 | JGI IMG/M metagenome (GOLD analysis project Ga0209929, IMG submission 185731) | Salt pond water microbial communities from South San Francisco under conditions of wetland restoration - Salt Pond MetaG SF2_C_H2O_MG... ... | reverse complement strand
ATTCTCTTTTTTACACTATCACACATGATTTCGCATCTTTTCCTAGCTGGCGACCGTAGGGAGCCAGTGTAGGCTTGCATATTGGCCATTTTTTGTGCTATTTTACCAGGGTGGGGAGGGGTTTAACCTAGACTTATAGACATTTTAGATTATTCACACTAGTTTCCAGGAAAAAATGTCACTTTCAGTCGTCTTTGCACTGGCGCTGAACCTGCACTATCGAAAATCGACTTTGTACTGGCGCCACAGGCGCATTTTGTGTGCGCTAAGTGCTTGTAATCGCACACAAAAAAAGGAGAGCCGAAGCTCTCCTTATAACGATCCTATGATCGTTTATTGTGCGAGGGTCTGCATGATGCGCACGATGGCATCTTTGGTCGCCCCCTCCAGACCTTTCGAGTCGAAGCCAAAGTTATCTTCCAGCTCCAGAAGAAGTTCCTTCTTCGATGGGCCAGAGTCACGCTTTGCCATCGGCTTGGCCTTTGCGACGTACACACCTTCTCGCACAAGCTTGGAACGTACCGAGCGAACCGACTTCTCTACGGAAGCCGCGATAGTCTCGACGTCCACGCCGTTCTGGTAGTCATTGATGATCCGTGCAGTCGCCTCTGCGGTGTAGTTTGGTGCCTTCATTCTTCTCTCCTCTTTCTCTCTCGTTTCATTCTATAAAAAGAATATACGCGAATTTTCAGCATCAAGCAAGTGAAAAGTGGCCTCAGCTGCTGTCAATAGTTTGACGCTAATGTAACCTCAACGTAACATTAAATCAGATAATGTTACACAGAGATAACATTAATTATTTTTCACATTTACGCCAAACTGCGTTGACTTTTTACTTGACAATCGTCGAACTACTACTGGTGCTACGCACAGACTATTAATCTTTTTGCACTAGTGCGACAAGTCTGATTGACTTTCTACTTGGCAATCGCCTTTCCACTCTGGCGCCGTAGGGCGCTGAATTACATTAAGAATGGTCGCTAAGTTAAGGTGCGTTTTGCCCAAACCCTTGTTTTCATTTAATTTTCTTGGTTTAAAAGCAGCCCATAAAGCATTGAAATCATTGACAAAATCGGGTTTCGGGCCGGCCCAGGGCTAAGTCTTTGTTTTAGCGGGAGAAAGGCGGTTAGTATTCCGCCTCCCTCTCTGGCACGACGACATAGGCATCGCCGTTGGCCTCCATCACCTGATCCTCATATGGGGCCGCAAGACGACGATACAATTCGAGCTTGCAACATTCCAACGCGCCAATCATCGAATTGATCTTGTCATAGCGACAGCCATTCTCCAAGATGAAGTTATCGACGAAACGCGTCATGATATAGTTGAGATCACCAGCGTTGGTTGGTGTCCAATCAATGCCGAGGTTTTCCATTTCAGTGTGGATAACAGCGCGACGATCTTGTGGGATATATGGCATTATGCAATCTCCTTTGCCTTACGAGCTTCGATTTCTTGACGCTTGCGTTGAATAGCACGCAGCATCTTCAATGCACGACGCATATCAGCGCCAGATGTGAATCCGCCAATGCGGATGGCCTTTTGAATTTTCTTTTCAGTCTTGGTCATCATGCAATCTCCTTCATGATCTGTTCCTTGCGCTCCTCAATCCGCAGAGCCATCTCTGCTCCTTCGCGCAAATCTCTTGTTGGCAACCAGTGCCAGTTATCGAAATGGGTAAACGCGACATCCGAAATCTCATTCGGTGCAACAGTCTTGCATTTCCCAACGGCATAAACAGGCTTTCCAAAACCATAGGCCATGCCGATTTCAACCAACGCTCCGCGCTGCTCCTCGTTGAAGTCTTCCGCGTAGAATAACACGAAATCGCTGTCGCGGACATCCTCAAAACAGAGATTCCAGAGCTGATCCTTGCGGTTCAAAACGAAATCGCTGTCGTTGTCGAGGTCAATCCAGCGAGCCTTGACGCCAAAACCCTCAGCACGCAGTGCCTGAAACTTCGAGTTGTGCCAAACTTTGCCAGCGGTATAGAATGTCTTTTGCATTTTTTCAATCCTTATCTTGTTCATGTTATATATATGGGGATTGCAAGGGTAAATTTCAAGGGGTAGAGGTAAAAAAAGTTTTGTGTGTTTTCAAAGGGTTGTCATTTTTATTTCTTAATGATTTCAAGGGGTTAGCAGCCGCTGGCCGGCCGACCCCTAAGTGGTTGTTAATTCTGGATTTTTCGCCCGTAAATCTTAACGTGATAGCGTGCCAGCGATAAGACGCGGTCCAGACGCAGACGACGCCAGAAGAGCATCCGCAGACGTAGAGTCACGGGGATTGGACGAGCGCAAAGCCCATTCAATTCACCGATAAGTTGAAGCTTTGATTTTTCCATGCTTAGGCCTCCGCTTATAGAGTTTTTTTGAGGGGATGACCTGCGGGCGAGATGCCCGCAGGTTGCGCGCCACAGGGTTACGCGTCTTGAAGGTGTTTGATGAGGTCATTGATTGCCTCCTTGGTTGCTCCCATGAAACCGTCAACCGAGAATGGAGCGACCTGCTCCAGTTCGATAAGCAGTTCCTTTTTGGTTGGCCCCATCTGCTTCTTTGAAGCAGCTTTCGGGGATGCGACATAAACGCCCTCGCGGACGAGCTTCGAGCGGACAGACCGCACCGACTTGTCGATTGACGCCGCAATGTCTGCGACATCCACGCCTGACTGGTATTGCTCGACGATGGAAGCGGTGAGTTCTGGGGTATAGTTGACTGCCTTAGCCATGATCAATTCTCCTGTGTCTGATCGTTTCTGTTATGTATAATATATAGGTATTGGGGGGTCAAATTTCAAGGGGTAGCATCAACTTTTTTTCATTTTCTTTTCCTGCAAAAACAATGAGTTAGAATTTTTTTCGCAAAAAAATATCCAATAAAATCAATGGGTTACGTCGCGGGGCCGGCCGCCTGCTAAGTGTTTGAAATGACGGTGAAATTGACCCTAGCATTCAGGGTCAAAGTCATGCCATTCTTGCGCCCAGTCAGGCTGGCCGTCATCGTAATGCTCGGGCGGAGTTGACCAGCGGCCAATCTCCTCGGGGCTGACGACCTCGCCCTCCCCGTATTCCTCGCATTCGATGCAAGCGGTGGCGGAGGGAAGGCCCACGGCCTCCACAATCGCCTCGCATTCTTCACAACCAAAAACGGGGAGCATGATGGAATTTTCAGACATTAGCAGTCTCCTTTTGAACCTCGAAAAGTTCCCAGATGTGGGATTGAAAATCGCGCGGTGATTTGACAACGTGCAGCTTTTTCTTGCGGCGAAGAACCCGCATCAAAATCTGCGCCTCAATCCGCGTGTCGTCTGCCGCTGTGTGTGCCTCGATGAAATCAGGCATCTGCATTTCAAAACGGTAGACGTTTTGCGCGGTGGTAGACAGGAAGCGGCCCGAAGCAGTCAACGGTGCATCGTAGGCTTTGGGTGCGCTGTTGGCCCAGTTGCCCCAAATGTCCAGCAGATCGACCGAGTGCATCAGAAACCGCTTGCCTGTCATGCGCTGGCTAGTCTCACCGAGAACGCGACAATCAAAGCCCGCGTTGTAGGCGCAAAGGATGATCCGATAGCCTTGACGCTTGAGCCATGAGAGATGCGCGTTGAACAGACGGCGACCAGCCGCGAAGGTTGTCACGCGATGAATACCGTGACGCTGACGCTTGGCATAGCCCGCAATCTTGTTGACGTAGTATGGTTTTTCCTTGCAGATGACATCAAGGAAATTGAGATCGCCTGTGCCGAGAACCTCGCCGCGGCGCGTGATAGTAGTCCAACCAAAGTCGAAGACCAGACCGTTGCGGAATGACGTTTCTGTATCCATGACGACATAGGCGTTGCGTTGAATAGACATGATTGCTCCTCGCTGTTGCATCTATCTAATATGGGGATTGTCACCTCAAATTTCAAGGGGTAAGTGAAAAAAAGATTCGTTTATAATCAATGGCTTGTCATTTTTATTTTCCAATAAAATCAATGACTTACGAGCGGCGGGCCGGCCTAGCGTTATGTCTTTGACTTTTAACACAAAATCGTTGAATAACTGCTGGCGCCGTGCGCTTACGGGAGCAATCCCGCAAACGCAAAGCCACCGACAACAACGTTGACGAATAGAAGCGCCCTATCGTTTCGCTCTAGGGCGTGAAAGATCCAGCAAGCCGCCGCACCAAGCCCACACAAAAAAGCCAGATGCAGCGGCAACCCAAGAGAGAGCGCGGCCATCTGTGCGATGACCAGCGCGGAACCAACAAGCCCAAACATTAAGCGACCCTCTCTTGAATTTTGGTAGGACAGATAACCGCGATGCCTAGCTTGCGAAGCGATGATCTGACAGATGGAGCATCATCGAACATCACCTTGTTGGCAAGTTGAAACTGGCGAAGATTGAACAGTGAGCCAAGCTGCTTTGCTTTCAGCTTCCCATCCGCTTCCATGTTACCAGCAGGGCGAGAGATGATCTTGTCAACGCAAAGCCCATTCTCAAACAAAAATTCAAAATCAGCCAGCGACATTGTGCGAGCCGTACAGATGACGACATAATCGCCAGCGTGGACGCGCTTGCGGATCTGATCAGCCAGCGGCAAGATGCGATCCTCTGCAATCTTTTCAGGCGTAGCGTTCTCAAACCAGTGTTCAAGATTCAACGTGCCGTCAGGCTTGGTCGCTTGACGATGCGACGAGTCGATGACAGTGCCGTCAAGGTCAAAGATGGAAATGTTGCGGATCATGTGTAACCTCTATCGTTGTTGTAACTAATATATAAGCCTTCTAGCCTTAAAATTCAAGGGCAGACAGTAGAAAATTTTTGCTTTTTTCACCGTCTATCAGGAAAGGTTTTATCCCTCGTAAGCTATTGAAAACAAAGGAAAAATCGGCCGCGCCCGGGCGCCTCGCTAACCTATTGAAAAGAAAGAGAATTCGGGGCTAGAAGTCCCCGAATATCTCTTCAAAGGTGGTAGGAGCCGCGCCATCCTCAAAGATGGCATCAAACTCCGCTTCCATCTCTGCCACCATCTCTGGTGGCAGCTTGTCAAACTCAGCTTCGAGTTCTAACAGATCGAAATCGTCTTTACGCTTAGTCATCTTATATCTCCCTACGAGCAAACAAGATTGCAAACCAGATAAAAGACAGTATTCCCATCAGTGACAGCATCATGCCAACCAGAGCGACAGCAAGGTCAGGATGTTCAATCATCCCGACGCCTAGAAGCATCAGCAGAAAACCAGCGACACAGTTCATCAGGAAAAACAGCTTCACGAAAATAAGACCGATGTTCATTTTTCAATCCCCCTATTGATTGGCCCGAAGGCCCGAGATGTAGGCGCGGAAATCGCGGCGTGCGCGCTTCCATTTGTTGACAGAACCTGATGGCTTGGCTGGCTTCAGCTTAGGCGTCTGAACCTTGCCTTTGATCAGTGAATTGCAAACATAGCAGAGAACCTGCAAATTATCGAAATCGTCAGTGCCGCCACGCGATTGAGGCACGACGTGATCAATCTGGAGCGCCTCGGAATCAGTGCAACCGCAAGCCGCGCAACAATTGTTGTAGGATTCCATAACCGCGCGACGAACCTTGATGCTAGTGATGTTTGCCATGTCTATCTCCATCAGTTGATATATAATATATAAGGCATCTTGCCCTATAAATCAAGCCCTAAAAGAGAAAAAAATGAAAATAATATTCAGTGTTTTCAATGGGTTATCATTTTTATTTTCCTTATAAATCAATGGGTTAGCATCGGCGGCCGGGTAGGGCGGTTATGAGGACTAGTTGCGAACCGCTCGCAGCGGTTACATCCTCAGAGCCTCGACCAGGGAACTTCTGAAAAACACCTTAGTTCTTGACATCCCCCTAAGGGGAGCTTATACTGGACTTAACTTTCATTTCGAGTTTGACTCGAACTCAAAAAAATTTTATGAGGAAACTTATGGAAAAATACAAATATGGCCCATTAGTATTTAATACTAGCGTAGATGAAGACGATTCGGGAAACTTTTATTGGAACGGTATGCCGCCTGTTGGTTATGATGAAATGAATATTCCTGTAGACCAGCATGGTAATCAATGTTTATCTTTTGAATGCCCTCTTCATCCTAATCATAAACCAAAAGAATTAAAACTTAACGAGTGGTTAGGTGTAGAATTACCCACTGTTCAATCGTTTACTGAATGGTTTGAAGACAACTTTATCTCAGTCCCTGAGAGAGACTATTACTTCTACATTCTTCGTTGGCTTTCACTTCAACAAGACGGTATGTTAACATTAATGACTAAGGCCCCAGGCAAATCTATTGATGAAATGATTGATCTCGCATGGCCAGACGCACCGAAATCGTAAACAGACTTGTTACTCAGCTTGAAGCTATCTCTGGAATTGCAAAAGTAGACCGTAGATATCGATTCTTAGACGATATCAACGACTTCCCTACGGTCACTCTTGGAGCCACCCCAACTGAAGATTATGAACTATATGGAGATGGACAACAACTGAAAACTTTGAGACAATCAATTAGAGGATATGTTTATACTCATGAGGAGGATTCACTGCAAGAAAGCGAACTTTTAGCCAGACAGGTTGAAGATATTGTTGAACAGTTTGCCTCTGTTGCAAGAGACTTAGATGTAGAATCAGCTTATGTCACATCGATTGGCACAGATGAGGGATTAATGACTCCATATGGAGTTGCAGAGATTGAAATAGAGGTGGTGTACAGTGGCGACTAGACGTACTCAGATTATTGATGCACTACAAGCACATCTCTTAGCTATTCCCTCTATTGAACAAGTGTTCAAATCTTATCGATATTTAGATGAGATCAATGATTGGCCATCAATTACTTTTGTTCCGCGTGGAGAGATTCGTGACCATCGTGGAGCAGGTCAAAAGCTTGCAACACTTCAAGTTGACTGTCGTGTGTATCAGTATGATCGAGACATCAGCACGCTTGATTTACTTGTTCGTGAGATTGAAGCACAGGTGGACACTTTTGCCGCTGAGCAGCGTGCGCTAGGCGTGGAGATAGCTCAAGTGGTCACTGTAGGTGGTGATGAAGGATTGATGAGGCCGTATCAGGTGGGTGACTTACAAATTTTAATTACATATGAGGTGGACGTATGAAGAAGGATCAAACAATAACAACATCAGTTGATGCGCTAAACCGCAGCTTAGAGGCTCCGCCTCTGGACCCGGTTGTGCTGGCGCTCGCTAACGATTATCTCTCTGGCAAAGGCGTAGACGAAATCGCTGAAGAGTATGGACTTCCAGAAGACCGCGTAACCGCGGTCATAGAAAAGAAAGAAGTCCGTTCATACATCGATTCCGTTTTCGCCACTCAAGGATACCTAAATCGTATTAAGCGCATCAATCTTATCAACTCAGTGATAGACCAAAAGATCCAAGAAGCGGTAGAGACAGGCATCTACTCGAAAAAAGATCTTCTCGACTGGATGAAACATCTTCAAGAGGTAGAGCAGTCCCTGAAGCCGAAGACGCAGGGACCTGCGGTAGCTGTGCAGATCAACAACTATGACAAACTCATGAAAGATCTTATGGAATGAAGACTCTTGTTGTACAAGGCATTGCAAAGTCTCAAATGGTATGTGAAAATTTTGAACTGACGAACGTATTTTTTCCTTGCATGCAAACTGTAAAAGCCTGGGCTACCCGACGTGGGTATGACTATAAAGCCTACTCAGAAGCTAAAAAGGTTGAAGACTATGGAGCTTTATTAGACATTGAACTCTCACCTCTCGCCAATAATCAGTTTTATAAGTATCAATGGATAGAGGGCCATACCGAATATGATAGGATCATGTGGGTTGATGCTGATGTCTGGGTATGGGGTGATCCAGATCCGCTTGGAGATGAGTGGTTCTGCTGTCCTGTTATTCGTCGTGAGTTCTCTCCAGATTGGATGATGCATGATGGGTTTCCTTGGCGGCGTCCTAATTTTGGACTGTTCTGGGGAAGTCAGGAAGGAATTGATCATTTTTGTGAAGACGCTAGAGAGCGGTTAGATGATCCTTCAAAAAGAGGTGATTGTACTAACTATCTTTTAATTACACATCGTTGGTGGCACTATCATAAGCGAGATATGTGTAAAATGAATGACGAGTGGTTCATGGCTGAATGGATGCACAACAATCTAGATCGTATTAAAATTTATCGTCAAGCAGCGCAGCTAGATGATTGGGAGTCAGATTGTGACTGGTATGTAAACTGGCCTAACATGCCAGAGAACAACTCTTTTATTCATTTGAGCGGTCCTAAAAAACATCGAAAGATTCAACAGTTACATCTCTTTTTAGAGATGGCTGACTGGCCAGGAACTCCGGGAGAGGACTTTTTATTCACATGACGATCGGAGACTGGTATCGACATCGAGTAGAGGCAGGGTGGGGCGTCCCCACTTATTCAGACGAGTGGGTTCGGGCTTATGTCGAACTACACAAAGAACATGAAGCGAATCGAACACCCAGTCGAGAGCGAGAAAAAAATCTCGCGGCGCTTCGCGCAAAGCTAGAGGAGCAAGCAGACAGGTGAAGATTGGAGTAGTTCAAACTGTAGGATCACTACATAATGATACACTAGACGAACGAACAACAGTGTTAGATGATTGTGTAAGGTCAGTTAAAGCTTGGAGTAAACTAAAAGGATATGAACACTGTTTAATTACTCAACCTGACACAGTTTACACAATTTGTAAGAGCAAAGACTATAACAGAGGATTTAGAAAGTTTGAAGTTTGTGATCAAGCAGCAGATCTTTATGACATAGACTATATTATATACTTAGATTCTGATATGTTGTGCTGGGGTAATCCTACGCTGCCTGTTGTAGAAGACCATTTTTGCGTATTTCAAAAAGATGCTGCGTTGCCAACTCATACACATCCGTGGTATGATCAAAAATTAATTCCAAACGGATTTTTCTTTTCTGGACCTAAGCAGATCTTTAAACAGCTTTATCAGTGGATTTGTGATCAAGATACAGAAGGAAAGCGTTGTGACGGTATAATCAGTGACAGGTATCTTGAGTTTAATAACAAGCAATGGGTTCCTGGTGTTACACGTTCTTATCCGATTGATTTTATGTTTCACGATGAGACAGCTTTAAGGCACTGGGTACATGACAATCGATCAATTGTTAAAACCTTTAAACCTTACGACTTTATCAGTGATTTACATAATCCGCATGAAATGGCTCCTAATAAATTTTTTCACTACCAAGGAGCTAACAAAGATGTGCAACATTTTTGGGTCTGGGAAGCGATCTGTGCATACAAGACAGATAAAAAAACATATAACAAGTGGCGTACATTACACAGACAATTATTACTTGACCATCCTAAGTAAAAATTGGGTTACTAGAGAAAAGAATCAATGACACTTCGTAAGCAGATCGTAATTTGTGGAGACTCTTACTCCTATAAAGATGGAGTTTACGGAGCTTCAGTTTATCGCAAATGGCCTCCTACTTTTACATGGGTTGATCTGCTAATGGAGCGTCATGATGTTACATATTACTCTTTTAATGGGCATTCTAATGTTCAGATTGAGCAACAGATTCCTAAAGATCACGACTGGGATCACTTAATCTGCTCTTTAGGACCAGTTTTTAGAGTTGAAGGTAATATTGATGTAGACGACTCTAGAGTGTACGCAAATAATATGGCGACAGGTCTTCGTATTAGCAAGTTACCAAGATGCTATCTGTGGAGTTCTTTTCCTGAGTATAGAGATCTTGATTGGATCAACTATATTCCGCTCAGACCGCATAATGAGTATTTTTTAAGAAGAGACTTTCCAGAGCTATATGCGCAGAACCACTTTAAATTTACAGGTTGTCACTTAACTGAAAAAGGTAATCGCCTACTTCATTCTAAGATCTGTCACGACCTTGATTTGTAAAGAGAGAACTAATGTCAAAACAACCAAAAGATGACGCAAACGTCGCAATCCCAGTATTGAGCCTTAAGTTTAATGGAGGTCAACAGATAACCTCTGGAGCTGATTCACAGCGGTCAACAGCTTTTGAACCGACAACGAAAGTGATCACTGTTTACGCAACTGAAGACATTTTTGTAGAGATTGGAGATGATTCAGTTGAAGCAAACCAATCTACATCACACTTTATTCCTAGTGGCATCCCTTATGATCTAGCTCTTGGCACTGACTTGAAT
>Ga0209929_1000991_pt1 | contig 10187 bp, 19 predicted proteins | sample SalPon2_C_H2O_MG_2_FD_185731 | JGI IMG/M metagenome (GOLD analysis project Ga0209929, IMG submission 185731) | Salt pond water microbial communities from South San Francisco under conditions of wetland restoration - Salt Pond MetaG SF2_C_H2O_MG... ... | reverse complement strand
AAGTTGGGCCTCTGCAGGTGTGCCAGATCTATTGTGTTATAATGAAAAAGGTAAATTTTTTACAGTTGAATTGAAAGTAGAGAAACGTAAGAAATTAACATTCTCCCCACACCAAATTGCGTTCCACGTGAAGCACCCTGAGAATACTTTTATCTTGGCAAAGGCCCTCGATCCTTTGTCCATAAAACTTTATACAGGAAGAGATATACTAAAAATAATTAACCGTGAATCAGTGTCACCTATTGCAGAATCATGGACCAAGATCCAAGAACACTTTGTCAATGTAACATAACGCCGCACCGCGGTGAGTGCTTGCGGGCGGGCCCCACCCTATATATCTCTCTCAGCTTGCGCCTTGTCGCATGTTGCTTGTCGCCTGTTCCTTTATCCTATTATCCTTTTTCCAGGCATAAAAAAACCCAGGCCATTTCTGGCCTGGGATTGGAGGGAAACTATTTCCTAAAGTTTTGTCTGCACTCTGGAGCGTGTTCACCGTAGAACTCAGCGATATCGATGAATGCCCTTCCCAGTTTAGTTTTTTCCATCTTGCTGATGGACCAGCTATCCCGGCTGCAAACAAGTGTGTATATTTTTTCAATTGCCTTAAGAGCACGATCCTCACGATCGTACTCAAAAGTAATTTCCTGGATCTTTTCTCGAACCAGGGACATAGATCTATTTGGCATCTACTAACCCCTTTCTGTATTTTAAAAAGTCTTCGTTCTTCTCCAACTTTTCTTCCAGCCATCTTTCTCCGGCCTTGATCCATCTTCGGATAAATTTGTAACGCGGATCTTGTCCCACGTTGCATTTGTAGCCGATCATTCCATGAACCTGACCTTTTACAAAAGCCAAAGAATGTGACTTTGTCCAAGGACCAAGATCCAGCATCTGAAGAAACATTATTCGGAAAACAATTTCGTCCTGGTTCTCCTTCGTAACCTCTCTCATATCGATTGCCATCATGGTCCAACAGAAATTTGCTGCTGTGTCGTGTTGCTCTTTGGTCCAACCTTCTGTGTCCAAAGCCGTGTAGTCGTATTGTAATGCCATTTTTTCCTCCGTTTGTTAAATTGACAATATCGAAGCATCGCATTTTTAAATGAAAAAAAATATTCGCTTTTGTGTCGCACCTGTTACTTTTTCTCAACTTGTGCGTGTGCCTGCGCCTGTGACCTTGTACCGCGGGCCCTGCGTCAATTTGCCTGTCAAGTGAATCATTGTCACATGTGACAATTTGTCGCAGCCTGGTGAGTGCTTGCGGGCGGGCCCCACCCAAAAAAAACACACCTATAGCATGCTTGTTACTTGTCATTGCTTGTTGCTTGTTGTTTGCCTAAGGCTTCTTCTATATCAGTATATGGAACTGATTCTTGAATTGCTTGTTGCTTAAACTCTTTTAAAAATTTCTCACACTTGCGGACGTATGCTTTTGATAAATCTTTCTTGTTAAAAATAAAATAGTTCAATAAATTATTATGCTTAGATCTAATCATCTTTTTCAAAATCCTCTATATCCCAGCCATCACAAAGTGAAGAGTGATCAACGTCAGGTGAAGTTGTCCATCTAGTTTCTTTGCCTTGCTTGTTGGTTGTAATAAAAGTAATTTTATCAACCATTAAAGTTGATAATTCTTGAGTAGTCATTTTTTTCATATTTCCTTCCGTGGTTAGTGTTTTAAATAAGTAATATTTTTAATTCTTTTATTCCAGCAAGCTCGACAATCTAAACATTTGCCGCCCTGAGTAGGCGCTGGACACGTTGCTTTTTTAGGGTCAGTTGTTACCGTACTTGAGTGTTTCCAAAACTTGCCCGCGGGCCCGTCAACGTTAGTTCCTGATAATCTTATAATTAAATTTTTAGGAACTCTTTTAACTGGTATTAATTTTAAAAACTGAGCTTCTTTAGTTGGCATCCAATGCTTAACGCCTGGCGTTAACTTAGCAATTTTAAAAATTTTTAATAAGTGTTTAATGCTTTGAATATCTCCCGCATCATGCCATCTGAATTCTTTACACTTAAAAGAATTTATTTGAGCGGCCATCGCTCGAACCCATAAAGGGTTATTAATAGATTTTAAACGCTTGTATTGCGCGGCCTTGACGCCTTTATACATAGAATAAAAACCTCTTTTAGCATAACAACCATGACAGACAGTACCAGGAATTTTTGCAAGCTTGCCGCCCGTCTTGCATTCCCACGCGGGCAAGCCGTAACTATATCCAGGCATTTTATTTGGTTTACTAAAAGACCATGTAATATCTTTTAATTGTTTTTTATTCATGAGTAAGTTTTAACAGATCCTTGAGCCGTGAACATTGCGCAAAGTGTCGCATCCGTGGTGAGTGCATGTGGGCGGGCCCCACCCAAAAAAAGCGAGCTCAAAAAAATGCCCTGCACAACCCTGCAGGGCTTGGGGAATGTTTTGATTTTTTTAAAGAGCAGTAAACATACAACAAGGCCCTTACAGTATTTTAGCTGTCACGCTAGCGACAACAGGATTGCTGTATCACCTACTTATTTTATTTTAACGACGTCGGAATAAGTAAACAGACGCATGACCAGTTCAATTTTTTAGTTGACTGATCCCAGGTCCTATAGTTTGTGAACCGTCGTTCACCAGGCCGCGACTTACTGGTTATAGGACCAGGGATCAGCAGGGGCGATTGCTCGCCCCTTACTTAAGCTTAAGCAGGCAAGTTAACCGATCTTAACTTCCCGAAGTCTTTGGGTAGCATATCTAAAAAAGTAAAGCTACCGTCTTCCAACCCAACCTGGCAACGAACTTCCGCGCCATCATTGTGTGGGATCGATAAAACGATTGGATACAATTTCATTGCATCAAAGTCCCAGACTTTTATGTCCGATCCTCTGTTCAACTTCAATCGTCTAGCTTTAGTAACAAGCTTTTCGAAAGTTGACCAATCCATGAATTTATATTTATTCATAACCCCACTATATATGTTTCACGTGAAACATAAATATGACAGATCGTCGCACCCAGAGTAGAGCATGTGGGCGGGCCCCACCCATTTAAAAAAAATAAAACTGCGACAATTTGTCAAATAGTATTTTAAATTAATTTATTTATTGTGAGTTTATAACTTAACAAACGGAGGATAAAGTTATGACAAAAACAATGACAAAATATCAATTAGATCATTTTGAAAGAAAAGTAAGAAGACAATTTGATCCATTGATAGATGACCAAGAACTGTTGGTAAAACAGTTTAAAGCAAAAGCGACTGATCTTGCTGTTGCCAAATTATCTAAAAAGATTGGTGCTGATAAAATCATCAATAAGTTTAGACAAGCTGAAAAAATGTTAGAAGACGCCAGAGCAACGGCACTAACTTTTTTTGAAAAGAAAAAACCAAAAGATGAAGACCTTAATTATTCTTTTAGAAATAAAGGCAATAGTTATAGAGATGAAAAGTTGTCCTTATCTGATTGTGAACAACAGTTAAGAGATTGGGCTTCTAATCAAGCTGAAAAAGAAATAGAGAGAAGACCAGAGGGCGCAAGGCTTAAACAGTTAAAAGAGCTAAAAGAAAAAGCGATTGATACTGTTATGGAAAGCGGAACGCCCGATACTTTGGCTATTGCTTTGGATAATGTAAGTAAAAAAATAGGGTTAAGGTGGGACACTGAATTAAACGCCTTACCCAATTTTAAAAAAGAAAACTAACACTTGACAATGGTTATGGGATAATGTAATTATTATCCCATAACAGAAAGGTATAATATGACAAACATAAACGACATAATAAAACCATTAAATAGAATAGCTGATACGCTAGATGAAGTATTAACATTAGTTAAAAAAGATATGGAAGATAGTAAGTCTCGTATCACAGCACAATGGGACAATGAGTTAGATAAAAGAGAGGTAGTTAAGAAAGATGAGAACTTTAATTACTCTCAATTAGAACTACCATTTCCAGAGGTTGAATAATGAAAAGAATATTAGAGGACTTTGAATATATTTATTTTTTCAAAGACGCTTTTAATTCTAAATTAATTGGAAGACCTTATTTAATAAATGAAAATGGCTTCAATGAAGATGAAATCAAAGAAGCTAAAGAGTTTATTAAAAAGAATGGTACTAAATTCTATACTGTTGATGATGATGACCTTGATAAAACCGAGGGTTATTATTATTCAAATGTACATGATATTGACTTTCCGCCATTAGATAAAATGATGGCGGACAGTGGCCACACTAAATTGTATTTTTTCCAAAATAATCAATGGAGTATATTATAATGGAAAGTGTAATGCGATTAATAATGATATTAACTGGCTTTGTGTTAGCTATGTTAGGTCTAATAACTTTTATACATTCAGATCATCAAACACTTGGAGTATTGATTTTGTTTGGTGGTGTGATGTCAATGTTTGGAGGATTACCTAATCATGGGACTAGTAGTTGATCAAAAGAAAGAAGAGTTTATTGGTCAGGGCTTCTCTAAAAAAGAAGCCAGGATCAAGGCACATGAGTGGTGCGAACAAACGAACACTTGTCGTGGGTGTAGCAAAGTCGTGCGATTAGATTGGTGGTCATGGAAGCAAGGCTACTGTAAGGATTGCATAGACTAGTCAATATGTCATAACGTCACACCCCAGTAGTGCGGGGTGTGACAAAGTGTCGCAGGTTATGGGGAGTGCATGTGGGCGGGTCCCACCCATAGAGGTACCAGACCAAACTCAAAAGTCGAACTTTTTAAGAGGGGGGAGGGGTAGATTTTCTAAATATGGTACCTAGTATATGTTCTATAGTGTTTGATTTACAGAGAGATTCCTGCTAAATACTTTTTGGTACCATAATTAAAAATTATGCTTAGTTTAGAAAAAATAAATGCAATTGCAGATCCGAAAGTTAGAAGACAATTAAAATTAGATATTTTAACTAGAGTAAAAAAATCTACTCAAGAAAAATATAGAACTGATTTTTTATCTTTTGTAAAATATACTTGGCCTGAATTTATTGAAGGGTACCATCATAAAGAAATTTCAAATGCATTTAATAGAATCAGAACAGGAGAATGTAAAAGATTAATTATTAATATGCCACCTAGGCATACTAAATCAGAATTTGCTTCTTATTTTTTACCCGCTTGGATGATTGGTAACAGACCAAATTTAAAAATTATTCAAGCAACTCACACAGCAGAACTTGCAATTCGTTTTGGTAGGAAAGCTAAAACATTAATTGACTCAGAAGAATATCAAGATTTATTTAAAACAAGACTTAGAGAAGATTCAAAAGCTGCAGGACGTTGGGAAACGAACGGAGGTGGAGAATACTTTGCAGTTGGTGTCCAGGGTGCAGTGACCGGGAGGGGTGCTGATTTATTAATTATTGACGATCCACATTCTGAGCAAGATGTAAATTCACCTACTGCATTTGATAATGCATATGAATGGTATACATCAGGACCACGTCAACGTCTTCAACCAGGTGGAGCAATTGTAGTTGTAATGACAAGATGGTCTACAAAAGATTTAACAGCACAGTTGGTTAATGCTGGAGCAAAAGAAGATAAAGCAGATCAATGGGAAGTAATTGAGTTTCCTGCAATCATGCCAACAGGAAAACCTGTATGGCCAGAATATTGGAAGTTAGAAGAATTAGAAAAAGTAAAAGCATCTGCTGGTATTTCAAAATGGAATGCACAATACATGCAAAACCCAACTGCAGAAGAAGGTGCTTTGTTAAAAAGAGAATGGTGGCAAGATTGGGATAAAGATTATATGCCTCCATTGCTTCATGTTATTCAAAGTTATGATACTGCATTTTTAAAAAAAGAAACTGCCGACTATTCGGCAATTACAACTTGGGGAATTTTTGCAGAGAATGAGGGAGATCCACAACATATAATTTTACTTGATGCAATTAAGGAACGTTTAGAGTTTCCTGATCTAAGACGTCTTGCAAAAGAACAATATGATTACTGGCAACCCGAGACAGTTTTAGTCGAAGCCAAGGCATCTGGTCTTCCACTAACATACGAACTCAGACAGATGGGGATACCCGTCGTTAATTTCACTCCATCCAAAGGTAACGACAAACACAGCCGTGTAAATTCTGTAGCCCCACTGTTTGAGTCCGGTATGGTTTGGGCTCCTAAACAAAGAGAGTTTGCTCAAGAAGTAATTGAAGAGTGTGCTTCATTTCCATTTGGAGATCATGATGACCTGGTTGATAGTACAACTCAGGCATTAATGAGATTTAGACAAGGGGGGTTGATTATTCACCCAGAAGACTATAAAGATGAGGAGCTTCCAAGAAAAAACAAAACTTATTACTGGTAAATGACATTTGTATTTAAACACCCAAGTAAGTATAAAAAACTTACAACAACTGTACCACCAAAATCAGGGCCACAATCTCAAGGCTTGAATGTTGAGTATAATACTGTTAAAGATGTAAAACTGGAGAAAATTAATGGCAGAAATAGACAAAGCACTTCCAAACGAAGTTAGAAAAGAAGTTGAAATAGAAGGCCCAGAAGCAGCGGCTGAAGAGAATATTGAATTACAAGAGGAATTACCTAATCAAGGTGAAACAGAAATTACACCCACTGAAGATGGTGGAGTAGAAATTAATTTTGAACCAGGAGCCTTCAACCAGGCTCAAACTGAAGGACACTACGACAACCTAGCTGAGTTATTACCAGAGGAAATTTTGATGCCTCTTGGTTCAGAATTATTTGCTAATTATTCAGATTATAAATCTTCAAGAAAAGATTGGGAACAAGCTTATACTAAAGGCTTAGATCTTTTGGGATTTAAGTATGAACAAAAATCAGAACCTTTCCAAGGAGCAAGTGGTGCAACACACCCCGTATTAGCAGAAGCGGTTACTCAATTTCAATCTTTGGCTTACAAAGAATTGCTCCCGGCTCAAGGACCTGTAAGAACTCAAACTGTTGGAGCCCCATCTCCTCAAAAAACTTCTCAAGCAGAACGAGTAAAAGAATTTATGAATTATCAATTAATGGATCAAATGCCAGAATATGAAACTGAGTTTGACCAAATGTTATTTTATTTACCATTATCAGGTTCTGCATTTAAAAAAGTTTATTATGATGAATTATTGGGACGAGCTGTATCTAAGTTTGTTCCAGCAGATGATTTAATTGTTCCGTATTCAGCTACCTCATTAGATGATGCGGAATCAATTATTCATCGAATTAAAACTTCTGGAAATGATTTAAGAAAACAACAAGTCTCAGGTTTTTATAGAGATATAGATTTAACTCCAGGTTATGAAAATGAATCTGATGTTGATAAAAAAGAACATGAATTAGAAGGAATGCAACAGTCGGGCAAACAAGAAGATGTCTTCACATTACTTGAATGTCATGTTAACCTAGACATCGAAGGTTTTGAAGATCGAGGACCCGATGGGGAAATGACTGGTATTAAATTACCTTATATTGTAACGATCGAAGAAAACTCTCGACAGATTTTATCTATCAGAAGAAACTATGAGATAGGTGACAACAAAAAGAAAAAGATTTCTTATTTTGTACATTTCAAATTTTTACCTGGCTTAGGATTTTATGGATTTGGTTTAATTCATATGATTGGTGGATTATCAAGAACAGCAACATCAGCTTTAAGATCTTTATTGGATGCAGGAACTTTATCAAATTTACCTGCAGGATTTAAACAAAGAGGAATTAGAATTAGAGATGATGCACAATCTATACAACCTGGTGAATTCAGAGATGTAGATGCTCCTGGTGGAAACATAAGAGATGCTTTTATGACTCTTCCATTTAAAGAGCCAAGTGCAACACTTCTTCAACTTATGGGTGTCGTTGTACAAGCTGGTCAGCGTTTTGCATCTATAGCTGACATGCAAGTAGGTGAGGGAAATCAACAAGCTGCAGTGGGAACGACAGTTGCATTGCTTGAACGTGGATCAAGAACCATGAGTGCGATTCATAAAAGATTATATGTAGGATTAAAACAAGAGTTTAAATTATTATCACGTGTATTTAAACTTTATCTACCTCAAGAATATCCATACGATGTTGTAGGTGGTCAAAGAATGATTAAGCAAGCTGACTTCGATGATAAGATTGATATCTTACCAGTTGCAGATCCAAATATATTTTCTCAAACTCAAAGAATATCTTTAGCTCAAACGGAATTACAATTAGCTCAATCTAACCCACAAATTCATAATCTATATGCTGCATATAGAAATATGTATGAAGCCTTGGGTGTAAAAAACATTGACTTAGTTTTAAAGAAACCACCTCAACCAATGCCTAAAGATCCATCACTAGAACATATTGATGCATTAAGTAGCATACCTTTTCAAGCGTTTAAAGGACAAGACCATAGAGCTCATATTACAGCTCATATAAATTTCATGTCTACTAACATTGCAAAAAATAATCCAGTAATAGGAGCTACACTTCAAAAAAATATCTTTGAACACATTAGTTTAATGGCTTTAGAACAAGTTGAAATGGAATTTGTAAAAGAAATAACTCAATTACAAGCGATGCAACAAAATCCACAAGCGATGCAGAACCCACAAATGCAACAAATGGTTATGCAATTAAATATGAAGATTGAATCTAGAAAAGCTGTACTTGTTGCAGAGATGATGGATGAATTTTTACAAGAAGAAAAGAAAATTAATGGTGATTTTGGTAATGATCCTATTGCAAAACTAAAAGCAAGAGAACTTGACATCAGAGCTGCTGAAAATAATAGAAGAAAAGAGCAAGATGAAGAGAGAATCAACCTTGATAAGATGAAAGCAATGATGAATCAGATGACAGACCAACAAAAATTAGATCAAAATGAAGAATTAGCTAATTTAAGAGCTGATACATCCATCGAAAAAACTGTTTTACAACACGCTCTAAAGAATCAAAACAATTAATTATGAAAAAAGCAGAAAAAAAGATAGCAAAAGTAATGAGAGAGTACAAAAAAGGTAAATTACCGATTGGAAAATCTAAAAAACCTGTTAAAAGTAGAAAACAAGCAATAGCAATTGCTCTTTCCGAAGCTGGAAAAAGCAAAAATAGGAGAAAAAAATGAATAAGTTTGATAAATTAGAAAAAAACGTTCCAATGCCTAAAGGCGGCAAGGTAGAAGACGGATATCCTGAAGGTGGAGTAGAAATTCCAACTCCAAAAGCAGGTGAAGTTATGACTGAAGTCGTTAAAGGTCAAGGAAACGTACTTCCAGAGAAAAAAAGAACAGCTAAGTGGTACTAGTATGTGGTTTAGCGCTATTAAATTAGCCGCACAAGCAGGCTCACACATTTTTAAAAACCGTCAGAAGACAAAAATGTTAATGGCGGATGCACAAATGCGTCATGCTGAAAAAATGGCACGAGGTGAGGAAGCTTACCAGGGCAAATTGTTAGAAGCTAGACAATCGGACTGGAAAGACGAATTTATTTTATTATTGCTCTCGGCCCCGATAGTGATGCTTTCATGGGCGGTTTTCTCAGACGATCCGAGTGCAATGGAGAAAATGAAATTGTTTTTTGATTATTTCTCACAGCTTCCTTTTTGGTACCAAACAATTTTCGTGGGCGTCATCGCGAGCGTTTATGGACTTAAGGCAACAGATTTAATTAAACGTAAATAGGAGAAAACTATGAAACCAAAGAAAAAAATACCTGCAGGTAAAAAAGGTAAAGGTATAAGAGCTTTGAAAAAGAAAGCTCCACAAGTAGCTAAAAGAATGGGTTACAAAAAAGGAATGAGGGCTTGTGGCTAAACTTTGTGCAAAAGGAAAAGCAGCAGCTAAAAGAAAATTTAAAGTGTACCCATCTGCATATGCAAATATGTATGGATCAGCCGTTTGTTCTGGTAAAATAAAACCAGGTGGAAAAAAGAAAAAAACTAAAAAAAGAAAATAATGGCTCAAGGAGGTTTACGTAAATGGGTTCAAGAGAAATGGGTAGACATAGGAGCACCGAAGAAGAACGGCAAGTATCAACCATGCGGAAGATCGAAGGGCAGCAAAAGGAAGTATCCAAAATGCGTCCCACTTGCAAAAGCCACACGAATGACAAGTTCGCAAAAGGCCTCTGCTGTCAAACGAAAAAGAGCTGCAGGTAATACTGGACCAAAACCAACAAACGTAAAAACGTTTGCAAAAAAATCAAAAAGAAGTTAATAATAGAATTTATTATGGCTAG
>Ga0209929_1000990_pt1 | contig 10188 bp, 12 predicted proteins | sample SalPon2_C_H2O_MG_2_FD_185731 | JGI IMG/M metagenome (GOLD analysis project Ga0209929, IMG submission 185731) | Salt pond water microbial communities from South San Francisco under conditions of wetland restoration - Salt Pond MetaG SF2_C_H2O_MG... ... | reverse complement strand
GCACTTATCATCTCTAGCGTCTGCGCTTTGCTCCATTGTGTCCAGTTGCCGCCGCCGCCCATGCCGCCGATCTCATCAAAGCAGAGAAGGTCAACACCTTCGAGCATCTCATGCAGCTGCAATCGTCTCTCTTGATTGAAGCTCGCTTTTAAGTCCATTAAGTGACCTTCGTGAGTTATGTATAGCGCCCTCTTACCTGCGAAGCATGCATGTTTAGCTAGGATATGCAGCATAGAGCTCTTACCGTTGCCGGGCCTGCCATACATCAGAACAGAGGGCTTATCAACAGGATCTGTGCGACCGTGTATCCAATCAAGCACAGCGCCGACTCGCTCGCGCTGGTTGTCTGTATCCCATTCATACGAGCTTAGGGTGTGCTGATGAGCTGTGTAAGGGAGGCGAGCTCGCTCTATGTTTTTTAATTTACGGCGCAGAGGGTGGCAGACGTTGCAGCGCCTTGCTGTCTGTGCTGTTTCATTGTCGCGCTCGGTAAAAGTCCACCCTTCATTACAGCCGCCACAATAGGGCAGTGGAGTGCTAGAGAGCATGCCTGATGAGCTCTGCCACTCAGACTCAGGGAAAGTCTCAGCATCGATGCTCTGATAGTCTACCATTCATCATTACCTTTGCTGTTGATTATGTTAAGCCATGCCTGATCTGCTGCGAGGATCTCTGCTTGTCGCTCAGGTGTCACAGTGTAAGTTGTTGGCTTTTGAGGAGGCGCTTTAGGTGTCTTGATCTTTGGCATATGACCGGCTGCTTGAAGACCGACCCAATCGATCGCAGATCGTGGTGCTATCCTCTCATGCTTCATTTTAGTATAGAGCTTGTCACCATCTGAGTGATTCCAGAGCGCTCGTCTTATGTCCTGTCGCTCATGATGATTGATCTCCCACATTATCTTGCGCTTGTACTCAAGCTCGTCGTAGATGTCTGAGACGTACCACAGACCATCGCGCAGCTCTTCTGTGATCTCAGGCTTTGGATCACTCATGATGCTATCCCAAAGGTCTGCCCTCTGCTGCTCTTCATTGCTTGGCTCGCGATCCTCGCGCGCGCTTTCTAGCTCCGGCTCTACCTCTTCTCTATTGTTGTTATATTGTTTATTATTGGTATATATTGATATGTGTGACATTTTTGGTAAGGGTTTGACCAATTCTGTCACATCGTGGCTTACCAATTCTGTCACATCAGCTGTGACATTTTTGGCGCTTACCGATTCTGTCACATCAGGCTTTACCAATTCTGTCACATCGTGGCTTACCAATTCTGTCACATCGGGTTTGACCAATTCTGTCACATCGCAGAGCCCATCAAGAATCTCTTGAGCTTTGGCTATGTTTAATGTCGTGACAGACTTATGATGCAAGCCTTTAGATCTTATCTCTGATCGCCTTTGAAGCCAGCCAGCTTCAATCAACGCTTTGAAGTGTCGCTTGACTTGTCTCGAGCTTTGCGAGCTCGCCTCTGCGATATCGTCTGCACTGATCGCCGCAGACCTTTTTCGCCAATCCATGCACACATGCGCGCATATCAAAAGAGTATATTTCGCTGTCGGGTTGGTGCTCTTGTCGAGCCCGATTGCTTTGATCAGTTGCGCGTTTGTAAGCGCTTTATTCATAGTGCCTCCTCTTAAAGGGTGTGCTCTATGTATAAATGTGATGCTGTCTTAGGTCAAACTATATTTGCCCTATGTGCAAAATAAATATTGACACAGCACAAAGCAGAGTTTAAGTCTATTCACATGATCTTTATACAGGAGACAAACATGGATCTACGAACGCGACTTAAAGCAGACCTATTCGCCAAGCGATACAACCTTGGGCATCTGGCAACAGAGGCGCAGGTCAGTCGCTCATACTTATCGAGGGTGCTTACAGGCTATGTCTCACCATCGATTCACCTTGCGCAGAGCTTGGCTACAGCAGCCAACAAGCTCACACAAACTAAAAACTATACATCAGAGCAGTTTTTAACAGCAGCTCAGGAGCTCAATAAATGATTTACGTTGACCCCTTAACAATCATGATCGCGATCACTGCGATCTGTTTACTGTATGCAGCTTATGACGGCATCAGAGCTTTAACACCAGAGCAAGACGACGAGCCGAGCACTCGTAAATCTTGGCTAAACCGTCATCTGTCAAGGGATGAAGTCGCTTATCTGCTAAAGCATCTCGCCGTCTATGATGCAGTCTCGCCGATTAGTCCGACTGACTACCACAACGGCACGAAATACGAGCTTGAGAGGCATATCACATCTGACCTTGGGCGCACGTTTAAGATCAGCCAAGCCGACTGGTTTAACGTTGCGAGGGCTTGGTACGTCACGCGAGGACAGCCGCAGAGCGATCGCATCGAGCGCTTGCGCTTACGTCTCGAGCTAAACATCTAAAACACAATCATACATACATACACATCACAGGATACAGTCATGACTATTTACACACCCACCTCTCTCGATCACGCAAAAGAAATCGCAACGCTCATCAGCGACCGCCCACAAGACTGCCTCAGACTACATGCAGCATTCGGCGCTCATTTTGGCGGCGATATGGCGATTACTCAAAATAACGCCTACATGCTTAAGGGAAAGCCTTCGCTAAATGCAGACGCGATGGCAGGAGTCGTCAGGCGATCAGGTTTGTGCCGCTATATGGCGATAAGCTCTTGGGATCAAGAACACTGCACTTACACCTGCGCTCGCACTGATGAGCCCGAGAGCATCGTGCATACTTTCACATTTACGATCGAAATGGCGAAGGCGCAGGGGTTGACTAATAATCGAAACTGGAGACAGATGCCGATGCAGATGCTGCGAGCTCGCGCGCTTACCCTTATGTTACGCGCCACCTATCCCGACGCCGTAAGCGGTATCTACTCACCTGATGAGCTCGCAGACAATATGAGCATTTCAGATGATGAGCGCGCACGCATTAGCGCCGACTCTTTAGGCGAGGAGCTCCACCACGTCTCGACTCAACCTAGGCCTGTTCCACCATCACAGCATAAGTCGGTTGACAGCGCCCCGCCCGCTGACCCTCACACACCACCCGCGCTTGTTAATATCCCAGCGAGTGAGCGCCCCTCCCCTCAACACGTTGTCACTCGATTGATTGATGTGGCCACAGGAAGCTATGATGAAGACTGGGGAGAGCTATGTGTAGAGAGTGAGTGGGACCCTGAGAAGATGGCGCTAGTTAAGCGCAAGGGGCAGGCCGTGGAGAGTTGGCTTGATGTCGAGTCCTTCACGGTTGCCCTGTGGCATCTCGCACAAGAGGCGGCAAGCGCTCATGAGGTCGACGAGCTCCATAAGGTCATCTCGAGCCTCGGATACAGCGACGCAAAGCTAGGCATCTAAGCAGCACCTCTGACGTGGTGGGGCATACGTTATCACCCTGATAAAGCCTTGTATACTAACGAGACACCCGAGCAACGCGAAGAGCGCTTAAAGAAAATGCGTGAATATAATCGCAAGTACTATCAGACGCAAAGAGCAAGCGAAACACCCGAGCAACGCGAAGAGTACCTAAAGAATAAGCGTCAATATATGCGTGAATACAATCGCAAGCATAGGGCAAACGAAACGCCTGAGCAACGCGAAGAGCGCATAAGGAAAAAGAGTGAATATATGCGCAAGCTCTATCAAGAGCAAAGAGCAAGCGAAACGCCTGAGCAATGCGAAGAGCGCTTAAAGAAAAAGCGTGAATACGATCGCAAGCGTAGGGCAAACGAAACACCCGAGAAACGCGAAGAGCGCTTAAAGAAAAAGAGTGAATATAATCGCAAGTACTGGCAGACGCAAAGAGCAAGCGAAACGCCTGAGCAACGCGAAGAGCGCTTAAAGAAAGCGCGTGAATGCGATCGCAAGCGTAAGGCAAACGAAGCACCCAAGCAACGCGAAGAGCGCCTAAAGAAAGAGCGTGAAAATAAGCGCAAGCGAAGAGCCAAGAATATATCTTAGCTTGTCATCACTCCATACAAGATCAGCAGAATAACTGACAGCGCCCAAGCGTTATCGCCGAGGTGCTCTGCTATCTGATCAGAGAACCAGCCGAAGACGAAAACAAGCATCAAGACGATCAGGGCATTTAATGGGTTATGGTGCATAATCCTGATGAGCAGGCAGGCTCGAGCTGTGTTTCGACAAAATCAGATTCTATCTGTTGCAGATCTACACTCGACCAGTCAAGCTCGGCAAGCTCCTGCCAGATCTTTTCAGAGTCAGAGCCCTGCTCGACTGTCTGGTAGGGTGCTTGATCGTATGCGCTGTCACCAAAATAACCAAGCAGCGCAACGCCTCTGAGCTCGCCGCGCGCTTCCCACAGAAAATCCGCAACGTCTTGCCATTCATCATCTTTAACTGTGCATGTATTAGATACGTTATGGGTTAAGCCCTCGACTCTGCTTTGTGCGCTGCCGACTGCGACCCAGTGTTGATATACAAGACGCACTCGACGCAAGTGATCTAGGGCTGTGTCATCTTCGCGAGTGAGCGCACCATCTGGCGCACTACAAGCGAAAGCGATTACGCCTGTGTGATCATCGAGATCAGTGCAGGCCCTTGGCACGTTGCTGCGCACCTCAGACCAAACAGGGTTCACTTTTGCGACTCTCATGCGTCGTACATACCTGCGAGCGTGAAATGGATGCACACCTGCTGACGTACCTGCAACTGTTGAGGTGTTGCCGCTCGGCTTGATCGTCGTGACCCTGCTCGCTGGTCTAATACCGATCATCTTTGCTGTAGCCTTGTTCGTCTCGATGCAGACGCGCGCGCCCTCCTCTAAGAGCTCAGGGTTAAACATCAGCTCAGGAGCTGCGCACATGCCTGTAATGGAAACCCCTAGAAGCGCCTCGTTTTGCATGATCACTTTTGTCGCGAGCAGCAGATAGCCCTGATGTGTGTATCCTGCTTGAAGTGTGCCGATGTGTGCCGCCGCTTCGCAAGCTTCCAAGAAATCCTCGCGACTCTTCACAAGGGCTGCATTGATCTCGGTTAAATTGCAGACGCTCCAGCCGCTTGTGTACTCGTACCCTTTAGCCTCGTAATGCTCTCGCCGCTGCGCTAAATCTAAAGACACATCGCGCACTAGCTCGCCTTTAGGGTCTGTGATCAGATAGGGAAATAAGCCGATTTCAGCGCATGGGTTTGTCCCATGTGTCGGCGCATTTTGCCAGAGCACTCCGGGCTCTCCCCAATCTTTTGCGAGCTCAACTATCTGCTCAACCTCTGCTCGATCTGCATGAGATATGGACAGCCCTGCGCTGATGTTCGCATATGCTCGCTGTGGGTGATCTATGTACCAGTCGCCTGTTTTCGCTTCGAGCATGAGGTAGTCATCTGGATCAAAAATAGCAATCGAGGCAGATCGACGCACACCACCTGACAGCACCGCCTCGCTCAGATACATGACAATATCGAAAGCATGAATCGAGCGCAGCCTCGGAGCGTCTGCCAAGATCAAGCCCTCTAGCAATTTGTCGATATTCCTTAAAGCGACCTCAAGAGGTTTAGGGCCTGGTGCATAACCTCCCGAACTGATTGGCGCACCCTTCGCTCGTACCTGCGAGAAATCAAAGCGCCAGTCTACATATTCCTCGTAGTATCCTCGATGCAGATAGCTATCAATAACGAGCTGCACAGCGTGCGCCCAACCTTCAATCGAATCGCTAACAGTATGCACGCGCCTCTCTCGCCGGATCATCTCGCTCTTGACGAGCAGACGAGGCAGCCGATTTACATCATCTCTTCGTATAGAGAAGCCCGTGCCGCAACCTGAGAGCAACAGCCAGAAGGCTTCTGAAAAGAATCGAGGTCGATCACAAGGCGAGAATGTGCAGTTATACATGCGCATGTTGTTGCGCTCGATCGGCTTGCCGCCAAATTGCGTCGAACGTTGCGAGGGGAACACCCTCTGCTCGCGCACAGCGTTAAACGCTCGCATCGTTGCGCCTGCACACTGTGGGTATCTTTTTAGGTGCATCGCCTCGACTCTGCATGCTGCCTGATACCAGCTCTCCCTACCACCGCCACCAACCAAGGGTCGCGCATACTGAGCGCTGAAAGCGACAGCGCCTAATAAATCATTTTGCATTTGTGATCTCCTGCCCTCTTGGGCTGTGTTACCTGCCGATCAGATATGCTGCTGTAACTCCAGTCGTAAGAATCAAGCCAATAGTAGCGCCTCGCCACCACCATAGATCTGACCGCGCGAGGTCGCGCTGTTTATAAGCCTCGCCAAGCTCTGCCTTAAGTATCTCCTGCTCTTCTAGGTAAACTGTATGCACTCTTTTGTGAGCAGTTTGCATCTCTTTAAGTTGCTCGATAAAGAGCCCCCTCTGTCGACTCAGGCGAGCTTCCCAATACTGGTGCGCGTTAAGCTGATCGGCTTGCAGCTCACCAAAGAGCTCGAGCTCTAAGCAATACGAATCAGTTGACTCATTATATTGAGCGCTGATCTGTTCACCAGTCGATAAAGTCAGGGTTTCACTTAATAAGCTTGGGCTCGCTGGTGTCAACAGGGTGAGGCTCAAGAGGATATGGATCATGTTTAACCTCGCATATTCTACAGCGGAGCTCTTTGATTTTCGCGATAGTTGTACGACATCGCTCGCGCTCGGCAAGACGCTCATCTTCACATCTGAGAGGATCAGGTGTCAAGCGCTTGCGCTCACACTCATGCAGCTCATCTATCGCTTTATCGAGCGCCGCCTCACAAGTCGCACAGTCTCCATCAACAGATGAGCGACCGCCCAAGAAGCCACCCCCAAAGATGAGGAGAGACCAAACAGCAAGCATCAAAATGAGCTCATGAGGCTTAAGCTCTGGCATCACTCACTTCACCTTCTCTAACATCTTGATAATATGATCAAGCTTAGTCTCGATTTTAGCGTTCTGAAGCTCAATGGAAACGGTGCGCTTTTGAAGTGCTTTGACCGCCCCTTGTACTTCAGCAATCTCCTTAGCCTGTTGGGCTTGAACCTGCTGAATTGAGGCGAGGTTGTTGCTAGTCATCATCACCCAACCCATAGCAGGGATCAGACAGAAGGTGAGCACGTCTCTTATTTTGTCCCAATTCATTTTAAACTCCTTAGCTCGGAAGCTGCCACACTCGCAAAGATGGAAAACCCGGATAGGGCGCGACCGATAACCAGCTGTAAACATTAAAGTTCCAACCTGATCCCGTAAGTGTTTTAATTCTTAGCTCAATTGTCATGCTGGTACTTATATCAGAGTCTAAAATCAAAGCCGCTGCACACTTGCGCCCTTGCCGTAGAGCTGCACCCGTGGAGCTCGTCAAGTCTTCGCCAGCTTCATTTCCGATATAGCTACTTGAGGTTGCATCATATAACTGATAGTAGCACGTCCCGCGAGGGTTCCCCACGCCGTTATCAGCTTGCACATATGCCTCTATGTAATAACTAGAACCAGAATAGAGCGTGATAGAATTACTTGTAGCGGTGATGTCTGTTGTAAATGTCGTCGGCTGCTCAAAATCCATCTTGGGATAGTTTAATGAATTGTACGGTCTGAGTACATCCATTTTTAGCTCTGTCAAGTCTTCAGTGATTAAATGGCTCAAGGTGTCACCTCGACTCTAAGACCGAAAACTCTAGTCTGATCGGCTGAAGAGTTACCGGGATTACTTCCGGAAATCTGTCGAACTGTCAAAGCTACATTATCTTGAGCTACATTATAGACAGCATCATCACCTACCATGATCGTTAAGTTTATCTCGCTAGCTATTTGCCAAGCTTCAGAAATCATTGTTGATATTAACTTAGTAGGATCAAACGCGATATCATATGACTGGTTCTTTCCTGTTGAGCCATCAATCTTGATATCTCCATATAAGTAGGCGTTATTCTGTATATTGACTCTTGATCCCCCAATTATCTCACAACCCTCTGAGAATTGAAGATTAAAAGGACCGCCTGAGCCTATACCTGTCTGTAGTGTCGTATTGTGCGCCCGAAAAAGCGCTGGGAAGTTAAAACCAAAGCTCATGGTGTCACCTCGACTATTATCACTTTTGTAGCTGTGAGAATTGTTGAAGACGCTGCCAAGAGGGTTGCTTTTAATCTAATGGCGCTCACGGGGTTTAGGTTCTGATAAACCGCCACATAAGTGCTGTTAGAATATATACCATCCTCAAAGCGTGCATCATAGCCGCCGTCCGCTGTAGTTATTAGCGTGCCTCCTGAGTCATGCCACGCGAAAGTATAGCTTGAAGTTGAGTTTGAGCGCTCAACGTGCATAGAAGCTCTCACAGAGTATTGCTTTGTAGTGTCTAGCCCAATCTCGCCCGTTGCGCCGTTGATAGTTACGCCATGGGTTCCGGTGGCTCTGAGAGTATCAAACAAAACAAAATCACCCTGTGAGGCTGTTTGAGCGCTACTCATAGTAATCTCAATCAATTGAGTGGGTAGTTTTCGACTGTAATAGCTCATATTTCCCCTCTCTTAGATGATAAACCAATTTGCCTGATCACTTACGAGAGTTACCGCTGAGTACTGCACGTTAAGAACAAGCGTTGAAGCGCCGTCAATGTTTCCGCTTGCTGGTGTAATCGTGATGCTATTAGCCGACAGGTTCTTGATGTTGTAACGATATCCAGCTGAAACAGTGCTTGGTGCCGGTATGTTAACAGCAATTGCGACTGATGGGTTCAACAAATAAATCTCCATGAAACCAGCGCTGGTAGAGATCGTATACGTGGAGCTCGGTGAGGCTGATGTGAGGGAAGGATAGCCGGCTGTAGGTAGGTTTATGAGCTGTGAACCGTCAACGGCTGGAAGTCTTGCTGTACCATCGAGCTGCACAACGTTGCTAGCGGCTGTGCCTACATCTTCCGCCGCCGCTGTTCCTAGCGTTGGCGTCCCTGTGACTTCTGAGTAAGCCACCGCGCCGTTCTCCCAATCTCCTGAAGTGCTGTTGTATTTGATCACCTCATTGTTAGCCACGCTTGTGATGTTTACATCGCCGCTATGCTCAAGCCGCGTGCTGTTTGCTTCCATATAAACTAGCGTTGACTCTAAATAATAAAGCCGCCGCTCACCTGCCTTGACAGTAATCGAGCTCGAGCCGCCGCTTGCCCCCTCGCCATTTGCTCGAAATACCGCACTAGCGCCTGAGATCGTTACATCTGAGCCGCTAATGTTATGAAACAGAGCAAACCCATTGGCAACGGTCGCCTGAGCTAATGTTACAGTAATGCCGCCCGCATACAGTCGGAAGACATGCAGGGCGTTTGAGTTAATCGCCGCCGCGGTTGTTGTTGTGTTGAATTGCTGCCAAACCACAGAGTCATTAAGGTCGCTATAGTCTCCTGTGGTCGCGATGGCTGCCAGAGTAGGTGTTCCGCTAAGGTCACTATAAGCGCCTGTGGTTGCGACCGTTGCAAGTGATGGCGTTCCTGTGACTTCTGAGTAAGCAACCGCTCCGTCTTCCCAATCCCCTGACGTGCTGTTGTATTTGAGAACGTTTGTATTAACAGCGCCGGTGACGTCTACATCTGTCAGCGCTCCAAGCGTTGACGCACCACTTGGCAGATTTGTAAGCTGGCTACCGTCAACAGCTGGCAATCGTGCAGAGCCGTCAAGCTGCACAACGTTGCCGGCGCTTGTGCCTACATCCTCAGCCGCCGCCGTGCCTAGCGTCGGCGTTCCTGTGACTTCTGAGTAAGCGACCGCTCCATTTTCCCAATCTCCTGACGTTGAATTGTATTTAATCACTTGGGTGTTGGATGCGCCCGTGATGGCTACATCACCCACATCATCAAGAGCTGCAACCGTGGCGCTTGTTGAAAATGGGCTCGCCTCACTCCAATAGTTAAGCCCAAGACTCGACCCCGCCGCCCACAGGTGAAACGTACGAGTAACGCCTGAGTTGAGGGTGACACTATTTACTCCGGTCACACCGTAATCTCCAAACTCATACAACCTTTGGACGCCGCTAGCTTGCTGAATTGTACAAGCACCAACTCCAAAATTAGCGAACCTGAAAACTAGGTTTTTACCGGCGGCATAAGCGGGAATGGTTACAGTTGCGTTAGATGTAAACACAATCAGGTAACAGCCATCTTCTAGGCTTGAGCTTAAGTTCGTGTTTGCGCTGACTGTAATTGTTTGAAAATCTGGCACTTCAGGCGTGCCGCTCAGGTCACTATAAGCTCCTGATGTTGCG
>Ga0209929_1000976_pt1 | contig 10247 bp, 4 predicted proteins | sample SalPon2_C_H2O_MG_2_FD_185731 | JGI IMG/M metagenome (GOLD analysis project Ga0209929, IMG submission 185731) | Salt pond water microbial communities from South San Francisco under conditions of wetland restoration - Salt Pond MetaG SF2_C_H2O_MG... ... | reverse complement strand
GTGGTGCAGTGGTGAATTGGACCGCTCCTACCTACTATGATAACTCAGATTACTACACGGTTAGCGCTTCGCACGCCTCAGGGGATTACTTCCCTGTCGGAACGACGACGGTAACGATCACGGTAGCGGATAGCTCAGGAAATACCTCGGTATGTACGTTTGATGTGACGGTTGTAGATAACCAGGCACCCTATGTGATTCCGTTTAATAGTGTTGCAGTGACGCTCGGAACAGACGGAATGTACACCTTGGCGGTGAATGATGTGGATAGTGCATCATATGACAACTGTGGTATTACAGCGAAGTACTTGAGCAAGTCGTTCTTTAACTGTAACGATGTGCCTTCGGTAAGTACTTGGTTGGTTATTGAAGATATTCATGGCAACAAGGACAGTTCACTTGTGACTGTTCAGGTGGCGCTGAATGCTACGCCTGTGTTGAGTGTTGTTGAGACGCTTGGAGACGTGTTGTGTTATGGAGACTCTACCGGTAATGCGAGTATTGCGGTGAGTGGTGGTGTTTCTCCTTATGTGTACAATTGGAGTAACGGTTCAACCACTTCGCAAGCAGTTGGCTTGAGTTTAGGTTCGTACTGGTATGAGGTGACGGATACAAATGGTTGTTACACGTCGGATACTGTGTTTATTGATCAGCCTGATGTGTTGAATGTGACGAGCGTGAAGTCATTGTACACTGGTGGTTACAATGTCAGCATTTATGGGACGTCTGATGGTGCTATTACTACGACAGTGACAGGTGGTATGACGCCGTATACATTCGACTGGAATTCGGGTGCTTACACCACGCAGAATTTGGTGAATGTGCCTGCGGGTATTTACACCTTAACGCTATTGGATTCGAATAGCTGTTCATTCACATTGACGGATACATTGACGGAGCCTACGGAGTTGTTGGTTGAAGCCAGTGCCTTGCAGTTTGTGGTTTGTCCAGATGATACTATAGGTACAGCTATTGCTGTTCCTTCAGGTGCTGTGCCTCCATATACCTATAGCTGGGATTTCGGTGCAACGACGGATTATGTGACCGGGTTGTCGTACGGCATCTACACGGTTACCGTGACGGATACCAATGGTGCCACGGCTTCGGATACCGTGCTGGTAGATGCATTGGATTACGACTGTGATGGAATTTACAACATCGATGAGGGTGGAACTCCAGGCGGTGGAGGTGGCGAAGGCGACCTTGACGGCGATGGTATTCCAAACTATGAAGATGAGGATAGTGATGGCGATGGTTTGCCAGATTCTGAGGAGTTCGATTACGACAACGATGGTGTTGGGTTTGACGACTGTGATGGTGACGGTATTCCGAACTTCCTCGATCCTGATTTGTGTGAACTATTGATCCCGGCAGTCTTTACACCGAACGGCGATGGTGATAACGATACTTGGGAGATTTTAGGGATAAGAGCTTATCCTGATAATAATGTTCAGGTATTTAACCGTTGGGGTGAGTTGGTCTATCTCAAAGAGGGGTATAACAATGAATTCAATGGAAGGGCTAATACTAGAACCCAAATGAATGGTGGCGATGGATTGTTGCCAACAGCAACGTACTACTATGTGGTTAAGATTTATGAAACGGGAGATATCTACTCTGGGTATGTCTACATCACGAAATAAGATGAAAAAGCTTCTTTCAACGCTAATGGTTATGGCTGCGGTCCAAGTATGGGCCCAGCAAAACCCAACGACGGATAATTATTTGTTCAACCCTGTGAGCATTTCCCCAGCCTATGCAGGTCAGCAAAACGGCCAACTTCAGAGCATCTACGATGCACAGTGGATCGGGCTTAAAGGAGCACCGCGCACGGGTTCCATGTACTACGACTACATGGCACCGAGCAGGTTTGCCTTTAACATCGGCCTCATTGACGACCAAGTAGGTCCGTTGCACATGCAGAATTTAGGTATTAGCACAGCATATCATTTGCAAGTCGCGAAGGAGACGTATTTCTCGGTAGGTATTCGCTATACGTTGAACCACACGACGGTGGATTTGGTGGATCAATTCTACGTGGATAAGATCGACCAGAGCATTTACGATATCGACGGTCCCTGGTTCCAAAATGTGGACTTGGGCGGTACCTTGTATCAAGAAAATTGGTACATCGGTGGTACCATGAAAAACATGGTGCGTCAAGCGATGTACGATGCGAACTTCACTGCAAGAATTGGCCACCTTTTTGGAGGCTACCGCTTTGGTTTAAACGACGATTGGACCCTGAGTCCATCCGTACTTCTAAACTTCACAGAAAACGCTCCGCTGGATGCGAATTTGCACTTGTTTGCGGAATACAAGTCGTACATAGGGGCAGGATTGAACATGAGCCCTGGCGATGAGCTTGGGATGTTCTTCAAAACGAAATTGGCTGGAGGGTACCATTTGTTCTACCAGTACAACTATCCACTCTCGGATTTGGTATACGTGACCAAGCAAAGCCATGTCATTGGGGTGGGTATAGATTTCATCCGCGATGCTAAAACCATTGTCTCACCTAGATACTTCCTATAATGAAACGTACATTAGTATTTACACTTGCGTTACTCAGCCCGTTCTTTGGTGGGGCGCAGATTCTAGATTCTCTTCAGCAGGGAGCAGGAAGCGTGACCTATGAGATCATTGCTGCTTCAGAATATGAAGATTTTGGCGCGAGCTCCTACGGCAATCAACTTCTGTATGTTTCATCTCGTGGTACCAGCTTGTTTTCGGATAAGTACGACTACAACAATCAAAAATTCTTTGATTTGTATTTGTACGACCTGAAAACGAAAGAGGTAAGCCGCTATGGGGACCAATTGGAATCTATTTCTGAGTCGAAATACCACATGGGCCCGTCCATCCTTCTACCGGATTCAGCCGGGGTCATTCTTTCGAGAAATTATACAATACCGAACGTTGAAGATGAGGTGAACTTCTTCTTGGTCTACGAAAACTTCAAAACGGGCGAGCGCTACACTATGCCTTATTGTACGAGAGAATATAGCTTCCAACATCCGTTCTACGATGCGCAGACGCGTCGTCTGTATTTCTCAGCGAATCTCCCAGGCGGTCCCGGTGGCTACGATATCTATTTTTCAGATTTCTTGAAAGACGGCACTTGGGGTGATCCTGTGCTCGTTGAAGGGGTCAATGGTCCACGTGACGATGTTTTCCCAACTATTCAGAAAGGGAAGCTCTATTTCTCAAGAACGGTAACTCAAATGGGTCTAGACGTGTTTGTGTTCGATTTTAAAACAGGTCAAACCAACGCATCCCAAGCGCCATTTATTACTTCAAGAGATGAATTTTCACTTATTGCGCTAAATAAGGACAGCGCAGTTTTCAGCCAAAGTCAACGCGGTCGCTACAATACAGACCTTGTATTGGCCTATGTGGAAACAGATGGTCTAGAACCTAAGCCGGTGATTGAAGACTTCGCAGTTATTGTGGATGTACCTGCAGATCAGACTCCCGAAGAATATCTGGCCACAGTGAAAGCAACATGGACAGAAGATGAAGTCTGGATAGGCGAGCAGGACGGAGAGACTGTTGTTGTTATTCGTGGCAAACGTCCTGAATCTGAAGCTGCAGAAGTCAAAGATCAAATCGTCGCCTTAGGTATTCCTGCTGAGCTTACGAAAGATCCTGTGGACTCTATCACCGCTACTCCAGCGCCGTTGGTGGCCATGAACACTGTTTATCCTGTGGATTGCTCTTATGAAGATTGCTTCGACCAATTAGATGCGATCAAAGCGCGCACTGGTGCAGATAGTCTTTGGTTGGGTGAGTTGAACGGGCGTCCTGTAGTTGTGATCACAACGAAAAAGCCATTTAAACAAGCCGAGGGAGCGAAAGGCTGGGCAGAAGGTCAAATGCTAGCAGGCGCGTATTTGACGCCGAATATGCCTAATCCTTTGGCGCGCCCGGAAAAAGAGAAGAACAAATATTCAACCATTGTAGGGGTGTTTGAGCGACCAGAACTGGCCCAGAAGCATCTTGCGAACATTCAGAAATGGGAAGGCGATGCCTTTATCTCGCTTTACAAAGGCAAATACTACGTAGTTTCAGCCGATTACACGGGTGAAAAATCAGCCGTTGTGAATAAAGGCGTAGCCGCGGATAATGGTATTGCAGATGCGTGGTTGTTACCGGTGAAACTGTACCCTATGGTCCTACCAGATCTGAGTGGATCGCCAGATTTGATTGTGTATTTCCGATTTGACAAACACGATGTCATGGACAAATACCAGCAGCAAATTGATGACGTCATTGCCCAACTTCCTCAAGGAGTTGAGCGCGTTTATATGGTGGGACACACGGATTCTCGCGGTACAAATGCCTACAATGACCGTTTGAGTAGAAACCGCGTGGAAGCCGTGGCTGCATACATGTCTGCAGCCCATCCTAAGTTTAATGCGGTCAAGGAATTAGATTCAAAAGGTGAAATGCTTCTGACCAATGATTGTGGAGATGGTGCAGAATGTGATCCATATGCACACTTCCTCAACCGCCGTGTAGAGGTTTGGTTTTACTAAGCGTAAAGCTCCTTACGCAAGGAAACAACCAATTCATCCAAATCAAATCCGGCCTCAGTTAATGAGGTTCGGATTTTATGACGTTTGTTGTTAATGTATTGATGCGATACATCCAAAAGTGTGGCAATCTCCTTCGATCGGAATTCAAGAATCATCAATTTGAATATTTTGAATTCTTGTTCACTGAGATAAGTTTCATATTGCTCCATCGGTGCAGCGTTTAAATCGTCACAGAATCGGTTAATTTTAAATCGAATGATCCCTTCTTGATGGGTTCGAATGATGTTTAAGTCACGATAGCTCTGCTCTGAATTGGAATTCTTTGACTCTTGGTCAGCAATCAGGTCACGTAAGGCATTGAGTTTATCAAGGTTTTCTCGCGCGATATTGTTGATGGATTTTCTCACCGAAGCAAGTTCACCGGATATCTTGAGGCGTTCTTTTTCTAACTCCGTTTTATCCCGAATCAAGGTATTTACTTTTTGTGTTACCAAGATTTTACGGCGCTGAAGGAAAATTATGGTGATTAAGGCTAGAAATGCTAAGGAAATGGAGACTACTCCAGATTTTTGGATGAATTTGTCGGATTCGTCTATTTGTTGCTCATAACTTTCGATCAGATCGCGCAAACGTGTCAATTGTGTTGATTCGTCTTCGTTGCTTGAAAAATGAGATAGAATGTCGAATATGTTTTGCCTGTTTTCTGCACCTACAAGTACGTATCCGTCAAGACAATTGTTTATAAATTCCTCCTCCAGTTTTGAATTGAGAGCTACTAAAATGGAGTCTGAGAATGTCTGGTTTAAAACACACTCATTCCTAATCAACACGTTTAAAGAGTTACGGTAATAACTGTTTGCCGGCATCTCGAGTAGGCGGGTAGGAAGCTCATCAGGGTACCAACACTCCTTGACATATACGGCGATCAGTTCATCAGGGACTTGTTGTATGGAGTCAAAAAGCGAATAGATATAGGCCGATATACTGTCCAATCTTTCCAGCTTTGATTTCATGTAATAATGATAAAGGTTGTTAAGATATACTCCGTTTTTTGAGGTGGGATCATTACTGGTAATTACTTCAATTTGGCGTCTTGAAAGTTCTTCGTCATCTAGTTGATTTGCAATAGCTAAAATGTTCGATTCTAGCATATCGTTGTACCAATACGTATACTCTTTGGATTTTAAGAAATAGTAGAGCGCACTGTCAGACTGGTCCATATTCCAGTAAAGTGCTCCAATATTGTTTAGTGTACTAGCCAAGTAAAACGTATCATTGAGCGTCGAAAATTCATCGAGACATTTTATAAACTGCTTTTTGGCGGTCAAGGCATCACCTTGAAAGTAGAAGTAATTCGCATCGAAATATTTGATGTATGGATTAGGCTCATTAAGAGATTCATTGAGATCACGACTGTAACTCCCGGTCATACTTGCACTTCGCGCCTCTTGAGCACCTAAAGTGAGAAGCATTCTATTGTCCAGCGTGGTATGATCAAGTCTTTGGCGGAAGACCGAGAAAACAGAATCATTAAATAACTCCGATGTATTGAGTGCACGGTCTAACAATATGGCTTTTTTGAATGTACGGCTCTCCGAATTAATCCTATTCGCGAGTTCCGAACTATTACTTTGACAATACCCTAAATAAGGGATGAAAATGAGGAAGAGGTAAAGGGACCGCTTCATAGGTTTAGTTATTTATTAGTATCATAAATATACATAATATTTGATAATCTATAGAGAGTGATTTGATGGAATAACTCAAGTACATGTATCTGATAATCAGAATTATAATGCTTTAATGATTAATTTATTTCTCGTTGCCTGCGTCAAGATGAAAGTATATTTGCGTGTGCAATCTTAGTTAGCATTAGTTAATGAATATCCCTTGGCAAGCATGCCTTACGATTGGTGGATTGTGTGATGAATTAGATATTTTAGCTGAATACATTAAATCTATTTTATTATGTCCAAGTCATTTCTGACAACCTTAGTTTTTCTCTTAGGTACTTTAGGTTTGTCGGCTCAATCGTCGCTCGTCTCTTCTCAAGTAGAGACTTCAGAGAAATGTGAATTATTGCTTTTAGCTCTTGGTTCGAATAACACCTTTTCTGAAGTTGTTAAAACTCATTGCGGTGGTTCTATTAAACTGTTGAATCACGGATTTGATTTTCAATGCGCGGAGGGCTCCAGGAATGTTGCTTTAATTGATAAGGCTAATATGAGTTCATCGGATAAAGTTTTGTCCATATTCTCACTAAACATTGCTGACAATAACCTTTACGTAGAATATGTGCTTCTAGGAGCTGAGGACGAGTCGGTTCAAGTCCAAGCTATTAATATCTAAATTATTATGAAGATGAGAAATATTTTAAAGGCGTTATTCTTCTTAGCCTTCTTCATTATGGGGAGTTCTGCGTTTGGTCAAACGTACAGAATTCTTAATAACGGATACATTCGTTCAGGTAATGGAAATGAGAACTCGGTAAACAATAAAGGTAATCTACAACAGCCCTTTTATTTTAATGGCACACAGAACGTTTGGTACAAACTAACTTATTCGACATACCCCTTAGACATCGAATGGGCTGTTGGTGGAGTGGGTACTTCGAATTGGAATAGAAACGGTACGATTGTTCAAAATCCAATTCTATCCAATCAAACTTTTGATTTTTCTGGACACACCACTACGAATTCTAATGGTGATGGATACGGAGTAATCAAATCATCTGGAAATATTACGATTAACGGTCAGTTGTTCTTGGTTCAAAATACTTATACCCTTACTCAAGGACAAGGTTATATAGAAATTAAAACCAAAATGACCAATTTGAGTTCTACCACTGCCAGCAATGTTCGTGTTTGGGTGGGAACTAGAGATGACTGGGTCGGAACGACCGATAGCCCAACTGAAACCAAAGGTAATTTAGTTAATGGCCAGTTTGTTACTGTTTCAAATCAAACTGAACAGGCCAAAGCATTAAAAATCTACACGGGAACCGAAGCTGTTCTTTTCTACTCCAATTCTCCTCGTGCCTACACAACACATAATTATTGTTGTTCTTTTACGAATTCTACCAATATTGATCCTACGAGTACATCATCAGGCAACTTTATTACGCGCACCGGTGATGGATCGTACGCTCTATTTGTTCGTATGAATGACTTAGCGCCTAATCAATCTGATGAGATAACATGGTATTATGCCGCTGGTACGCTGGGTCAAATAAACAATATCATTTCTGCCGTTGCGCAGGCCTCAGGGTCTTTCCAAAATAAAACATGTACAGGTGCAACTTATAATGCGACTAGTAATGTGGCGGCAACAGGATATTGGATGGTCGTTCCTGACGGTTCAACACCGCCAACTGATGCTCAGATCAAAACAGGAGCAAATTATGGTTCAGTATCTGTAGTGAGCAATGGTAGTGGGACTATGTCAGCTAATATTTCCACGCCGTTTACGGTGACCGGTTTAGCAGGTCAAAATGGCGCTGTGGATTATGATTTTTATTTTGTAACCGAAAGTCCTGATCCAAACAATTCTTCAGCAACAGTATTTTCAACTGTACTCGCAGAGTCCCTTACAACTGACGATGCCGTTGCGCCAACGGTAGCAACAAATGACATTAGCGTTACTCTCGACGCACAAGGTCAGGCAGTCATTGTTCCAAGTGATATCGATAACGGTTCGAGTGATGACTGTGCATCAAACGTAACATTGACGTTGGATAAAACAACATTTACTTGTTCCGATGCACCATCTACTACGGTAACACTGACAGCGCAAGACGCGTATGGTAATATTTCATCAGGTACAGCTACAGTTCAAATTTCGAATTTAGCCACTCCAACAATTGACATCTCGAATTCACTCTGTGGCTCTCAAGGACTTTATTGGGCGACATGGAATTCTGTAAATTCAACTTCAGGTACTGGGACTTTTGGTAACCTTGGAGTATCAGTTTCTTTAACACATTCAGCGGGGGGGCTTTCAACGACTTCCACAATGTATAGTCATAGTACGTTCCCTACTCAATATAATGTGCCGAACACCACATCATTGAGAAATGACTCTGCAGGAACATTTACCTTCTGTTTTAGTCAACCTGTAACGAATCCGCAAATTGCATTTTCAAGCATTGGAAATCCTTCTACCCCGGTAGGTATTTCAAGTTCTGTTCCTTACCAAGTTATTTGGAGCGGGACAGGGGTAGCTTATAATTCAACGACATCATTTACTGGAACAGAAGGAGTCAATATTGTAAGCTTCCCAGGAACCCATCAGTGTATTACATTAACCTATGCGGCTAATGAGACTTACGCGAATTTGGCCTTCGGATTTGAAAACTTTAACTGTGACGAGCCTACAATTTGTGCTGGTGATCAGGTGACGTTAACTGCTAGCGGAGCGAACTCTTATGTTTGGACCCCTGCAACAGGATTAAGCGCAACCAATACCGCTTCTGTTGTAGCATCACCAACGGTTACAACCACATACTCGGTAAGTGATCCGACATTACCTTGTTCTTCACCACAGACAATTACCATTAAGGTGCCTAATCCAACAGCGCCAGTAGCTAGCTCTCCTCAAACTAATTGTTATGGGGCTACTTTGGCTGACTTAGTTGCAACTGTTCCAACCGGTATGTCTTTAGACTGGTATGCTGCATCGAGCGGCGGTACAGCATTATCATTAACAACTCAATTAGTTGATGGTACTACCTATTACGGAGAAACTATAGACATTACTTGTGGCTCGAGTACGACACGTACACCAGTGGTTGCATCAGTAATTACTCAGTTCTCTGCTCCTGCAGACGTAACTGTTAATACGGATGCATCAAGCTGTTTTGCAGCGAATGTTGCCTTGGGTGGACCAACACAAGCAGTTGCTTGTTATACAGTAAGTAATAATGCACCAACTTCTTACCCTATTGGCGCAACTACGGTAACTTGGACAGCGACGTACCTTGACGGTACAGTGTTGACATCAGATCAAACAGTGAACGTTGTAGATATTAATTTACCTTGGGTAAACCTCCAAAACACAACAACGGTTAATAGCAATTCAAGCGCAGCGCTTTTAGATGCGAATGCAACCTCTGGGGCCACTCAAAACATTAATGGTGCCACAATCGTGATTTCGGATAATTTCCAGTCAGGAGATGTGCTGTCTCTTGCAAGTGCATTGCCAACCGGGGTTAGCAGTTCTTACAATAGTGGGTCTGGTGTAATGACTATCAATGGAACTATGACTCCCTCACAGTTTGAGTCAGTACTTCAAAGCATTCAGTTTAGTACAACTTCTAACGTTAACAATGCGAATCGTACAATTTCTGTGACAGCGGGCTTAGCCATAGCAAATACAAATGGTCATTACTATGAGTATGTTCCAGGTAGCTATACTTGGTCACAAGCTAAGACAGCTGCTTCTCAGAAGTCATACTTCGGTCTTCAAGGATATTTGGCGACCATTACCTCTCTATCAGAAAATGACTTCGTTCGTTCGAAATTAAGTGCTGATGCATGGGTCGGTGGTTCTGATGATTTTAACCACATTTATAATGTAGGGTCGTCGACGAAGAAGTATTCTTCGCAATCGGCTGCCGAAGGAAACTGGCACTGGGTTACTGGTCCTGAATCAGGTCAGCAGTTTTCAAGTGGTAATGGTAGCCCAAGTACTACTTCGGGCATGTATGCGAAC
>Ga0209929_1000973_pt1 | contig 10259 bp, 11 predicted proteins | sample SalPon2_C_H2O_MG_2_FD_185731 | JGI IMG/M metagenome (GOLD analysis project Ga0209929, IMG submission 185731) | Salt pond water microbial communities from South San Francisco under conditions of wetland restoration - Salt Pond MetaG SF2_C_H2O_MG... ... | reverse complement strand
TGATGAAGATGATTTTGATGGTTCTGGAATTGGTGAAGGTTCTGAATCAGAAGCTGATAAAAACAATGACGCTAATGATGAAAAAAATGATTTCAATAACTTTGGTGACCAAAAAGCGGATACTGAAAGTGATAGTGACCAAACTGGTGACGGTAACAATAATAAAAGTAACGCTGAAAATTCAGATGATGATAAAAAATCAGATAGATATGCTAAAGGTTCTGGTGGTTTTGGTGATAAAGAAAAATTATTAAAAGCAATTACAGATGATTCGTTTGCTCAAAAATCTGAAGAATTATTAAATACTAAAAACAAAGGTTACAGATATGGTAAAGTGCCTACTGCCAACCTTGGTAAAGATGGTTGTTTAACTTCATGGAAAGAGTTTCTAACAGATATGGAAGCTTACAAAGTTAAAGCAATTAAATCTTATGGTAATACTAAAAGTTATATAGAATTTCTTGATAGAGATTACAAAAAGTTTATGCATGAAAATAAGAAAACTGTTATGTATCTTGTTAAAGAATTTGAGATGAAAAAGTCTGCTACTGCTTACAAAAGAGCAACTACAAATAAAACCGGTGTTCTTGACAGTATGAAACTAAAAGATTACAAATTTACAGATGACATTTTCAAAAAACTAACAGTTATTCCTGATGGTAAAAATCACGGTATGATGATGTTACTTGATTGGTCAGGTTCTATGAGTGATGTAATATTCAATACTGTTAAACAGTTAATAAATCTTGTTGAATTTTGTAGAAAAGTTAACATACCTTATGAAGTTTATTTCTTTACAAGTGAAAGAAATTATGATGATAACAAAGTAACAAAAGGTTTTTCAAGTAATGCTGGTGAATTTATGTTTGATGATTTTCACCTTGTAAATTGTATCAGCCATAGACAGAATAAAAAACAATCTGAACTTGCTATGAAAACATTATATCATATGGCTTTATATTTTGATGATAGACATACTTGGAATAGAAGAAACAATCCGTATGAAAGTAGTGATGACCAATTAGCGGCTTCAAATACTTATGGTATACCAAGTAAATATTATCTTGGTAACACACCTTTGAATGAGTCATTAATTTATATGGACAAATTGATACCAATGTTTAAAAAGAAATATGGTATTGAGAAGATGACATTTATTACCCTTACTGACGGAGCAGGTAACTGTCCATCAGGTAAACTTGTTGGTCAAGATAGAGATATGTGGTCAGATGAAGAGTATGGTAAAAAGAATGTTTATCAAATTGGTAAATCAAAATTTGTTGGTGGTTACCATGATACTACAGAAAATTTATTAACTCACCTTGGTAAAACATATGATGTTAATGTGATTGGTTTCTATATAATTAAAAGAGTTAAAAGACATGACATTGAAAAATATATCAATGACTATAGAGATTATAATGATAAGATACACAAATATAATAAAATGAGAAAGGACCTTACTAGAGATAAAGCATTGGCTGTAGACTCTGAGGGTTATAATAAATTCTTTATCTTAGACGGTAAAAAACTTGCTATTGAAAACTTTGATATGCAGGAAGCTAAAGTTACTAAAGGCACGGCGTCTGAGTTAAAAAGAATCTTTGGTAAATCAATGGCGAATCGATTGGTTTCCAGAGTAGTTTTAAACAAATTTATCCAGGAGGTTGCATAATCATGCTCGGTAACCCTTACCTGGTACATAAAAAAAGAGGGTTGCCAATTACAGATATCTATGATAGGATATCCTTATATTAATAATGCGAAAGGACAAAAACACTATGTTAAACACTAAACAACAAGAGTTCGTTGACCATGCTATCAAAAAGTTTGGCTCAAACGAATTAACTACTTCTCAATTAAAAGAAGCTAATGCCAAATTTGGTTGCAAGTATGCACCACAATGGCTAATTAAAAATACTGATTTCAAAATTGGTAAATCATTATTCAAATTGCCTACTGAGGGAGATTATACTCCGTCTATTAAGGTTGAAACAAAAGGCGAAACTGAAAAAGTTTTGACTACTAAAGCTCCTGAAACTGAAACTGTTTCTGAAGCTGCGTATGTAGTTTCATCATTAACTGGCAACATTGTTCCTGAAAAGGATCCTGTGTTCGTTTCATTTGGTAATTATCCAGATGTTAAGAGTATTATTAAAAGCAAGATGTTTTATCCTGTTTTTATTACAGGTCTTTCAGGTAACGGTAAGACTATGGGTGTTACCCAAGCTTGTGCCGAAAACAAGAGAGAATTAATCAGAGTAAACATTACCATTGAAACAGATGAAGATGATTTACTTGGTGGTTACAGACTTAAAGATGGTCAAACTGTTTGGCAGAATGGTCCTGTAATCGAAGCCATGGAGAGAGGCGCTGTGCTTCTACTTGATGAAATCGACCTTGCGTCTAATAAGATTATGTGTTTACAACCTATCTTAGAAGGCTCTGGTGTCTATGTTAAGAAGATAAACAGATTTGTAAAACCTGCTCATGGTTTCAATGTTGTTGCTACTGCCAATACAAAAGGTCAAGGTAGTGATGACGGTAAGTTTATTGGTACTAATGTTCTTAATGAGGCTTTCTTGGAAAGATTTCCAATTACCTTTGAACAAAGTTATCCAAAACCAAGTGTAGAAGAAAAGATTTTGATTTCTACATTAAAAGCTACGAGCAAAGATGATATAGATTTTTGTAAGAAGTTGGTAACATGGGCTGATGTAATCAGAAAAACCTACTATGATGGTGGTGTTGACGAGATTATATCAACTAGAAGATTGGTTCACATCACTCAAGCATACAGTATCTTTGGTAAAAAAATCAAAGCTATTGAAGTTTGTACTAATAGATTTGATGATGATACAAAGAATTCATTTATGGAATTATATACCAAAGTTGATGCTGGCGCTACTGCTGAGCAGATAAGTGAAGAAGCTAGACAAGCGGATATGAGTTCACAAATGGAAGACAATGATAGTGAGTCAGATGACAGCGATGCCATCTAAATCTATCAATCATAGTGTAAGTCCTTGGTGGAGGGGTAGTGCCCTCCACCTTTTTACACTATCAAGGGAGGAGGTAATAAATTTATGAGTATAACTGTAGAAGTTAGAGGTGGTAACCTCGAAAAAGCTATGAGAGTTTTAAAGAAGAAGGTTATGAAAGAAGGCCTAGTAAAAGAGTTAAGAGCTAGACAATACTATCAAAAACCATCTGAAATAAAAAGAGAAAAGAAAAAAGAAGGTATTAAAAACTATAAAAAGAACAAGAAAAAAATGGAACAAGAACAATAGAATTCCCGCCTGTGCTTATAATATGAATAAATAGTGATACCAGGCAAGTCGTAAGACCTGGGGCGTGGAGGGTAGCTTGACCCATGCAATGCAAAATTACAAGCCGCAGTTGGTGGTCTGCCGAGAAAAAAACCACCACCAAATTCGGGCTCATTGGTCTTCGTAGGCATAATGCATAGGCTTAGTTAGATAAGTTAGTATAATGAGGTTGTTGACCTGCCTCAGCCCAATAAAATTTAGGTAAGCGAGAGTGAACCTAAATGTGTTTGTTTGGCATTTGCGTCTAGTTCAACACACCAAAAAGAACTAAAGCTGCGAGTTAATGTTTTGGTAGTTTTAAACTCAAAAAAGAAAAACTACCATTGACAATTTTTATACTTTGTAGTATAATAATTAAATAAATAAAAATAAACCGATTGTTTATTAAATTCTAGTAGAATTTTTTAAGTAAACAATCATTAATAATACGAGGAGTATTAGATATGTATATATCAGACCTAAGAAAAGGTGACTACAAGTTACCTGACGCAGTAAAAAATATTGACTTAAAAAAATCACTAAACGCCTATGAAGAAAGCAAACATTTGTTTTCAATTAGTGAACAAGTTGATAAACATTTTAACAAAAGAAAAAAATACCCATTCACACCATCAGAATTAAAATCTGATAGGGATTGGAAAGAAGTAGGCATTAGACCTGACGGTATAGATTTTCAAAGTATTGATGAGAAAATCAGAAAAGGTCGTAGTTTCGACACTTATGCTTGGATTCCTAATGATATGATATACACCAATATCATTCATAATAGAGGAGACAATATCAACTTTACAAATATATCTACACATTTAGATTTAAGAGAAGGTCTATTTTGGCAAGCTATGAATATTACCGTAGTTGTATATTATGCTAAAGACGGAACATATAAATTTGTGACCGTGATTGGTAATCATTGTACAGCAAAATCCATTATTGTAAGTGGACTTGGTGCAACTGTATTTGCTAGAGTTGTTTGTTTAGGTAAAGAAACATCTTTAGATGAAATCAGAAAGTTTGGTGCTATTATTCACCATACAGATAGTGATAGAAGAACAAATCAAGGAGCTACTGATAGATTAGTTTCAGGCGCTCAAGCTGGTGAAGCTCAATATGAAAATACAATGAGAGTTTTAGTTGATATGGGATTTGATGTTAAAAATCAAGTAAAACAAAACGGCAAAGTTTTGAAAAAGGTATCTTCTCCACCATCTTTGATGGCTATTATCAAAGAGTTTGATTATGAATTAGTGAAAGATAATGTTAATTTGCTTAGAAAAGCATATCAAACAGATTCAGAAATCTTAACAGGAGCTTTATCTGTTTTAACTGTTATTAGATACTATTTTTCTAATAAAATTGATAAAGAAACTTTTGAGGAATGGTTTATGTCTTGGTCGGAACACAATGGCCAATCAGAAATATTTCCTAATTCAGGTAAAAATAAAGATGTTATGAAACCTGTTTATGAGTTGATTAAAAATATCAATAGATGGAGTAAGAAGAACTTAAATAGAAAGCAGGTTCTAATTAGTCGAAAAGATATTTTCAAAGCTATCCCGGAGGATAAACTAGAGAATATTTAATTAAAAAGTTTTGTATGGGGGTTGAAATATAAACTTTAATCCCCATATAAATAACTATGATATGCTCATAAGAGGTATCAAACATTAACTTGCTTAACAAAGGAGATTAAAATGACAAATCACAAAGCAATTCACTCAATTTTTACTGGACTAAAACCGTTTACGGTGGGGTTTGACGATATGTTCGCTCATTTCGACCATATGGTTGACCATCTACCACACATGACGGCGGCTAATTCTTATCCACCATATGATATTGTAAAGACAGGTTCTTTAACATATGATATTCAGGTGGCATTAGCAGGCTACAGTAAGAAAGACATTTCTGTATCATTTGAGGATAATATCCTTAAAATCGAATCAGTAAAATCAAAAGAAGAAAAAGAAGTTGAAGACAATGACGGTGTATTACACAAAGGCATTGCTAAACGAAGTTTCTCAAAAGGCTTTACTATAGCAGATGATGTAGAAGTTAAAGGTGCTGAATTAAAAGATGGACTTTTAAAAGTATCTTTAGAGAAGATTGTTCCAGACCATAAGAAAGCTAGAACAATCAACATTAAATAACATTTAATCTATTGGCGTCCTACGCTTGACAATAGGACGCCTTTAGTATATAATGTATAACATGAACAAATGCGGAGTTAGTATAAAAGTAACACACTTGGTTTCCAACCAAGAGAAGATTGGGCAGTACAATCACTCCGCTCCAAAACAATTGAAAAAGGAAATATATAATGAACATAACTAGTGATACAGTTGCTATTCTGAAAAACTTTTCAGATATTAACCAGAACATTCTGGTGAAACCAGGCAACAAACTTCAAACTATTTCAACTTTAAAAAATATATTAGCTGAAGCTGATGTATCAGAAAAGTTTGAACAAGAGTTTGCTATCTACGATTTACCAGAATTTTTAAGGGCTGTTGACTTATTTGATAAGTCAGAAATTGCATTTAATGGTGGTCAAAACCTAACTATTAAAGATAGTAATAGTAAACAATCAATCAAATATTATTTTGCAGACAAATCGGTGGTAGTTTCACCGTCTAAAATGATTACTATGCCTGATAAGTATGTAACATTTTCTTTGAAGAAAGATGTCTTTGACAAATTAATGAAAGGTGTAACAACACTTAATCTACCAGACATTGCAGTAAAAGGTAATGGTAAAGAGATTAGTTTAGTTGCAACTGACAAGAAAACACCAGCGTCAAATGACTATTCATTTGTTATCGGAGAAACGGATAAGACCTTTACGGCTTATTTTAAAACTGAGAACTTTAAAATGATTAGAGATGATTATGATGTTGCGATTTCTTCACAAAAAATCTCACACTTTATCAATCGAAACAAACCAATTCAATATTGGATTGCAATCGAACCTGATAGTGAGTTTTAATCATGCTGTTCAGTAAAACTGAATGGCACCAAGTATCTTCTGAATTTAAATACGATTGTCCAGATGAAGCTATTGTAGAAACTTTTGGTTCTGTTGAGAGATTTAAAGAAATCTTATCACACCAAGAACAAGAGTTTAATTCTAAAATAGAACCTCATGGTGAAAAACCTACAGATGAGGAAGATGATATGCTTTGGGACTTTCTATCTGAGCTAGATTATGAAAGAGAAGATGATTGGTGGACAGATAGGAAAGGTGGCTATGATGTCACATATTCCTATATAGTTGATGAAAATAAATAATGAATAAAGTGAGAAATATATTATGTCAGAATACCTATGGGTCGAAAAGTATCGACCAAAGAAAATTAGTGAGTGTATATTAAGTGAAGATATTAAGAATACATTTGCTCAATTCCTAAAACAAAAAGAAATACCTAATCTGTTATTAGCTGGTACTGCTGGTACTGGTAAGACTACTGTTGCTCGTGCATTGTGTGAGGAACTTGGTGCAGATTACATCATCATAAACGGTTCAGATGAAGGCCGTCAGATTGATACATTAAGAAACAAGATTAAGAACTTTGCTTCTACTGTATCATTAACTGAACATTCAAATCATAAAGTGGTTATTATTGATGAGGCAGACTATATGAATGCCGAGTCCGTACAACCTGCTTTGCGTAACTTCATTGAAACATTTTACAAAAACTGTAGATTTATCTTTACTTGTAATTACAAGAATAAGATTTTACCTGCTTTGCATAGTAGATGTACCGTTATAGACTTTGCCATTAAAAATGGTCAAAAAGTAAAGACAGCACAGGCGTTATTACAAAGGCTGGGCAAAGTCCTTGATGAAGAAGGTATTGAATATGATAACAAAGTATTAGCTGAGTTAATTCAGAAATATTATCCAGACTTCAGACGGACTATCAATGAACTTCAAAGATATTCTGTAAGAGGTAAAGTTGATAGTGGTATTTTGTTTAGTTTATCTGAGGCAAATACAAAAGAACTGGTCAAAATCTTAAAAGAAAAAAGATTTAATGACATGCGTAAATGGGTTATTAATAATCTTGACAAAGAACCGTCATCATTATTCACTAGTGTTTACGAGTTAATGTATAAGTCTTTAGAATCTTCTTCTATTCCACAATCAATATTAATCATTGCTGGTTATCAGTACAAGTCTGCTTTTGTGGCAGACCAAGAGATTAATATGGTTGCGTGTTTGACGGAGATTATGGCTAACTGTAAATTTAAATAGAGGTCTATCATGTATGAACTGAAGGACTATCTTAAAGCTATTAATGAAACCAAAGAACCATTATTAGATACAGAGGACACGGTGTGGGAGAAAAAGTATCCTACATTTATTATTAACAAATGTTTATCTATGTTCTATGATACAATTATGCATAGTAACGAGATGAACGGACTACACTTTCTACCAAAACGGATGCAATTCCACTATTTTATAAATAGTATTCGAAAGAAGAAGCGATTTGGTGGGAAGTGGCTTTCACAAAAGAAAGTTAAAGACCTTGAAGTAATAAAAGAGTATTATGGTTATAGTAATCAAAAGGCAAAAGAAGCTCTTAACCTACTAACAGACGACCAAATTGAAATTATAACAATTGGCCTGAAAAAGGGTGGGAGAAAAAAATGAGTGAAGATACTATAAAATGGTCGCAAAGTGATATGTTAGAGGTCACTATTAAGCAACCAGATGACTTCTTAAAAGTCAGAGAAACCTTAACACGAATTGGTGTTGCAAGTCGTAAAGACAAAACACTATATCAAAGTTGTCACATTTTACACAAACAAGGTAAATATTACATAACACACTTCAAAGAATTGTTTGCCTTAGATGGTAAGAATTCTAGTTTGTCAACAAACGATATAGAAAGAAGAAACACAATAACATTATTACTACAAGACTGGAATTTAATAGAGATAGTTAATACTTCTTTAGTTGAAAACAAGGCGCCATTAAGTCAAATCAAAGTTCTACCATTTAAAGAAAAAGGTGAATGGAATATGGTCGCTAAATATAATATAGGTAAAAAACCAGAAGATAGTAACAATGCAAGTACAACCGTTTAAAAATTACTTAGAAGAGGCTACAGGCGATAAAAAGTTTTTGCGTCTGCTCATTGTTACAGATGAGCCAGAAAGTGCAAAAGAATTTCATACAGCTGATAGATTAAAAGAAGAATGTGATAAGTTAAATTATCCGTTCTATCTTTTCAAATTAACTGGTGGTTATACAACCTATGAAGATGGTATCCGTAAGTTTCATAACAAAGACGATAAGAAAGGTTTTGAAGTAGGTGCAATGACAGTTGCTATCATTCGTGGTAGTGTTGTTAGAAAAGATAGTTGGATGGACTTAGTGTCTATACTTGAAAGAGCTAATGCAACATTAGTAAATCCAAGAACTACTATCAATATGTGTGCCGACAAATACAGAACCTCTTTAAGACTTGCTGATTATGGTTTAAAACAACCAATGACCAAGTTAATCAATGACCCCGAAAACTCAGTTGATATGGTTGAAGAAGCTGGTATTAAGTTTCCTTTAATTATGAAAACACTTAGAGGTAGTAAAGGTGTTGGTGTATTGTTTGTTGAAAGTCCAAAAAGTTTACACTCAATTGTACAGTTGATTATGAAACAAGATGAAGACGCTGACCTATTAGTGCAAGAGTATATTAAAACTGAGTATGATGTTAGAGTACATGTACTAGGCGGTAAAGTATTGGCCTCTATGATGAGACCTGTTATTGAAGGTGATTTTAGGTCAAATGTATCGCAAGGTTCAGTACCAAAAGATTACAAATTAACAGATTTAGAAATAAAAGAATGTTTAAAGGCTGCTAAGGCAGTTGGTGGTTATTGGACTGCTGTTGACTTTATACCAAGTAAAGACAGAGAAAATAAACCATGTTATTTCTTAGAAGTAAATTCATCACCTGGAACAGAGGGTATTGAAGACGCTACAGGCATGAACATTGCAAAAGAAGTTATACAACACTTTGCTAAGAAAGAAAACAGATTTACAGTACCGACAGAATGTGGTTATAAAGAAATATTAACAATCAAACCATTTGGTGAGATAGTTGCCAAGTTTGATACGGGTAACTCAGGCATGCCAGTTATTCATGCCGATAAAATGACACCAAGTGACAAAACTATTACATGGGAACTATTTGGTAGTACCTTAAAAAGTGATATTATTCGTAAAGAAAAAATATCAGTTGGTGGTTTAAGAGATTATGATGAAGACCGATATGTCGTAAAACTAGATGTAGAATTTGCCGGTGGTTTTTACAAAGATGTAGAATTTACCATTGATGATAGAGAAGATAGGTCCCCTATTCTTCTTGACCGTGAGTTTATGAACAGACTAAATGTCATGGTAAACCCACAAAGAAAATATGTGATAACAACTAAATATAGTATAGATTAGGAGATAAAATGAGTGAAGTGAAGTTATTAAGATTAAGTACAGGTGAAGATATAATTGCTAAAGTAGGAGAAAACGACCAAGGTGTGAGTTTAAATAAACCATTTGTAATCATACCACAACAAAAGGGTCCAGGTCAACCCATTCAATTAATGATGTCATTGTATAATGCGTTTGGTAAAAGCGATACAGTTACGGTTGCAAAAGATAAGATTGTCTTTATAACAGAACCGAAAGATGATATTAAATCAAATTACGAAGCAAACACAAGTAAGATAATTACAAAACCATCAGGACTTATAACAGAAACTAATTTGCCAGGGTAACACCAATGGTAAAAGTTAATTTTGTAAGAGAGAATGGTGAAACATTATCGACAGAGATACCTGTTGGTTACACCATCATGGAGGCAGCTAAAGAACTGGATTTACCAGAGATACCTGCTGATTGTGGTGGATGTTGTGCGTGTGCGACTT
>Ga0209929_1000972_pt1 | contig 10269 bp, 20 predicted proteins | sample SalPon2_C_H2O_MG_2_FD_185731 | JGI IMG/M metagenome (GOLD analysis project Ga0209929, IMG submission 185731) | Salt pond water microbial communities from South San Francisco under conditions of wetland restoration - Salt Pond MetaG SF2_C_H2O_MG... ... | reverse complement strand
TTAATTCTAATAGTCCAAAAAATGCAACCTTAATTCTAATCCATAGTCTTTTTTGAAGTGGTAAAGACTTGAATTCTTTGGACTTGAAAATATCTTCCAATTCCATTTGTATTTCTTTAAGTGAAGTGATTATAACCTGTTATACTAATAAGTATTAGGTTAGTAGGAAAAGAATTCATCTTCATCTGAGTTGTCTCTGATTTCCCCATGGTCTAAATAATCATTCAACATTTTTTTCTGATGCTCTTTCATTACATTTACTACCTTTGTGATATAGTGAGTTTTACAATCAGTCATTTCTCTAATTAAAAGATAGAGATGTTTTTTGTTAAAGTTTTCTATATATTCACTTCTTCTAAATAATTCTAATATAGAGTCTGCAATTTGAATATCTCTTTTCTTTGTAAAAACTTTTGTGAGATTTTTGTCCCAATATTCTAACATAAGTTCTTTGAACTCTGAAAACTCATCTCCTTGTTGTCTCTGATAAAAATCATTTTGAGGATTCCATGTCTCAGGCATCTGAGATAATAGGTCTGTTTTTTTATATCTTTTATAATTACCATTGTTAATTAATATAAGGTAATTTTTTGCTATAATAGAAAAATAAGAAAATGCTCTACCTCGGTCTTCTTGATACATATGAATTTTTTGTATCATCATAGAAACAACTTCTTTTTTTACATCTTCCTTTGGTATATCAAAGTAAGAAAACTTAAATGTATTTAATATATTTTCTGATAGTTTTTCGAATGGATATTTTATCCTTTCTTCGTAAATTCTAGACCTTTCTTTTGGGTCTTTAGAATTATTGTATTCTATAATTGCTTCTTGAGCAGGTGTTCCAAAATATATTTTAGATTTCTTTTTTCTAGGTTTGGGCATATTTTATAAGTTATTTTTATACTTTTCTATTAAGTTTTTTAATTCAGTAAAAACTACACCTACTTCATCATCAGATTCAAACGAACCTCTAATGTCTATTTTTTTCATTTCTTTTAACATTTGGTCTAAGACATCCAATGTGTCTAAGTCTCTTTCGTTAAAGTCAACTTCTCTTTCTTCCAACTCTTTTACAAGTTTAGTACCTCTCCAAATAAAAAATATATTTGATATTGTGAGTACTCCTATGATAATGTATAATATGTAGATTAATTCCATTTAGATAATATTTTTACTAATATACGAAAAAATAATTAAAAAACCAAATTATGCTTCACCTTTTTCTCCCCAATAAGGAAAACTTACCATCTCTACCTCGGTTTCTTCTCTAAGTGTTTGGTTTAGTTTTTTTATTTTTTCTAAAATTTTAGTGTCCAATGTAGTTTGATTTACTAACTCTTGTTCAATCAGTTCATCAACAATTGATTCTAATATAATTTCCAGAGTTGCTATTTTTTGTTCTAATAAGTAAAGTTTGTTCATTAATTAGGGTGTAAAAGAACCAGTTAACTCATTAACTGCTTCCATAAATTCTTTGAAGTCTCTGTCTGATTCGGTTTCGTAATCTAATTCACCAAACGTTTTCTTAACAGAGTTATGATGATAACCCATTGCGTGTGCCATTCGAACACACATAATCTTATACTCATAAATATTCATATCATCAGGAACATCAAACCTAATGTTACTTGCTTCCCTATTGAGGGAGTCTTCTGATTCGTAACTAAAAATTCCCATAACTATACTAATTTATATCCTTTATCTAGAAGAGGTTGTGCTTTTTTATATTTAACAAACTCCATTTCTCCTTCTGGTGATTGTAACATCACTCTTTCATTTCTACCTGGTTTCTTTTCTTTTTTCATTTCGGTTGTGTATCTTCGTAAAGGTGAGTTTACATCAACACCATCTATTGAATCAATTAATCGTTGTGCCATTACACACTCAAATAAACCCAAGTCATTCATAAACTCTGCTTCATTTTTCCAATTATCTTTATCAGATGAAAATTCTACAACACCAAGATTATCAGTTTCAACCCTAAACCATTTATGTCTTACAGTTTTTCTTGTTTTATTTTTTATTGAATCTTTTTCAAAGTAAACAACAAGTTCTTCTGATTTTTCGGTTACAACTGGATTTACCATTGTTAACTCATCATATTCTCCACCAAAGTTAATTGTTATAATTCTCTTCTCCATTCCAACATCTAACGCAGTAAATAATATACCATCTAAATTAGATATTTTTTCTTTATATTCATTTAACTCTTCGTTTGTAACGGGAGTTTTTTCAACTCTTTTTACTATCATAATATTTTTCTATTTCTTCGGTTAAGTAATCTACTGATTCTACACTACCCACATATGCTCCATGTTTTGCATAAAAGGGAATCCATTTATCTTTATCTGATTGTATTCTTTTTTTTAATTCATCTAATTCAGGTAGATACACTTTTACATAGCTCATAATAAATCCTCAGGTGTTTCTCTATAAACTCTATAACTATCTTCATCAAAGTGTTCAGTCGAAACCTCAAATACAATTGAGTTATCTTCTAATGAAATTAACTGATGAGGTAATCCTCTTTCAATTAAAACACTATCACCCTTCTCTAAAGTTTTACCTTCTAATTTTCCATCTTCTACATTCAACCAATTAAATTGAAATCTTCCTTCTTGTACATACCAACTTTCTTTTTTCTTTAAGTGATAATGCATTGAGAATCTATTTCTTTCTTTTGTGAATACTAATAATTTACCACAATACTCTTCATCGTTGTGAATCCATAGTTCGTATCCCCAATTCTTTTCTACTCTCTTAGGAGCTTTAATATCTACATCTATAATCATTCTGCGTAACTTTGTATGTTTAACAATCCACTATAAGCACATACATTAAATTTTGACATATGAGGTAGAATAGCAAGTTCTTTTGCTTTTGCCTCTACCATCACATCAACATTTGTTCCATATAAATCAGGTAACTCATTGATGTAATCTGAGTGTGCTTGTGGTTTTAATTTTTCATTCTCTTCATGTAATGCTTTACTTTCAGAGTAATGAACAATAGGTTTAATTCCTTTTGGCCAAGTTGAGATTGCAAGTTTTAGAGCTTCTTCTTCACTCAAACCACCAGTATTAAATTTGTGGTGGTGATAATCAAATACAATTGGAATACCAATTCTTTCATGTAAATACATCAAATCTTTTACTGAATACATTGATGCTTTATCATCGTTCTCAACCGTCAATCTACTTTTTACTGAATCGGATAATCTTTCGAAATTATTACAAAATCTATCCATAGCTGATTTCTTATCTCCATAAACACCATTACAATGTATGTTGATTTTATTATAGTGAGATTTTTCCAATCCTAACAAATCAAAAATCTTACCATGCATTTCCAAATCAGTAATTGTATTTTCTACTACATGCTCTTTTGGAGATACCAATACATTAAAAGGGCCAGGATGTGATGTGATTCTAATTCCATTTTGTTTTGCATAATTACCACAACCTTCTAATATTGTCTTAATTCTTAGATAATGTGGTGATTTTTCAATATCATACTCAGAACCCCAAGGAAACATTTCAGAAGATAATCTGAATAGTTTAATTCCATTTTCATTATTCCATTTTAAAATATGAAATAAATCTCTTGCGTTTTGTAATCCCAATTCCGTTGCGTATTCAACACCCCTTTCTAAGAATGTTCTTTTAATCATTGAACGATTGGTAGTTACTTTTGGTTTTTGACCCGATAGAGTCATATTAATACAAGCGTATCCTAAATTCATCTTTTGTATGATTTCTTATTTGTTATTAACAAATATACGAAATTATTTTGATAAAACCAAATTATTTTTAATAAGTTTTGGAATCAAAATCCGTAGGGTATGTAGTATCTTTATCGTTTTTGATGTAAGTCAACCAATAGTTTACTGCATTCTGATTGTTTATCCATTTACTTCTGTCTCCCCAATTGAAGTTAGGTCTAGCGTAGAATGGTTTTTCATTCATTACATATTGTGCTCTACGAGATGATGCTGGTTTTGGTTCATCAATTAACCCATCGCCGGTATTATCATATCCATCAATAGTACCATCACCATCAATATCGATACCCCTACGACCACTATATTTTTTTAGTTCAACACCATCAACGATTACAGATTCATCAACTTTTTTTTTATAATCTTCTGTTGCTCGTTTGAGTTCTTCGTTGGGTTCTGATTCTTTTTCGGATTCCTCCACAATGGTTTTAATATCTTCTTCAGATAAATCAGATACCATATCGTTCATTACCATATCTAATGCATGGTCTTCATCCCATTCATCTTTTATATCTTCTACGTCAGTTTGAAACTGATTATCTTCATATGGAACATCATCTAATCCATCTTCTAATGTATTATCCCATAAATCAGATTCTTCATCTTCCTCAGGTTCTTCATCATATAGTTCTCTCTTACGAATTACTTGCTGCTTATCTACAATACCCTTATCAACTTTTAAAGCGTTGTTAAAAGCGATTACTAACGCTACTGCTAATGGGTCGAATACAAATATGATAATAAGAATAAACCAATTAATAATTTGGTCCATTGGTTTATCCAATAATCCACTAAGATATTGTAGAGGACCTAATTCCGATGAAACACCCTCCGATGATTCAACATCTAATATTTTTAATTGAATAGATTGTAATGAATCTGCTGCTACTTCTCTTTTTGCTTGAACTTCTTTACGATTCTCTTCTTCAACTGATATTCTTTGTTGTGATAATCTTAATTCAGTTGTTGAAATAGTATTTCTAAATCCAGTTGTTGAAGTTGTATCTCTAACTTGAATTCCAGTTGCTTTAGCATTGGATAAAGTGGCAATGTTTTCTGATATTCTTCCTAACTCAACATCGTATCGAGCAACATCATCTGCCCAAAACTTTTCTTTTTGTTGTAGAAATGATAGTTGTTTCTCTTGAACACTAAACTGATTAAATGTATCTTGAAATGCTGATGTTAGGAATCCATAGATACCCAATGATGTAATTAGTATTAGGATAACCACTGCCCCACTTAGATAGATTCTAAATGTTTTATTTATCTTTTCCCAATAGTTGTAAAGATAACCAGCGGTAATTAATTTAGCTAATTCTAATGAACTCGCCATTATCATAACAGAAAATGCTGCTCCAGCAAATAGTTTAGATAAACCACTTACGGAGAAGAACGCTGCGTTAAATGCTACAAACAACGCAGACAACCCCAATAATAGTGTTCTGAATTTCATTTTACTCTTTCTATGCTAACTCTACGAGATTTTTCGTAAGTTCGAGTAACCTTTCAATTTGATGTGTTAACCTTAAAGCTTCTTTTTGGTTGGATGGTCTACTTCCATCTAACATACCTTTAATCACTTTGTTGTGATTTTCTATTCCCTCAATATGAGATAATGCTTTTTCTTTATGTTCTGGTTTCATAATAACTCTATTTGTTAATATATATAAATATAAGAAAATGAAAAAAGGGAGATTTATTCAATCCCCCCTTTACTAAACTAACACCACTAAGATTAAAATTTAATCTTTACTTTTTTACTTTTTCTCTCTTCTTTTTTATCTAAAAGAATGGTAAGTAATCCATTTTCAATTGATGCTGCAGCAGTAGTTCCATCATAATCTTTTCCTACTTTGAACTTCAGATTTACATTACCAACTACGGCATTTACATTTTCAGTTTCTGCTTTTATTGTAATTAAATCTTCAGTAACATCTACCTCTACATCCTTTGGATTGTGTCCTACAACACTTACAACAATATTTTGTTTTCCATCTTTAGTTGTATTAATAGAATAGTTTCCTTGTTCGTGATTTACTTGCATTGGTTTGAAATTAGAATCAAAAACCTCATCAAATAATCTGTCAAATGTTAAAATCATATTTTTATTTTTTTTAAGTTAAACATACAATCTATATATTACCAAATCTATACCAATTTGTTTTAGATGACTTTTTGTCAGTTTAATTAAAAGTTATCGGAAATATTGTCATACATACCTGTTGCTTTTCGATATTCTGAGTTTTCTAATCTAGTACTCATATGGTCAGCCCAATGGATAATGTATGGTAAGTCGGTTTTTACTTGGAAATCTTCGTTGTATGAGATAAAGTATTTCTTTGTTGCATCGTTATACAACCCATCGGCCATATGGATACCCAATTGTTCTTTCTGAGTATATTTGATTCCATATTGATTCAATAACCAAAATGCTCTATCAGTTACATCAAAGTATTGTAACTTTGGATTGTGAGTAAAATATTCTTTTTTATTTTTCTGATGCCACTCTGATTCTTGTGGTAGATAATATGGTTCTTTACCATCACCCAACTTTCCTAAATCGTGGTGAAAAGCTGCAAAGAATAATTCTTCATCAGTAAAGTTAATAAACCCACCACTCTCTTCAAACATCTTTTTTAGTTTATAAGCATTTCTTGCTACATTCATCACGTGGTCAATATAGCCACCAGGATATGCAGAGTGAAAGTTTAACTTACCACTAGCAGGTGCCATAGCAAGTTCAGTTCCTAATTCTTCTGGGGAATACATATGGAGAAGTTTTTCTAATCGTTCTCCACTAAATACTTTTTTTAATGCCTCTATAAACTTATTATAGTTTGCTTCTAATTGTTCTTCGGTATAGTTTCTAATCATTGTTCTATATATTTTCCAGTTAGTGACCTATATAATATTTCTAATTCTTCTTCGGTTGTACAAAATCCAAGTCCATCGAAATCTAAAATCTCAATAAAATATTGACCTGGTTTCAATCCCATATTTACCAACTCCATATCATCATCAGATGAGTTTGTTACAAACCTTGGTGCGTATTTATCATTTCTTTCTTTAGGTAATGGCAGTGTCCAAAAGTAAGGCTTATCCAATTCCTCATTTTCCTCTAAGTCCTCTCTATTCTCAATAAAATCACCAGTTCCATTATAATCGTTTGATAAATGTTTTGACCAACCTTGCCTTTTAAAGGTTTCATCGGTTAGTGGTGTTGCTTGTAATCTTATCTTTCTCATTCTAATACGATTCTAATAGTTTCTTCTAAATCTTCAAATCTTGCTTTTACGATAAGTGTGTCTCCAACCATTTCATCGATAGGTGCGATGACTGTATTTATTTCTCCACCAGTTCCACTATATGAAAACTCATTAATAGTTGGTACAATAGTTCCAGCAAATCCAGTTACATATGTTGTATCTACATCTACCCAATCACCCAATACATTTATAGTTCTTCGAATGAATACATAAGCAGTATCATTTAAAGTCCATTTATGAGATGATTCCCATTCAACTAATTGTGGATATGGTTCTTCTCCATTGTTTAAAAGTTTACCTGTAATTCTATGAATTGTTTGAATAGAATTATCAGTTGAGTTTAATTCTAATTTATATAAACCCTCATTAGTTGTGTCCAATCTACCATCTAACTCCATTGTGTAATTATCGGGTAAATCTGATAATGGGTCATCCGTACAAGATGTTAATGTTCCTAATAACATTAAGGAATATAAAACTAAAGCAAACTTTAATAAAAAATTTATACTATCGAATTGTTTCATTTATAAATTGGTTTTCGTTCATATGGTTTATCGGGTAGTAAATCAGTTGTTCCACACTTTACACATTTAACAAAATAAGAACCTACTTTCCAAGAAGATGTTTTATACATCTTACCGTAACATCTTTTACACTTCATTTATAATAAATAATCTAAAATACTTTGCCAATTAGGGAACGCTCCCTCTTTACCATCTTCCCAATTCGTACCGAACTGAAGAAGTTCTCCACTAAACTCACCAGCACCATTCTTCAATCTATCATCGATAAGATAATCACCCATTAATAAATCTTTTCTGTGAGTTACAAACATTTTTTTGTGGAACAAATCACCGAAGTAATCCTCAATCCACATTCTTTTATCAGATGCCGAACCAGCGTTACCCCAAGGAGCAGAGGTAGCTATGAATAGTTCGTACTTACCACTTTCAGCTAATTTGTTGATTGCTTCAATGGCTCCTTCAATCGGAGGGGGGTTTCTAAACAAACCTTGAATGTGGTCGGGGAAATCTTTATATCTTTCTACTAAATGTGGATGCTTTTCAAACCAATCTTCAATTGCTTTTCCGAAGTCAACAATAACTCCATCCATATCTATGTAAACTATTTTCTTTTTATTCATTGATTATTTTAAGGATTAAACTCTCACTCATTAACAGGTCTAATATACGAAATTTATTTGAATCATGCAAGCTTTTTCTGAATTAATTTAACCATAAATTATAAACATAATCGTAGGAAGTGTTGAGTTGTTTAGCTAATTCTGAAAACAATCTTTCTCTTACTAAACTATCATAAACACCAATGTATTTATAAACATCCATATCACCAAATAGTTGAGTAACTAATCCAGCAAAGGTTGCTTTAGAATCAAGTTCAATTCCCAACTCATCGGTTGGATATTCGTTTAAGTAAAATTCTTTAATTGTCATATTTTAATCTTTTAAGGTTTATAAATAATTTGGTCCGAAATATTCCCAACTATCAGTTCCATCGAAGATGTTACCTCTACTATGTTTGGCAGGTCCTTGCCAACCCTGAGGTTTTAGTAAATCACCTTTCTTAACTGGAACTCCTTTGTTAACTCCGTCTACCATAGAAACAAATCCCCAACAAGAAGTATCATCCCATAAACGGATGTATTTTCTACCTTTATCAACTCTTAGGGGTTCGTAGGGTTTGTAGTTGAATTTGTTATCCCAATACTCTTTACGAGTCTCATTAACTTTTTCTAGCCACAAATCAAATTTAGTTTTCATATCTTTTAGGGTTTTAATTCGTTTAACTCTTACTCTCAATTACAGTACTAACATACGAAAAAAAGTTGAGACCTCCAAATAAAATCTCAACTTTTTTCAAATTATTTTTAATTTATTTTATGAGTAATTACTCAACAATCGGAGTAGTTCATCCAATGCTTCGTGTCTATGGTTATCTCTTAAATGCGTTGAATAAACATATTGTGAATCCTTTACTTTAGGAACATCGTGTATTGCTGAATCGTTTGAAAACTTTAAATCGATTTGTTGTGGGTCTCCAGTTAGAATCATTGTAGAACCCTTACCCAATCTACCCAATACCATTCCCAATTGTGATTTGGTTAGATTTTGAAATTCATCAACTATTACAATAGAGTGTTCAAATGTTCTTCCTCTGAAATGAGATAGGGATACTAATTCAATGTTCTCATCCTTTTCCATCTTTTCCAAAATGGCTGGTTTGTTATAAACTTTTCTCATATTGGAACGAATTGGTACTAACCAAGGCTCCATCTTTTCGTTTAGTGAACCAGGCAGATAGCCATTATCTTCGTTTGAAACCGTTGGTCTTGTTATTACAATCTTATTTACCTGCCTAGTAAAAAACATATCTAATGCGATTTGTACTGCTAATAGGGTTTTTCCGGAACCTGCTTTTCCCATTATAAAATTGTAAGGATGATAAAGGATTGCTGTTTTTGCTAACTTTTGTTCTTCAGACAAGGTTATATCAAATTTGATTTTACCTTTAGGTGGAACTTTTCTAATGTTCTCTGCCATTTGTTTTAATTAAATGTGGTTATCTTATGCGATTTTTTAGTTGGGGTTTTAATCTTTGGTTGAATTGATTTCTGATACTTTACAATCTCAGCACAAATCTCATACTTTTCCAATCGTTCACATAAATTTAATAGTCGTTGTAAAACCAATAAGTAATCTTTCTTTTCAGCCACAGCAACAACACCATCGATTGTAAAATCAATCAATACAACTGAAGATAGGTTTTGTTTATGGGCTTGAATTATTCGAGAAAGGGATTGGTTAAGAAAATCATTTCCATACGAACTTAAATACTCATTCAATGTGGTATTATTAGTTGAGAAGTATTTCCTCCATTCAACATTTGCTAAAGGTCTTTTTTTCAAAGTGCGAAATGTTTAAGTGTTACAATTATAAATATAAGAAAAATAAGATTTAACTTCTATCTCTAGGTCCACCACCACCAGAACCACCTCCAGTATTCCCTCCGCCTGTGGAACCACCACCAGTCGAATCTCCATCTGAATTTCCTCTATCAACTATCCATTTTTGATTTTCAACATCCCACTCAAAGTAAATACCATCGAATAATACAGTTTCTCCAGGTTCAACACCTTTTCTACCAATCGGTGGATATAAATTTGGGTTTGGGTCAGCTGGGTTATTATTATCATCAACG
>Ga0209929_1000961_pt1 | contig 10357 bp, 13 predicted proteins | sample SalPon2_C_H2O_MG_2_FD_185731 | JGI IMG/M metagenome (GOLD analysis project Ga0209929, IMG submission 185731) | Salt pond water microbial communities from South San Francisco under conditions of wetland restoration - Salt Pond MetaG SF2_C_H2O_MG... ... | reverse complement strand
CCTTCAAGATTTTAAAAACGCTGATATTATTATGAAAAATGGTTTCTTATTAGGTGCTCACCATGGTATGACTATTGAGGATGTAGATTATGTTTGTGATAAAATCAAAGAATTTTTTAATAAATAATTAATGAAAAAAACACTAGAACATTTAATTGACTCTTTAGTTTATAATAATATAGATACCTTTTTTCTAGTTACTGGAGGTGCTATTGCTCCTGTAGTAGATTATATAGGACAGCACCCAAAAACTAAACATTATTGTTTTCAACATGAACAATCAGCAGCCATGGCAGCTGAAACTTATTTTAGAACATCTGGAAAATTAGGAGTAGTATTAAGTACTAGTGGTCCCGGGGCCCAAAATTTATTAAATGGTATTTGTGGATGTTGGTATGAATCAATTCCTTGCTTATTTATAACAGGTCAAGTTAGTACTTATGAATCTATTGATTGTATAGAATCAAATCCAAGACAATTAGGTTTTCAAGAAATGCCTGTTGTAGAATCTTTTAAACCATTTACTAAATTTATTAAAAAATTAACTTCTAATAATGATTTAAATCAAACTTTAAAACAAGCAATTGAAACTTGTTTTACTGGAAGGTTTGGTCCTAGTCTATTAGATATTCCTATGGATATTCAAAATCGGCCATTAGAAAATACTTCTTTAATTAAATTTAATACATATAATCCTATTGTTGATAAAGATTTAGAAAACAAAATAAAGAATATTAATATAAAAATCAAAGAAAGTAAAAGACCACTTTTATTAATAGGTCATGGAGTTAGATTATCTAATTCAATGGATGAAATGTTAATGTTGGTGAATAAATTAAATATTCCTTTTGTTGTTAGTTGGGGGGGTTTTGATTCTGTTCCTCATGATCACCCTTTATTTATAGGAGATATAGGAGTTTATGGAAGTAGAGGAGGAAACTTTGCAATCCAGAACTGTGATTTATTGTTATCTATAGGTTCTAGATTAGATACAAGACAAACTGGAGGTGACTTAAAGACATTTTCAAGAGAATCATATAAAATTATGGTTGATATAGATGAAAATGAAATAAAAAAAGGCAGAGGATTAAATATAAACTTACCAGTAGTTTGTGATGCTAAGATCTTTATTAATCATTTATTTGGTTCTTGTGAACCTCAAAATAAAAAAGAATGGAACCAGAAATGTCAAGATTATAAAAATATAAAAGAAAATAGAACTTTAAAAGAAGATATTTTAACTTCTTATGAATTTTTAGAACAACTAAATAATAATCTTCCTGAAGACTCAGTTATTATTCCTGATGAAGGAGGTCATTTAGTATGGGCTATGCAATCCTTAAAAACAAAATTTAAACAGAGGATATTTTCTAATTTTGGAAACTCATCAATGGGGTATGGATTACCAGCGGCGATAGGGGCAGCTATTGGAACTGATAAACCTGTAATTTGTATTGATGGAGATGGAGGTTTTCAAATGAATATTCAAGAACTCCAAACTATTAAACATTATGATTTACCTATTAAGATTTTTATAATGAATAATAATTGTTATGGTATCATTAAACAATTTCAAGATTTAGTTTTTAACTCCAGATATATAGCTACTGAAAATAAAGACTATTCAGTTCCTGATTTTATTAAAGTGGCTCAAGCGTATGGTATTAAAGCAGTAGAAGCTAATAAAAATAACTTTAAAGAAGTAATAAATTTGGCTTTACAAGAAGAAGGAAGTATATTAGTAAATGTTATTATAGATAAAGAACAAAAATTACTTCCTAAATTAGAATTTGGAAATCCTTTAGAAGATATGTTTCCTTATTTAGAAGAAGATACTTTAAACAAAAATATGATTATAAATAAAATTCCAAGAAAAGAAAAAATTAAAAGTTGGGTTACATTAAAATAAAATTATGGCAGCAGATAGTAAAACTAAAAAAACAATTCTTACTCTTAATCAAAATAAGAGTAAAGGAAACAAAACCGTATTAGTCACCGCGTATGATTATCCTCAAGCACGTATAGCAGACACCGCTGGAGTTGATTGTATTTTAGTAGGTGATTCATTAGGTATGACTACATTAGGTCACAAAACAACCATTCCTGTAACTATGGATGATATGATTCGTTCATGTGAAGCAGTAAGTAGAGGTAATGAAAATGCTCTTTTAATTGGTGATATGCCTTATATGTCTTATCAACCATCAGATCAAGTAGCAATTGAAAATGCAGGTCGTTTTATTGTTGCTGGATGTGATATGGTTAAAGTAGAAGGTGCTATGGTTGATCGAGTTAAAGCCATTGCCAGCTCAGGTATTATGGTTATGAGTCATTTAGGTCTTACACCTCATACTCGTGCCAAATTAGGTGGTTATAAAGTTCAAGGTAAAACAGCAGCACAAGCTGAAATTGTTTTGAAACAAGCATTAGCTCTTCAAGAAGCAGGTTGTTCAGCCTTATTACTTGAGGCAATGCCTAAAGAACCAGCAGGAATGATTGCCCGAGCTTTAGATATTCCAGTTTATGGAATTGGTGCCGGTGATGAAGTAGATGGCCAATTAGTTATTTTTCATGATCTAATGGGACTATTTTGGGAATTTAAATCAAAATTTGTTAAACGTTACTGTGAAGCAGGTCAAATTATGACTCAAGCATTAACTGATTATGCTAATGAGGTTCGTAATGGTCAATTCCCATCTCAAGAAAATTTCTATGAGATTAAAGAAGAAGAACTTGGAAAATTACTAGGAGATGAAAAATGGAAGTATGAGTTAGATAAAGACTATTATAATAATAATAATCATAGTGTAACTCCAATTACTAATAATTCTACAGTGGTAAAACGCTAATGAATATTTTAATTACGGGAGCAGGGGGATATATTGGAAAAGTTTTTTATAACCATTTTAAAACTAAGTATAATATATCTCTTTTAACCCGAAAAGAAGCAGATTTAACTAATTTAAAACAAGTTAAAAGTTTTTTTCAAGACAAATATTTTGATATTATAATACATTGTGCTATAGTAGGGGGAGGTAGATTAGATGAGGATACTCCTTCTGTATTAGATGACAATTTAAAAATGTATTACAATTTATTAGATTGTGAAAATCACTTTAATAAATTAATCCATTTCGGTTCAGGAGCAGAATCACAAGAAAGTTTTTATGGATGGAGTAAAAAAATAATTCATAACTCAATTCAAGATAAAGATAAATTTTATAATATTAGAATTTTAAATGTATTTGATGAAAATGAGTTAGATTATAAATTTATCAAAACTAACATTCAAAAATACATAAATAAACAAGATATGGAAATATTCCAAAATAAGTTTATGGATTTCTTTTATATGGAAGACTTAGTTACTTTAGTTAAATATTATATTAATAATAATAGTCCTAAAGTGATAGATTGTTGTTATGACTATTCTCCTACATTATATGATATAGCTCAAATTATAAATAATTTATCTGATTATAAGGTTAATATAAATTTTAAAAATTGGGATATGGCTCCTCCATTTAATGGAAAATTTACTAATTTAAATTTAAAATTTATTGGTTTAGAACAGGGTATAATTAACACTTATAATAAATTAAAATGAAAATTTTAGTCACTGGTGGAAAAGGATTTTTAGGTTCTAGTTTAATCAAAAAAATATTGCACCATAACCATGAAGTATCTATTATATCCAGAGACACTTTAAACTATGAACAACAGATTAAAAACTTCAACCCAGATGTTTTTATTCATTGTGCTTGGGATGGTGGTAATAATTATAAAGATGTTAATGATTTAAAACAAATCAATAATGTAACTTATGGAATTAATATTATAGAAATATTAAATACCCTTCCAACAAAAACTAAATTTATAGGATTTGGTAGTTTCTCTGAATATGGCTATTATAACACACCTATAGAAGAAACATTTATAGAGAATCCTATTAACCTATATGGTTTATCTAAATATACTTTTAAAAATTATAGTAAATTACTATGTAATAACTATAACATAGAATGGGGATGGATAAGACCATGCTATGTATACGGCCCAGGAGATGTTAAAACAAGATTAATCCCCTCAGTTATTACAAAATTGTTAAACAATGAAAAAATAGAACTAGATAAATGTGATAAAATAATAGATTATATTTATATTGATGACTTTGTTAACTTTGCTTATAGTCTTATAATAGGTCAAAATATTGAGGGTGTTTATAATTTAAGTTCTGGAGAGCAATATAAACTCAAAGAAATTATAACCCAGATAGGATTATTAACAAATAAATTAAATAATATTAGCTTTAACAAACCATCATCAAGAGATTTAACATCTTCTATGATATGTGGGGATAATAGTAAAATAAAAAAATATAGTAAAATAAATAAGTTAGTAAGTTTAAATGAAGGGTTATTAAAAACTATTAATTATTATAAAAAATGAAAAATCAAGTAATAATAAACTAAAAAATGAATATTAAAATAGCTAGTCATATAATGCCTTGGGATATTGATTATGCTTTGTTAATGGCTATTCAATTAAAAAAATCAAAGTATTATTTGCCTGAGGATGTAAATATTACTATTGATTTAGATTTAAATTTGTCTAATTATTTAATAGATTGGAAAAGTAGTAAATTACCTAAAAATTATTTTATAGATAAATTCAATACTCTTCTTTATTTATTAGAAGATTATTCTATTGAATCTAAAATTAATGAAGGAGATACTCTTTATGGCCATTTGGACCAACAAAGAAATCTAATATCTAAGGAGGCGGATTATTATATGAGTATTTGCCCTGATGTTTATTTTAGTGAATATACTCTTTATTACTTAATAGAATCAGCTAAACAAATAAAAAACAAATATTTTATATTAAGTCCCCAACATAGAAAATTAACTGATAACAGTTGGGACCCAACTACTGATAAAGATTATTTGAATATACCTTATAAGAAATGTAATGAGATTAATATTTTTGATATAAGACATAATAATAAACAAAAAAATGATTTAAATATAGAACCAGTTCAAACTCCTAAATTTGCTGGTTGGTGTGATTTATATAGTAAAGCATTTTATGAAGATTTAGTTCCTATACATGATGATTGGAGTGGTTATGGTCCTTGGGATTGGTATAGTATGATTTTAATAAATTATACTAAACAGTTTAATCTTGATTTTCAACAATATGTTTTAAGAGGACTTACAATAGGAGATTATTGGATAGGTAATTGGAAAGAAAAAGATGGTTTATCAGGATATTATAAAAATTTAATAGTAAAAAAAGAAATACCTGATCAAAGAACTAATTTTGAAGCAAATTTGGAAAACTACATAAAGAAAGGTATATTAATGTTAAAGGAAAAAAATATCATATGACTAAATTAATTTTATTTGACTTAGATGGAGTCATAGTTGACACTAAAGATATTCATTATAAAGCTTTAAATGATGCTATTTCTTTAGTAGATCCTAAATATATTATTACTGAAGCAGAGCATGTTTCTCGTTATGATGGATTAAAAACCCGTACCAAATTAAATATGCTTAGTGAGGAAAAAGGATTACCTTACACTGATCATCAGAAAATATATGATAAAAAACAACAATTAACTATCTATCATTTTTCACAAATCTTAACTAATGAAAAAATGATTGAAATTTTTAAATTTTTAAGAAAAGAAGGTTATATGATAGGTTGTTGTACTAATTGTATTCGTAGAACCGCTTTAGTAGCTTTAGCTAAAGTAGGTGTGATTGAGTATTTAGATGTTATTATGACTAATGATGATGTTAAGAATGCTAAACCACATCCTGAAATATATTGGAATGCGATGTCTATAATGGGTTACTTACCTGAGGAAACTCTTATTATTGAGGATTCACCACAAGGACTGTTAGCGGCTACTCGCTCTAAAGCAGAAGTTATTAGAGTGAAAAACTCCTCAGATGTTACACTAGAGAAAATTAAATCTAAATTAAAAATAAAGAAAAAAATTATGAACAAATGGACAGATGAAAAAATGAATGTACTCATCCCAATGGCAGGTGCTGGTTCTAGATTCGCTAAAGTTGGTTATACTTTTCCTAAACCATTAATTGATGTCAAAGGTAAACCTATGATTCAAGTTGTAGCAGAAATGTTAAATGTTGAAGCTAATTTTATCTATATTGTTCAAAAATCTCATCGTGAACAATATAATCTTGATACTTTACTTAATTTAATTACCCCTAATTGTAAAATTGTAGAAGTAGATGGAATGACTGAGGGAGCAGCTTGTACTACATTATTAGCTAAAGAATTAATTAATAATGATTCCCCACTTATTCTTTCTAATTCAGATCAATTTATTGAATGGGATTCAACAGAGTTTATGTATAAAATGAATGAGAAAGATTATGATGGAGGTATTATATGTTTCCCTGCTACTCATCCTAAATGGTCATTTGCTAAAACAGATGAAAACAATATTATTTCTGAAGTAGCAGAAAAGAATCCAATATCAGATCAAGCCACTGCTGGTATTTACTATTGGAAGAAAGGTTCAGATTATGTTAAATATGCTGAACAAATGATTGAAAAAGATATTCGTGTTAATAATGAGTTTTATGTTTGTCCTGTATATAATGAAGCAATTCAAGATAATAAAATTGTCTACAATCATAAAATACCAGCTGAGAATATGTGGGGTTTAGGGACACCTGAAGATTTGAAATATTATTTAGAAAATTATAAATGATACTAATTAGCCATAGAGGAAATATTAATGGAAGAATTCCTGAAAGAGAAAACCATCCTGATTATATTCAAGAAGCATTAGATTTAGGGTATGATGTTGAGATTGATGTCTGGTGTATTGAAGATAAACTTTACTTAGGACATGATGAACCTCAGTATAATATAAATAAATCATTTTTACGTAATGATAGATTATGGGTTCATTGTAAAAATCCTGAAGCATTAAATAAATTAAAACTTGAGAAAATAAATATTTTCTACCATGAGACTGATACTGTTACTTTAACTTCATTTGGCCATATATGGGCATACCCAGGCAAACAACCTATAAAAAATAGTATAGCAGTTATGCCTGAATTTTATTTAGATAATATTAGTCAATGTATTGGTATTTGTTCAGATAATATCCAGAATTATAAGTAATGCAAGGAATAGTAATACAGGGACCAACAAATTATGCTTCACAACTGGTAGAAGATTATAAACATATAAATAATGTGATATGGTCTACTTGGATTGGTGAACCTGAAGAGAATATTAAGTTAATAGAATCAAAAGGTATTAAAGTAATACAATCTAATAAACCTAAGTTCCCTGGTTACATGAATGTAAATTACCAAACATTAAGTACATATGTTGGTATTGATTATTTAAAAAAACAAGGAGTAAAAGAAATATTAAAAGTTAGAAGTGATTTAAAAATAAATAAAATTAAAACTTTATTGGATGTTTTAATAAATAAAAAAATATCCTTTTTATCTGTATGTAAACCAAATGTTCGTCCATTATATTATGATTTAGTTTATCAACATACAAGTTTTGATTTTCCTGGAGACTTGGTAGTATATGGAGAAACAGAAGAAATTGAGAAATGTTTCAATTTTCAAATTGAAAATAATAAACCCATCCCACCAGAAGCACTAATTACTTATAATTACTTAGTTCAATCAAATATTGATTTTAGTTTTGATTATAAACATTTATTAGAATCAGGTATAAGTTTCTTTGCTCAAGACTGTTTAAATAATAAAATAGAAATAAATTGGTTAAAAAGAAGTAAGGATGAACCATTTTGGAAAAATATATTAAATCACTCAGCAGATAAAACATTATATAATTATTAAAATGATATCATTAATTATACCAACTAATAAAACTAATTCTAATTATACAAAATACCTTGTAAATAATATTAGAGAAATTTACCCAGATGAAAATCAAGTAGAAGTAATTGTGTCTGAGGATGATACAGTAACTATGGGCGTAAATTATAATAATGCTGTTGCTAAAGCTAAAGGTGAAAAAATTATTTTACTCCATAACGATATGGTTATTAAACCAGGTTTTGTAGAACAGATGGATAAAGATATAACTAAAAATAGAATCACAGCATATACCAGAATTGAACCTCCTATCTATCCAGATACATTTCCTGGTAAAATGATTTTAGATTGTGGGACTGATTTAGATAATTTTAATTATCAAAAGTTTTTAGATTTTAAAATTGAAGATACCACTTTACTTGATGGTGGTGCTCAAATGTTTTTTGGTTGTATGAAAGAGGATTACTTAGGTATTGACGGAGTTACTTTTCAATTATTTTGTGAGGATGATGATTTACATTTAAGACATAATATAGCAGGTTATGAACAAAAAGTTAGCTCAGCTCATGTTTATCATTTTGTTAGTAAATCATCTCGAGTAGGAAACTATCAAGAAATTGAACAACAATCAAATTATAATTTTGTTAAAAAATGGGGTTTTAGAAGATCTCACTACAATGTTGTATATAATAAAAAGTATGTTATTAAAAACACTAATAGTAAGTTAGATGAGACTTTAAAATGGTGGTTTAATGATGGAGATGATATTATTGTTGAAATTGATGGAAACACATTCACTAATCAAGATTATAATTATATTACTCAACTAAATGATATTATTAAAAATACAAACCAAACAGGAATATTTAACATAGGAAATTTAAAAATAACTGTGAATAGTTTAGAAGAACAACAAAATAAATTAATAAAACTATGAAATACGGATTTTATTATAGAAATGACAAAGATCAAGAAATTGTAGGCAGAACAGAAGATCTTTCTAGATTAAGTGCTGCCCATTATTTTGCTAAACGTAAGAATTTACCTTTAAAAAAATTCCTAAAGATTTTTGCTGTTAAAACTATACTATGAAATCTTTTGGTAAAAATATAAATCTTAAATTGAGAGGAGAAAAAAAGACATTTGGCCGTAATAAAAAAACATTCATTGACCTAGTATCCTCATTTGATAAAATATGCCAGCGTACCTATGATATAGAAGAAAACACAGGCATTATATTAGAAAGATATGAAGAACCATTTTTTGTTTTAATTGAAAGTTTGTTTTTTTTAAATTATGAAGATTGGGAAGCAGAATTAGTAATGTGGTTTGTTTATGATAGAGTAGATGCTGAAGGAAATCTTAATACTCTTCAATTACAAGATGAAACATCAGGGGTGGAAGAAGAAATTACAGTTGAAACACCTGAAGAATTATATCAAGCCATTAAAAAAATTAAAAAATGGATGAAAAAATAAAAATCATATATTTAGAGTTATGAAATGTATAAAATGTGGAGAATTAATTCCTGAGGGTAGATTAAAAGCATTACCTGGAGCTAAAACATGTGTTAATTGTTCTGGGGCAAAGATGAAAGGTGTTGTGACTGTTATGAAAGGAACAGGTGACCATACTTGGGTTGAAACTATTCATTTAGATGCTGATGATTATGAAAAATATATGGAAGAAGAAAATAAATCAAAAAGAAATAAAAGTGAAGATTAATTATGCCTAAAGCAAGACCACTTACTAAAGAAGAAATTTTAGCTGCTATGGCTAAAACTAAATCTGTTAGAAGTGCTGCTAGATACTTAAATTGTTCTTATCAACATCTAAAAAAATGGATGAAATTATATGATGGTGATAATGGAAAAAGTTTATTTGAAGAGCATAAAAATCAATCTGGTAAAGGCATCCCTAAATTTTTAAGTCATTCTCCCTTTGGTAAAAAAGAACCTGCTATTTTAGATATTATTAATGGAGTAGTTGACCCATCTAATTTTAACCCTCAAAAAATAAAATATAGACTAATTGAAGGAGGTTATTTAAAAGAAGAATGTTACTCTTGTGGATTTCATGAAAGAAGAGTATTAGATTATAAAATGCCTTTAATACTTCATTTTAAAAATGGTAATAAACAACATTATAGATTAGATAATTTAGAAATGTTATGTTACAATTGTTATTATCTTTCTGTTGGAGATTTATTTACAGATAAACAAGTGGAAATTATGGAGGATCATGTACCAAGTAAAGAAAAAGAACCAGATTGGGAAGTAGATGATTATACACAACAACGCTTAAAAGAATTAGGTTTATATGATTCTAAACCAGATGATGATCCTTATGATTTAGTATCTAAACTTTAAATATTTATAATTGTGAAGAAGAAGAAACATGATAAGTTGGTTAAGGATTATGATAGACAAAAAGAGAAACATCTTGAGAAAATAGCTACTAAAAAATTAAAAGATCAAGATAAAGTAGACCACTTACGTACAAAA
>Ga0209929_1000957_pt1 | contig 10407 bp, 11 predicted proteins | sample SalPon2_C_H2O_MG_2_FD_185731 | JGI IMG/M metagenome (GOLD analysis project Ga0209929, IMG submission 185731) | Salt pond water microbial communities from South San Francisco under conditions of wetland restoration - Salt Pond MetaG SF2_C_H2O_MG... ... | reverse complement strand
CATTGTCTTAATCATACCAAGATTCTTGACGAGAGGGAGTAGAACTTCACAATCACTTTGACTTTTTTCAAATCCGGTTCTGAACTTGCCGTGATTATAGATTTCACCGTTACAAATGAGCATGTGTTTATCATCTGTAAAGGGCTGCATACCAGCCTTCGTTAAATCATTAATACACAGACGATAGTAATCCATGCGACACCGACCAATTGTTTTGGTTTCATAATCATCGGGTCCTCTATGAGAAAGGAGGTACGATGAAACGTCAACCTCTTCACCGAAGAATGCCAAAATGCCACACATCTTATTGTTAATCTCATCTTATTTTTAAGTTAAAATCCATCCAATCCCTGAAATCATCGGGACTGGCTACACCGTCCATCTCCTGTCCCGACATAGATATGGACTCGGTATTTTTACCGAACGTGACATTAAACGCCAGAATACAATAAAACGATACATTCGTTCGAGACGATATTCTATCTAGTGTAGCAAAATCGAATGATTCAACTTCTAATGAACGTTTTATCATTTGAGGTGATCCGTACGGAAAAGAGATTTCATCTTCAGTCAATTCTAATTTCCTATTACTATGTGTCATATCTAGTGATGGCCACATGCGATTCCGAGATCTAAATTCCGACATGTACTTTATACACCTGTTTGCCGAATCTCTTTCAGAAAAACATACGAAACGAGGTTTCGATTTAGGATCCACGAGACTCAAATACGTCCCATTATAATTTAGTTTAATGAAGTGGAAATCCATATTGTAATATATGGATAAAAAAAATAATGAAATAATTCAGATGCGCCGATCGTATATATTAACGACCGTAACCGTACTCATATTATTAGCCTACTATGTTTATACACTTTATATCAATGGAAATGAGGTAAACTATGCGGGTGATTTTAACGAAACTTGTAGGGCTGGTACACGTCTACGAGCATTTAAAAAGAATATAGGATCAACGTGGGACTCTCGGGGTATAGCCAAACTGTTCGATTCGGTAAACTTAGAGGTACCCTTTGGTGAACCGGTAGATTCGATATCAGTTAATACGACCACGAAGGAATCGTTCAGGGAACAGTATCTGTACGCGAACAAACCGTGTATAATTCACGATATTCCAAACGACTGGACTGCCATGAAAACGTGGACATTTGACAATTTCAAGGAACGTTTCGGAAAGTGTAAATTTAAGGTTACAGGGAACAATAATAGCCTTAAATATAATTATTACCATCATTACATAAACACACCTAAACATAGGCGGGACGATCAACCAACATTTATCTTTGATAGCTCTTTTGCGAATAAAGGTAAAAAAATGAGAGAACTTCTAGACGAGTATACGATACACGAGTGGTTCGATGAAGATTTATTCGATTGTCTGTCAGAGGAAGAACGACCAAACTTCAGATGGTTACTCATGAGTACGAGGAGAGCCGGTACATCACTTCACGTAGATCCAGTGTGTACGAGTGCCTGGAACACGATGATACAGGGAAAGAAGCGATGGATCCTATTTCCACCAGAAACGTTTACGTCCGATGCGGATTTTAATTCGGAAATTCGGGGTGCTGAATGGTTTCTGAAAGAGTACCCAAAATACAAACACTTACCACATAAAGATATTATACAGCTCCCGGGTGAGACAATCTTTTTACCGAGTGATTGGTGGCACATAACAGTAAACTTTGAAGATTCTATCGCCATCACGCAAAATATTTTAGTACCAAACAATTTCACAAAAGCCAGAGAGCGAGTGTATGAAATTTTACCCAAGTTATATTTGAAATGGATACGCTGTTTGAACGAAGATCCAGAATTATATAACAAACTCAACGGTAAAATATTTGAATACAGGACACTCGAAACTATAGGATATTCTTCAGACTATATCGAGAGTGAAAGTGACGTCGAATAAAACCGCTGCTCATTATAGATGAACTTCCCCAAAACCCCCGGTCAGTGTAAATATATGCTCGCGCTTAGATCATCTAAACCAATCGTGATAGGTACTGGTCCAGCTGGTACAGGAAAAACGATGTTGGCATGTCAGATTGCCCTCGAGCACGTGGAGAAGTATCAAAGACCTAAAATCATATTGACCCGTCCCATCGTAGCTGCCGATGAGGATATGGGATACCTCCCAGGTGACATGGAACAGAAGATGGAGCCATGGACGAAACCCATGTTTGACATATTCGAGAAGTCCCTTAGTCATAACCAGATGGATAGATACATCGACATAGAACCCCTCGGATACATGCGAGGAAGAACCTTTAACAACACTCTAATCATTGCTGATGAAATGCAGAACGCTACACCAAACCAAATGAAAATGCTTCTCACTCGCGTAGGTGAGGGTACAAAACTCATTGTTACTGGAGATCTAGCACAGTCAGACCTCGGTCCGGAAAATGGTCTCGCTGATCTCATCTATAAGATGCAGTGCCAAGACCTCGATTACATCACACATGTAGAGATGGAAGATGAAGATATTGTTCGACACCCAGCGGTTAAAGAAGTACTCAGAATTTTAAATACATAATCGTTCACACATCTCTTTGGCTACTTTAATTCTAAAATCGAGACTTGTGGCTGGCCATTGAATCAAAAAATCACCCTCTTCCCATTGACCACTTTCACCCCAGATGTCATTATGAGAATCATTCTGAACTATCGGTAAATTCTTATAGTCATAAGAATTCATAACCCGTTGTCGAAGAACATTGGTCACATCTGACCAACAAGAACCTCCAGGTTTCACCTCACGATCCCAGATATATGTTCCGACCAACATATCTTGGATGAGTTGATTTTCATACAAATACCAATGACGATAAAGAGGTTCTCCAGCTATGACCGTATTCAAAAATGCTCGCCCAATTGGAGAGTTGCGAACCATCATGACACCACAATTGATACCACTGTTATCCGAGGGAACGAGAATGTGTGTATTTGAATGTGTTTGATCTTTGATGATATCTTCAAGTTTGATTTCCATGTTGGTGATCATAGTGTCACAGTCCGCATTAAAAATCCATTCTGCTTCAGGATACTTTTCCATAGCATCTTTCATAAGATATATCTTCCCCCAGCCAATAATGACCTTTGATTCTGGAACGGGGGGTTTACTCAACGCAATCATATCAAGACCACTGACTTCATTACCACCATCTGTCGCATAATGAAGTTTGTATCCATGTTTTTCACAGTATACCTTCTTGTTTTTGTAAAGAGTCCATTCGGCCAGAGGTTCGTAAGCCTCATTATGAAGACTGGTTACAACAATCATCTAGTAATTTTTACAAAACTGTCTTTAAGTTAAAGGTTTTGGTGATTAAGCAAGAAATGAAAGTCATCGTCGCTCTCCCTGGCAGAACTTTCTCGGGATACATGTTCCGAAGATGTCGCCTTTTGTAAGAATCTCAAAGATGCGGGTTTTGAGGTAATTGTGAATACGACCCTCCGTGTTGGGCATGAGAAAACTCTCGTAATTTGAGACGATTTACATCGTTACTGAGAAACTTGAGTTCCTTCTCTGTGTGCCTCAGACGTTCCTCCATCTGTCTCCTCTCCCGTTTTACTTTTTTGTACCATTCCATCATCTCGTAAACTTCCTGATCGAGTTCAGTGTATCGCTCGGCAAGTTTATAATCCGTTGGAAGTTCTCGAAGATCCATAGCCAATTCCTCTATTCGAACCTCAAGATTTTGGCATTCATCTTTGAACTCTTCCATTTAGTTTATAACTTTAGGAAACATTTCTTTAGCTGCGTTAATCCTGTATTCTAGGTCAGTTGATGGCCACTGTATAAGAAAGTCACCCCTTTGCCATTGACCATCGGTTCCGAGAATATCATTATAATTCTTCCGATCTTTAAGACGTGGGAGTTTCGTGTAGTCATATGAATTGAAAACACGTTGTGGAATAACCTTTCCAACCCTTCCCCAAAATGTACCATCTGATATCATACCAGTTTCTTCCAGATGTGTACCCACAAACAAATCCTGGATGAGCTGGTTCTCGTACATGTACCAGTGCCTATACAGAGGCATCCCAGCGATGATCGTATCAAGGAACGCTCGCCCAATCGGAGAGTTTCTAATTAACATATTACCGCAGTTTATACCGTTACAATCAGCCGGAATGAGTATATGTGTACTTTCATCAGCATGGTCTCTCACAATGTCTTCCAATTTAGTTTCCATGTTTGTAATCATTACATCACAATCGGTATTGAAAATCCATTGGGCGTTTGGATACTTGTCCATAGCCTCCTTAATTACGAAAATTTTGCCCCAGCCACATGGTACATGTGTCTCTGGAATGGGTGGAAGTTTGGCCATGATGGGCTTTCCACTCGCGGCAGCCCCACAATCATCTGCGTAATATAGTTTATAACCATGTTTCAAACAGTATTTTAGTTTATTTTTTGTAAGTGTCCAATCAGCGAGCGGTTTATATTTTTCATCATGTGCTGTTACCAGAACGAACATATAGCAATGACTATGTGTAATGTTTTAACTACATTAATAAATCGTACAACTCTGTCGTCGATGGCGCTGCGATGTCATATTCACCAGACGCACCCTTCTTCCACCGACTCTTTTGCTTGTCCATGGATTTGATATGCCAGAGTGCGACGGATGGTAATGGTTTCACGGCCACGGCCTTATCTGATCCAGTGAGTTTCGTGTGCAGTTCGTCAGTCCAATATACATGGTCGCATCTTTTATATACCCGAGTTTGAAAATCTGGCCAGTTTATAAATCCAACTTCATTTATGTTGAATCCAAACTCTTCAGCTTCTTCCGATGTGATATCGGGATGAATATTAATCCGTGGTACTGCGATAATTTCGGCACCGGTTTCTTCGATCACCTTTTTAATAATTTTGATGAGAGATTCCTGTGGCATTTCATCAGCATCGATGTTGAAGATGTAATCACCCGTCGCCTTCTCTTTGTGAAAGTCTAAATTTTTCTTGAACGAATCAAATGGTCGGTTAAAAGTGGTCACACTATCCCTGAAATTATCCAAAACAAGACCAACTTTATCAGTCGTGTGTGTAGAGTCTACGATAACGTTGATTTCATCTTCGTCATCAATGATTCGCGTGAGTAAATTCAATAACGAAAAAAGCTCCCTTGATTCGTTGCAAACTTGAATAGTATACGTGAGCTTCATATAATTCTTTATTCATTTAAAGTTTTTAAGCTCTGTACTTGTAATGGTTGAATATCACGACCTAACAATCCGAGATGGGTGTCATGCGATTAGACACAAACTCACACCCGAAATGATAAAAAAGCATTGTGAATTTGTCGAAAAATCAAACATACCAGTCATGGAAATTGGACACGGTAACGGGCTTGGTGCGTCGTCGATTTTAATCGGTCGAGCAACATTGTCTGATACGGAGATGATATCCCTGGCAAGAAGTTATCTCAATAAGACGAAACTGTCAGTTCATGTGATACCTGGTTTAGCTACCATAGACCGTGATATAGAACCAGCTATAAAGTTGGGTGTAGATATATTTAGAATAGCCTCTCATTGTACAGAGGCGTCAATCACAAAGACGCATATCGAGTATTTAGTGAGAAAAGGTAAAACCGTGTATGGTGCATTAATGATGTGTGCGACATGTTCTTTGGATACATTGGTTGGTGAAGTTGAAAAGATGAAATCGTATGGAGCATCTGCTGTTATAATCATGGATTCTACAGGATCATTTTTTCCAAAACAAGTTGAAGAATGTTTTAAACGATTAACTCCGATTGGAATAAAGTTGGGTTTTCACGCTCATAATAACCTGGGTCTCGCTGTCGCAAATTCATTAGCGGCCATAGAACACGGTGCTGAAATTATAGACGCTACTGTACATGGTTTTGGTGCCGGTGCGGGTAACACCCCACTTGAAGTCATGACGACGGTTTATCCATCGGGAAATATAAATCTTTTAGAAACCGTAGAAGAAATGGGTTATGATACACCAGTTACTAAAATTATAAATATTCTAACCGCCAAAAACAAGTTACATTCTGTATTCGAAAAGAAGATAGTAGAATCTTCCCAGAAATATAAAGTTCCTCTCACCAAGCTCGTAGAAGAACTTGGAAACAGGAATTTGGTAGCCGGACAAGAAGATCTTGTTCAGGTTATTGCTTCTCAGATGTCCGAACAATCATAGATGATTTTGTGGATATCTCACTCCCCATGATACGTTCTATTGTTTCCATGGGTAAAACGGGTGACATTTCCTCGATGGGTGGTGCAAATATAGAACCATCACTCTGAAGAACACCCTTCACTTTGGGTAAAAAGTCTTGATTGGGTGGCATGAATATCTCACAGATTGCGGGACCATCATGATCCATGAAACGGGTAAAATAGAAATCAAACTCCTCCCATGTTTTAATTCTGAAATCTTCATAACCAAACGCCTTTGCGACTTTCATGTAATCCGGTAACACTATACCAGTAGTTTTGTCCACCGCGTTATAGTTCCCACCGAATAACATCTTTTGCGTATGTTTTATCATGAGGTATCCATCATTATTAAAAATGACAATCTTTACCCGCAATCCGTGTTGAACGATCGTTTGTAATTCTTGAATGTTCATCATCATGCCGCCATCACAATTAAGACACAAAACTTCCCGCCCGTTTCCAGCTATGGCCGCTCCAAAAGCGGCAGGTAAACCGTAACCCATTTCTCCCAATCCATATGATGAAAACATCGTCATTCCCTGCCCGAGACGAATCGACTGATGACCAGAAAGTAAAGCTGTACCCATATCAGTTACTATAATTTGATCCGGTTTCAAATGATTTGAAATCTTATCAATCAATTTATACGAGTTTGGGAAAGTGTCGTCAATATGATTATCTTCCACGATTGGAAATTCGTTTCGAATTTGTCGACACTCTTCTATCCACGTTTCGCAATCACTCTTCACACCGGATAATTTTTCTAAAAATGTACCACAGTCGGATTTTATAGGCAAATCAACAAATTCCTTGAATTCAGTTTCATCTACATCAATCATTACTATAGTCGCATTCCGTGCAACTTCCTTGAAATCATACCCAGTCTGTGGTATCGTTAGACGAGATCCAATTGTTATGAGCAGGTCACATTTTTGGAATATGAAGTTAGCCGACCGCTGTCCATAGACACCCGGACTTCCAAAAAAGAGTGGGTTGGTATGATCTAAAATATCGATAGCCGACCATGTCACCAATGTGGGTATATTGAGTGATTTAACCCTGGATTTAAAAAGTTCACCCGACTTTGAAAGTTTAACGCCATGTCCAGCGAGTATGACTGGGCGCTTTGAGTCTTTTATTAAATTAATCACGGTAGTCATATCCTGACTCGTTGGTTCTAATTTTTTAGGTGATACATGGTTCCATAACCTGATGGGAACCTGTTTTGACTGTACATCAAATGGAATATCTAGCCATACGGGTCCCTTTCGCCCACTGAGGGTTGTCTGATATGCGTGTTCTAATTCGTTGTAGATTTCACTACTCTTTACCAATTTTGCGTATTTGGTCGTCTTTGATACCATGTGAACAATATCCAGACCCTGTGTACCATACATTCTTCTATGCGCATGCTTCTCGACATATTCTTCTTTTTCCTGGCCAGAAATGATGATCGTGGGTATAGAATCGGCCCACAAACTAACAACACCGGTTATGGCATTTGTCACACCACCCCCAGCTGTGACCAGGGCCAGTGCGAGCTTACCACATGTTCTGTAATACGCACCCGCAGCTAACAGAGCGGCCTGTTCATTGTGCGTGTTTATGATTGTAATACCAGCTTCGCCACAAGAGTTATATATATGGGAATTAGCTGAGCCGATTATACCAAACACAGTCGTTATACCCTTCTCTAACAAAAAGGACACTATCACATCACTAACTTTATTTGTGGTCATTAATGATATCATGTGTGAAATGTTTAAGTTCTTGTTAAATATCTAACATATTTTGGTATGCGTTATGTACGATCAAATCGTCTCTCATAGAAGAAATCTTGTTTGCGACTTCAATGGCCGCACAATTAATGACGTCCAGATTTCCGGCATATTTCGATAAATAATCTTCCGAACCGTACACTTTTACAGATACCATGAGTGTATCATCGGATATATACACAGGTCTAACTTCCGGTGTGTATCCATTCACATACTTTCGTATGATGTTAATGAAATCATCAAAGTCTTCAAATGTAGATTTCGACGCCTTTAGAAATAATGTAGTTTGCATGACAGTTTCTGGTGAAGGATTTATATTGAGAATAACTTTACAGTTATTTATACCAGTTAGATTTTCAATAGCACTTTCAGTTGTTTGAATGTACTTGTCCACGTTAATTCGTGTGGCCATTCCAGCACTTTCGGACGAAATCTGTGTCACTACTTCGGCGTACGATATGTTACACTTAGTTGTCAAATACTTTAAAAGTGGGATTGAAACCTGACCACCACATGTCACCATGTTTACATTCTTTGCGTGACGTAAACATTCACAGTTTACATTTGGTACGCACATTCTACCAATTTTAGAAGGTGTCAAGTCAATAACTGTTATATTTTGTTCTAAAAAAACTTTAGCATTTTCAGTTGCTGAATAGGCATCGGTACAGTCAAATACGATATCACACGAATTTGGATTGTCTATAAAAAAACGAATACCGTTTGAGTAGTATGGGACAGTATCCGGCAATTTTTTCGTTGATGCTCTTCTACCAACAAACGCTACCAATGTGTACCCGGGTATTTTCAATACTTTATAGAGTAAATCAGTCCCTATATTGCCAGTTCCTATTATTGCTATCCTCATCTTAATATTCATGCAGTGGGTATCTTTAATATATATATGCTTCACCAAGTTCGTCTGTATTTTGAATCTCACACGTGGCCCCGAAAAATTTAGCCCATTCAGAAAGTAACATTTTATTGGAGTAGACCAAATTACAATATTTGATGAGACTTTTCTTACTTGTCACATATTGTTGAACAATCTTACAAACATCTTCGATATCAATAAAGTCAAAATACTTGTCTCGTTCTATTGTGACGTGTCCATCCCTCTTACAAATCGCACTGAACCGTGTCGGCAATTCACCGGGTCCATAACACCCCCATATGCGAAGTGCGTATGCGTTCGGGATCGTCTCTATGCGCCGTTCTATGATCCACTTAGAAAAACCATATGGATCAATGGGAGGATCACCTCGAAGCGCAGCCCCACTCGAAAAGTAAATGAGTTTACCTTTGAAGACTCGAACAACATTTTCAAACATGAGAATATTCTTTTTTAAAACGTCGTCGTGATCTTTTTGTAGTCTACTTCCACCAACAACCGCGCAGTGGATGACGACATCGTATATATGATTTTTGAAATACTTCTCAACAGCTCGTTGGTCGGTAAGATCGAGATCATGACGGGTGACACCCACCCAATCTGTACCCCGAAGTATATTTTTACCTATAAAACCACCTGCACCTAACACACAAACTTTCATTTGATTTAAAGACAAGACTACCCTTTAAATCATAATGACCAAAAAAGTCTGGTATGCACCCAACAAATTTGAATCGTATGGAGAAGAAGAAATTAAGGCTGTAGAAGCATGCCTCCGTGATGGCTGGCTCGCTGGTTTTGGTGACCGCACAGTTGAGTTTGAGAAGAGGGTCGCTGAACTTTTTGGTAAGAAATCTGGACTTTTCGTAAACTCTGGAAGTAGTGCCATACTTTTGGGTCTCTGCGCCCTCGATCTCCCGAAGGGGTCCGAGGTCGTGACACCCGCATGTGGGTTTGCGACGACTGTCGCCCCTCTTATGCAGCTGGGTCTCAAACCTGTATTCTGTGATGTAGGTCTTACCACATATGTACCCACCGTCGAGGATCTCAAGAAGGTTGTCACCCCAGAGACGAAGTGTCTCCTTATTCCCAACCTCATCGGAAATGTTCCCGATTGGGAAGCGATCCGTGAAGCGTTCCCAGGTGTCACCCTCTTTGAGGATTCTGCGGATACCATCACTCGCACAGACTGTACAGACATCAGTACCACGAGCTTCTATGCGAGTCACGTCATCACCGCTGGTGGATGTGGTGGTATGGTCATGTTTAACGACCCCAAACACCTCAAGAGGGCTCTCATGTTTAGGGATTGGGGTCGCATCGGTGACAATATTGAAGAGCCTAGTGAGCGTTTCAACCACTCTGTAGATGGTATCCCATACGACTGGAAGTTTCTCTACGGTGTCGCCGGGTACCACCTCAAGGCATGTGAAATGAATGCCGCCTTTGGTCTCATACAGCTCGATAAGTTGGACGGTTTCCTTAAAAAGAGACGCCAGAACATCGAG
>Ga0209929_1000956_pt1 | contig 10413 bp, 23 predicted proteins | sample SalPon2_C_H2O_MG_2_FD_185731 | JGI IMG/M metagenome (GOLD analysis project Ga0209929, IMG submission 185731) | Salt pond water microbial communities from South San Francisco under conditions of wetland restoration - Salt Pond MetaG SF2_C_H2O_MG... ... | reverse complement strand
TCAAACCTACTTTATTTGTAGGGTTAAACCATTTAGTTGCAAACAAATCTATTTTAGAAGCATTTTTATACCCTAATTTATTAAGGCTTTCAATGCTATTAAAAATCTTTGTATGTCTGTCTTTTGTTTTATCAATTAGGTTTACCTGTTTACCACTATCGGAAAATATAAAATCGAAATTTTGCGGTATTATTTCTAGCTCTTTAATAAATTTAATGCTATTGGTATAGGAATAGAATTTAACTTTTGGGTTTTCCTTTGCAATAGTCAACCATTTATTTAAATACTCTTTAGAGTAATAGTCTCCCGAATCGTGAACCCTTATAAAATCGGGTTTCTTTTTTAGTATTTCTTTATTCATTAACTGTATAAAATTATCTTGCTTTGTCAATTGATATTTTTTCTCCATTCCATTCCGTACACTAGGGAAACGTTTGTAGTTACCCTTTTGAGCATAGCAAAATTTTATACATTTATCCGCAAAGGGGCAAGTAATTTTACCCGTTTCACTTTTATAAGCGGGGATACTGAAATTAAAAACTCTTTTATTCAGTTTATCCCCCGTCTCTTTTATTTTGGTATTTTGTGTTAATAGGTTCATTTGTTTTCGTTTTTAGTTATTTCTATCACCTCTTCAATTATATGGCTGTTATCACTTTCTAAAATTGTATTAACTAAAAAAGTAATTTCATCAACTGGACAGCTACATTTATTCAGCAACCAATTAGCATAAAGTTCAGCATCTTTTATAGTTACTTTCATTTTAATATAGTTTTATTTAATTCCTCAATGTTTTTTATACTTTCATTAATTACCAAATCCGAAACCCAATATTTGACGCCGTCAACCTGAACCCAGATAACTGTACTTAAATTGATAAACCTTTTAGCCTTATTAATATCGTCAACCTTTTTGCTGAGCTCCATATCTAGGACCGGTAAAAGGTTTTTGGCAATAGGATCAAAACTTAACCCAATTCCTTTATTACCTTTTTTAACTCCGGTACGGGCTGTAATTGTGCGGGGCGTCCCGTCCTTTTTAATAAATTGAGCTGTGAATATTTTACCGCTATTCATTTCCTTGAGTATTTCTTTTGCTGTTTTCATTTTGATAAAGTTTAATAGTTAATAATTAAAGACCCCACGAAGCGGAATTAAAACCGCCCTGAATGATTCCGTGATAAAGTGCTAAAGCCAATAAGGCTAGAATAGGTAAAGCAATTAAAATCTTTGTTGCTCTGTCTAAAATTGTAATAAATTTTGTTTCCATTGTTATTTCTTTTATTAGTTATTGATAGTCAAATGTAATAAAAATATTTGAGTAATTAACAAAAATGTAAAAAACTTTTATCGGTTCGCTATTAATAATAGGTACGCGTAGAAAAATCTTTTTTAATACGCAAGGAAAAACAAACTTTTTTTTGGTTCAATAATATAGTTTTTTTGGGGAAACTATAAAACGTAATGAAACGCATTTTAAGAGCTTCTAAGAGACTTTTATCGATTCTAAGTAGGGGAGTACCTAAAAGAAAAAACAAGGGCTTAAAACGAAAGTTGCAAAATGCAACCAAACCTTGCAAACCTACTGCGTTTAAGAACCTACTGCGTTTAAGAAACCTATTGAGTTCAGTGGGGTACTGCGTTTAAGAAGACCTACTGCGTTTAACGACCCACTGCGTTTAATAGAATTTTTTGACGGGAGGAAAAAAATTATCGGATAACATAACTCCCTTTGTTTGCATTTGCAAGGAAGTATTGAGCTGCATATCGTAGGCTATCCATATGGTGATTCCATTTATCTATTGGCCTTTCATTCCTACTGTGCCACACATAATTATTGAGTTCCTTTATAAGTTCTAAGGAATCTGGATCAACAATCAAATCAAAGTCTTGTATCAAAGCTATACCGGTTAAGATACTACCCTGCCTCTTTATTGCAGGTTTGACGTTGCAATATACTTTGAGCTCCTGGAGCAACCTAGGTTCTGCTGAGTCACAGACAATAAGTTCATCCTGGGCATATCTCCTATTCATCTCCCCTATTTCTTTTGTAGAAAGTCCAACCTTGCAGTACATTGTCTTTAACCACATTTTCTTCCTATCCTTATCAATAGCTACCTTCAGGAGCACCGTAGGGTCCACAGAGAACCCAAAGTCTTGCCCATACACATAAGGAGCATATTCATTAAAAGGACCAATAGTCCAACGAGTGAATACAACACCATCAGCTTTATCTAACCAACCACCTAGTATCTGGTGATTATATTTATCCGGTCTACGTCTACGAATCTCTTCTATCTGCATAAGGAAGGAGTCAGATAGATGCTCCATATTATCTTTAAATGTAGTGTGAATATAAGTGACGTTATCCTTCCAACCATTATGTCCACCATTAACAGCTTTAGCAGCAAAGAACCTTTGATATATCCAGTGCTCCTTAGTTGTAGGGTTTAATATAAGGATAACTCTATTGGGTTTATTCTTAGCCCTTACAGACTGATCTATCTTGTCAAAGTCATCTTCATTAATAAGTTCCTCTGCCTCATCCAATACAAACGTTGTAATACCTTGTAGGGACTTCAGGGCAGCCGTTTGATTACCTGCTGAGGTCTTGATACCTTTGAAGATAATAGAGCTCCCTGTGGACATATTTAGTATCTCATCTTTAGTTATTCTAAAGTGCTCAGAGATACCATACAACTCTATCTTTTCAATAAACTCTGGAATGATAGAGGTAGAAGCCGAAGACATAGTGTAACGAGTGAACAGTATCTTATGACCTTGTTCCATCGTCAGAAGGGCTAGGAATGCACCTACAGCAAAAGACTTACCACTACCCCTACCACCGGTTACTACAAAGTATCGGCTGTCATTACCTAGTGCTTGATATTTAGGGTTTAGTTGTGGTACTGACATTATATATTATTTTTAAATATTAATTCTATATACCAAATACCAAAGTCAAAAACCAATGCTTTATAATTATCATAATAACTAAGTAGTGTAACACCAAAAGCTATCTGAGAATCATATCTACCCGTCTGAACTTTCATCTTTATTCTTTTTGGTCCTAATAAAAGAAGGTAAAGACTTACCGTCTGGTGTATACCTATACCCTAACAAAGGATTGATACCATAATCCCACCAATTGTCTGGCATATCATTCTTCTTCTGACTCATCTGTAATATCAATTATATCAGGGTCATCATTCTCAGTGTCATCATCTTGATTCCCTGCAAACAAGTTTTTAATATTTATATTCACTTTAGGTTTTCCTTCATTCATATCTTGATCCTCTGGCTTACCATATTTATATTCAAATAGTAGTTTAAGGTGAGGGAATGAATCTTTAGCTTTCTCTGCTAGTGATTCCCAGGCTGCTTCCTCAGACCCAAAGACTTGCTTCATTGCGTTTAAAGCGTAGATGTTAACCCTATCCCTCTTAGCCTTGTTCATAGCACTAGGAGTAGCCATAACCTTCTTAACTGGCTTGTTCACTTTCTCACCTCTCTTCCTACCGTTATTCTTACGGCCATCAGTGGGTTTAACATATTTCCTTTCCTTAGGCTTTCTCCCCATTATGTTTATTATATAAGAAGTTATATATGGACCACACTGCAAATGGCCATTCAGATTGACTGTATAGTTTCTCACCTATCCTTTTCTCACCACCGAACTCAACCATCAGTTTAAATTTAACACCTAACTTCTGCTTGTACTTAAGCTCTTTAAACTCCACAGGTACAGGATATATTCTATAACCCCTATCCATACACCACTTAGCAGCCTCTTGGTTTATTACAGTCTCAGGTATTCTATCGTTCTTGACCGGCATACTTCTCTTCTTTTAGTGCAAATACATCTGACTTAACCCTGTTGGGTTCATACTTAGATAGAGAAGCTCTTAGGAATAAAAACTTTCTTGCTAGTTCATTATAGTCATCTAATAGACTTCTATATTTAGACTCGTAAAGAGCCTCTGTATCTTCAAAGCGAACATAACCTTTAGTCTTGTAAATCATCTCACAAACCTTTTCATTAAGATCACCATAAATCATTTGGATTCTCTTATCATAAGTTAACCAACCCTCAATCCTTTTAATACCGTTTATAGCTACAGCGTGATCTCTATCTACTTCACTACCAATCCTATCTAAGGATAGCTGAGGTAAGTGTGTTCTACAAAGTTTATAGTAGATAGCCCTAGCTTCTACATAAAGAGTCTTCCTAGACTTTTCACTTAAGTTTATTCCGAAATACTCTTCCACAATTGATCTTATTAATTCTTGTTCCATATCTGTTATTTATAAATTATACTTGTTATCTAGTTCTAGGGCAATTAATTTTAATTCAGAATAGGTTTTGTAATCCGCCTCATCTATAGCTTTCTTAATACCTGCACAAGCCTCGTAGTTCTCTAACTTCTCCTGGAACTTTAATTCCAAGTCTAGTTCGTAGACAGAGACTCCTTCAAGTAAACTTAATATGGTGAGATAATAATACAAACCTTCTTCTTCTTTGAACTTCTTAGAGGATTCCCCTAATGGTGTAGTCATTCAATTTACTTCTTTTATCTATAAAGTATTCCTTATAGGTATTAACACACTGCTTGACTTTATTACCGCCAAGCTCTCTAGTCTCATCACTGAGTTCAAATATTCCTATATCACCAGTACCCTTCTCTATTACAACGAAAGTGAATTTAGTCACCCCGAATAGCTCACAGTAAATCCAACCTTGCATATCATAATCCCAAACGTATTTAGCTGTTCTCTCCCAACCATCTAACTTGCTAGTGGTCTTTAGGTCAACAAGGTGACCATCCTTAAGGTAATCAGCCTTACCTCTAAAGGGTAAGCCAAACAACTCACCAATAGCAGGTGTCTCTGCTGTACCTCCAGTGAATAGTTCATTAGCGTGACTGTTGAACCTAATAGCATTACAAAGTTCATTAGCCTTATTAAGTTCACTAGTGAGCATAACCTCCTTACCCTTACTTTTAGCTTCTTCTTGTGCTGCTTCAAAAGTCTTTGTTCTTCTACTACCTATATTGACAAAATCATATTTGTCATTTAGTTTCTCCTCCTCCAATACAACTGTGTGTATAAGTCTACCCTCTCTAAGTGGAGCAGCATCTGAATTAACCTCTTTGGTTTTATTGAAGTATGTCTTTGGTGATTTGTATAAATCCTTAGCTGATGAAGACGATAAGGCATTCTGACCTAGATAGCCATAATAGAAGGAGTCATCATCCATCTTCTTAAGGATTTCATCTACATTCCATTCTTTACCGTCAAATAGTTTAATTGTTTTCATACAACTAAGCTAATCTTTTTTTTAGATATACACAATTATTTATCGGTTAAATCTTTTTCATTCATATGTGCCTTTAGGATATATCCGTCTAATGGACTGATAGCTGCTATAGCTCTGTATATCTTTCTACTCATTAGCTTCACAGCTTTCTTTTGTGTCACTGTTGAATCTATCCCTAGATTGGTGTACATCCAAGCATCCTCTCTTAGGAGCTCATCAACTTTTCTTTTCACTGTCCAGGTCTTGTACCCCTGAATCTTTCTTATCTTCTCGTCGGTTATCATTTTCTTTTTCCTCTAATTTTTCTATTTTGTATAAGGCTACCGCCAATGCTTGTTGAAGGATTTTAATGTCCTTTTGCATCATTATAAGACTAGCTTCTTTCATCCCTGTATATTTGATTGCATACTGCAAACCTTTGGTCTACAGGTCTAAATTCTTTAATCATCTCTGGATTGATCATACACCTTTGTATGAATTTCTGTTGAGTTTCCTCTGCTGTTGGTTTTGGTAGTGGCATATTATTTTCCGTTTATAAAATCTAAGAATAACTTTATTATCAATATCACTGAAGCAAATCCTGCTAGATATATTATAAAGTTAATTATATCTAAAATCATTTCTGTGATTTAATTTTCTCTATATACAATATTGCATCCATAAGCTCCTCTTGTAAATGATTAAGGAATTTATAGAATCCATCAGGGGAGTCGTGCAAAGTAGTACCATACTTATCAATACCTTTCTTGCTCCTATCCCTCATAACACTTATAACCTTTTCGACTATAAGATCCTCTGTTCTGTGCTCGTAAGTGGAGTCCATAGTCCATCTATCTCCGAACTGCATCTCCACCCATTTCTTTAAACTATCACTCATAACACTTCAGCATCAATCACCTCAAGTAAGGCAATCTCTTTATCTATTAAATTATTATTTGCAAACTCAGTTGTAGCCTTAATCTTCTTAGTAAACCACTGAGGATCAACATTATATAGATTCCACCTATAAACCCCTTCTGGAGTAGAATTAATATAGATAGGTATGTCTAGGTTGTCCTGGCATTTAAGGACCATAGCATCATACTTCTTCTTCTCTATAAGTAATGCATCAAAGTGCTTACTTCTGCACTTAAGTTCTATTCTGTGAAATGTAATCGGACTGTAACAATCCCACCTACTCATTTGGCTTTTAGCCTTGACTAGATCGGGATAATGATCTTTTCTTAGATATTCGAAAAGCTGTTGTTCAATCAAGATATTCTTTATATAGTCTCTCCATTTTTTTAATCCTGTTCAATACACAGGAACCACACCCACTAGGCTTGTCAGAAGTATTAAACACTCTATTGTAAATAGTGTAAAGCTGCTTAACAGTACCTGCATCTACCGTCTTAACGGCCCATAACTCATCAGAGAAAATATCTGATAAATAATCAAACTCTTCCTCAGTAAAGCAATTAGGTTTATTATAAGGGAAAAGGTAATTGAGCTTCTCCTTACGTTTATCACAGCCGCAGTCTTCACCGGCTACAAACTCTACAGCCTTCTTAATACCTGTAGCTTTTGTCAGCTTCTCAATACTATCACCTACTCCAGATGAACTGCTCTCATATCTAGCAACCCATTCTTTGTAGCGTTTAGTTCTTTTGTCTTTTGGTTTTGGGGGGATTTGATCTTCATTACTCATATCTTATTGTTTAAAAAATACATATACATATTAACTATCTCTCTTGAGGATTTACCCTCTAAGTCTTCATACATTACGTTGAACCAATCTATGAAGTCTAGCAATTCATCTTCCATTACTTTGGGTCTATTAGATTAAAATCTCCATTCAGATAGTCTTCAAAGTCTTCACCGAACTTACTCTTAAGTATTTCCTTGTAATTCTTACAACTATTAAAAATGGATGTAACGGATATCTTAGTTTCCTTAGCGAGTTTACGCATACTCATATCCGTCTTATAATATAGCTTAAATAGCTTTTTATCATACCAGTGATCCCAAGACTCCACCTCTTCATTTATCTTCCTTAAAATTGAAGCCTCGGCCATTTCCTTCTCATAATTCACCTCTTCATAAATGATATTATCACTAGTATTAAAAACATATTCGCTGTCGTAATTGTCTATTCTGTAGACAACATACTTAGACTTAGCTTTAGAGTAGTCACTCCAGAGATTCTTTATCGTTATGTAAACATAAAACTTATTAATCTCTGTTTCATTATACATTATCTTCTCAGGATTATCCACATACTTGTTTAGCCTTAGATAAGTCTCGTGAACAAAGTCCTCGACTATATCTTCAGGTATGCCAATAGACAGACCCATAGCTATCCAAACATTATGGTTTTTACTGAGAATCTCTAACATTTAATGGTATGTGTATAAAAACTATCCCTAGACTAATTCTAAGTAGATCAAAGACTAAATCACCCTCCTCGAAAGAAGAGTGATGTATGTCCTCTAAATAATCAATTCCAAAAAGGAATCCTTTAATAAATTCTAATTGTATATTCATATTGCATATTTAAGTTTCTTTATGACTACCATCATTATGTATACCCAAAGCATACTAGTCATCATAAAGCCGGTCAATAATAGTCCGTAAGTAAAAGTCTTCTTAATCAATTTTCTCATTTCTTAGATTCTTGGTTCTCTAATATTAGTTCTACAACTCTATCACATTCCTTTTGGTTCTGTGGTTTATATAGAGTGTACGCAGGAAACTGTTCAGCAATTAATCTTTTAAACAATTTCCATCTCATAGGGAATGACTCATTAGCTCTACCCTTCGTCTCAATTATAAAATCTTCACCGATAAAGTCCGGTGTGTACTTAATTGGTAATATCCTTTTAGAACCTCTATTTCTAAACTCACCTTTATTATTGGCTTGTCTCTCATAAGATTCATTAGGGAAATCAAATCTGTCTATAAGGATGAATGTCTCACCTTCATATTCAGCTTTGATTTTATTTTTCTTTAATACCATATACATATATCTCTCTAATCCCGAAGCAAACTTGATTCCGTCATATGTTATCTTCTTTGCTTGTACTGGACCTCTCTTCCTAGATTTTCCTTTCCTCATTCGTCAATTCTCCGTATTAGTGCAAATAATAGCACTATTAAGATAATGAAAAACGTAACATATAATATCATATTTTTAAATATTTATCCTTGTCTATTTCTTCTGGGATAGTCTCTAGTATATTAGGTAAACCATAATTGTCTACCTCAAAAGCAAATTTGTCAAAAGAGAAGCCCCTGCTCCGCATACATTTGACTATTGCTATATTTTTTTGGTCTGATAACTCTAATGCTATTTGTGTCTCTGCTTTCTTCTCTAAGAATGAACCTAAGTGCCCGGTAGGTTTCTCTGAGTTCCAATTCGAATGAATTGCTGTGATTATATGGATATTCAGTTCTTGAGTCCATTTCATTAAGTATTGAACGACTTTACTTGATTCCTTTAGATCATTACTGTCTAACATCAAATCGACAATACCGTCTATTATAACTAACCCAATATCAGGTGTATTGTTCAAGTGCCAATCAATAAAGTCTAATCTTTCCATTGGGGAATACTGTCTAAGGGCATAGGTAAGGTAGTCATCTGACTCACCGCAAGTATCTGTAACTCTGCGGAATACTCTGTGAGCGTGGAATCTACCCTGCTCAGTATCGTAGTGAATAAGTTTTTTATTGTCTCTGTACCCTTTCATAATTTTTGTTCTATCAGTTTCACCGCACATATAGGCCATTGCTATAAGTGAAAGGAAGAACGTCTTTTTGCTTTTTGGAGGAGCTTGTACAAAGCTGAAATTGCCGTAACTACCAATACCAATGGGGAAAGGATTAGGACCACCACTATAGCCAAAAGAGATTGCAAGGGGTGGGAGCGAAACTTCTGCTTTAGGATCGACATAGCTATCCTCCAGGATTCTCTTGTATTTTGTTTCATAATCAATTTTCAGTTGGTTCATATTTATCCTTGGTGTTGTAAACTATAGCATCCTTAACGAATAGTCTTATAGCTTCAGATATACTTCCATATGGCTTCAGTTGATTATTGTTTGCAATATCCAAAGCCATCATATTATTCTCTATACTTCTGTAATTATATTCAGAGGAAGTGCTAAGGATAAAGCACAACTTATCAATAAGGATATGCTTTACAAACTCATAACTAACCTCGTTTATATGGTCCTGATTAAGCTCAAACATATGATCAACATACCAAGAAGCTAACCTCTCAAGGTATAATGTTTTTTCTTTATAATGATTGTCTAAGGAAGCACAGTGCTCCACAATATCATTAAAAGCTCTCTTCTCTACCCAAGTCATATTATTCTGCTTGGATAAGTATTCGGACAATATTTTAATCTTGTTTTCTATCATAAAAAAATAAAGAGGGTGACCGTTAAGCCACCCTATTTAATCTAGAAGTTTAATCCATCAATAATGGATTCCTCTGCTTTAGATTGGCCATTACCAACCGTCTTTCCATTCCCTAAATAAACTCTAGGTGTTTTAGCTTCTCTCTCTTCTTTAGTCTGGGACATAATAATAGAAGCGTTGTTCCCAAACTGATCAGCCTCATCATTAATAAACATAGTAACGTTAATATAGCTACCCTTTTTACCTTTGATGATTTTAGACTTCTCTACTTTAGTAAGGTCTAAACTAGCATTGATAATTGTACTCATAATAAATAATTAATTAATTAAACTAAACTTTCAAGTTCTTTTTTGAGTGTAGAACTCACACTATACTTTTTAAATACTTCACTGATATCACCTCCACTAGTAATATAAGAGACAACTCTTTCATAAGCCGCATCCTTTTTAGTCAGACTAGGTTTAGCTGAATAATTAGTGGCGTGGTCATTAGTGGCATCTGCATCTTTAGTATCATCTAACAAGAATAGATTACCTAAAGCATATTTCTTTGCATATGAAGATGCTGAACCGGACTTCTGAGGCATTTGCATACCTTTTGCATTAAGTTCAATAAAAGCATCATCCTGGGCCTCTATAACTGAATTGGGGTCCTCTGCATCCATAATCTTTGCTGTAGCAGTAACACAAGGCA
>Ga0209929_1000953_pt1 | contig 10417 bp, 18 predicted proteins | sample SalPon2_C_H2O_MG_2_FD_185731 | JGI IMG/M metagenome (GOLD analysis project Ga0209929, IMG submission 185731) | Salt pond water microbial communities from South San Francisco under conditions of wetland restoration - Salt Pond MetaG SF2_C_H2O_MG... ... | reverse complement strand
CTTGCGCTTTGCATACGATTTAACGCGCATAAAATCACATTCCACCACAATCGGCATAGCACGCACTACATCGCTGTAAAACGCGTAACAACCATTAAGTAATCCCACCATAACCACAGGTGTTTTATCATCTCTATGATTATCTGATATTCTTTTACCTAAGATTTTGGTTTGGATATTAATATCCTCAGCTGTAATTAATTCTCTCAATTGGTTCTAAAATAATTCCAATCTTTTCCTGCTACATCTTTATTAGGAAAAGTGAAAGTATAACTTTCATTATTAAAAGTTATAGTTTTAGTAAACCCACTTGGAACTGTAGCCCCTGCGGGAACAACAACTAGTGGTAATTCAAATAAAACTTCAACAAATACATCTACTTTGCCATAAATTTTAACCAAATCACGTTCAAATCTTTCTAATTCTTTCCAAGGGCCTCTATTTAATCCTTGGTGTTGAAGAGCACAATTTAGATAAGTAAACGTTGATTTTAAATCTTCTCTAGTACAATTAAAAGAAGCAGCAGGTGCTAAATGACCTTTATCCCACACATTATTTTCATAATCTTCATCACTTGAGGTTTTTGTTCCCATAACTCCTCTAAAATTAATTCCTCCTCTTTCAACTTTACCATCAATACAGGTTATAGTATACCACAATTTAATAGGTTGTTCTAATTCTTCAGAATAAATAACTTTAAAGATATTATTTTCTATGGTTTTTACTCCAAGCTTAGGATATAAAATTGCTCCTAAATTTGATTCGACCTGCCCAAATAGAGGAAAGGACAACATATAAGTTAATAGTAAGATATTAAATTTTTTCATTTTTTTATATTTTTAATTAAACACACCTTTCAGTTCCGAAGGCCATTATGTGTTCCCTACCTGTAAATTTATATCCTTTATCTCTACACATATTCATTACTACAGGATAAGATTCAAATAATGCTGGTTTATCATCTCCTGCTGGCATACACCAAGTTTTTGATTTTAAATATTTAATAGTGTCATGTAAGCTTTGGGGGTTATAGTTAAAATTTTCCCATCCCAAATCCAATAATTTATTTGCTAGTTTTTCTATAAATTCTTCCACTTCAGGCAACACTGCTAAATCTTTATCAATAACAGGTTTAAGGTGGAAATCGTGATGAAAATAAATCATTTTAGCAATATTTTCAATATTCATTCTAAATTTATTATGCTGGGTTACCATTTTTTCATCTGCAATTTTTCCTTGGGGAGTGGTAGCACCTACTACAGGTACACTATTTTTAAATTTAGGAGAAATTGATAATAAACCAATAGGGTAATCTGTTTCTACAAAATGAGAACCTTCAGTCTCAATTGTAATAAAAATACCTCTTTTATAAGCAAAATGAGTTAATTCATTTACCAAAGCAGGATGCATTGTAGGAGAACCTCCAGTAAGCATCATTTCGGAAATATGAGGATTTTCATTATACATTTTAACAATGTCATTAAAATTAAATACACCTTTTTCAGGATGGATTGAAGTATACCAAGAGTCACACCAGCCCCCTTCACCAAAATAACATCGATGGGTGCATCCGGTAGTTCTAATAACTATTGTAGGATAACCTTGTCTACTGCCTTCAGACTGAACAGCAGTATAAATTTCTAGTACTGGAAGTCTTTTGTCGTAATCTTCAATTCTCTTCAACTGTTTATTCTCCATAGTACGCTGCATTTTTTCCGTGTTCCATAAACTTAACTTTGGTAACTCTTACTCTACCTTCAGTTTCTTCACTCACAAAAGTATTTAATTTATTATAAATATATTCTGCAAATTTTTCTGCTCCTGTGGCTTCAATTATTCTTAATTGAATTATCCCTAATTTGTCCATAGTTTTAAAACCATTAATACCAGGATCATCTTCAGCTACAACTACAGTATGGTCAAACATATAATCCATCCATTCTTTAGGTGATTTACCATCAATTTGGGTTTTAGCTCGTTTCATACCACCAAAATCCCAAACCCAATTTCTATAATCTAATTCACCTTCAAAATATACTTTAAATGAAATACCATAACCATGTAGAAATCTACAATGTGTATCTTCTGCTTTCCATTGACGAAATACTGTACTGAATCCGTCAAATACTTTACTTGATTGAAATTTACCCATTATTTTTGTAGATTAAATTGATTAAAAGTATTAGTATATCTTTGTTCAGTTTGAACCCCTACCATTCTTGCATGTTCTTTATTACTATCATCTATTAATACTACTGTGGGGATGTTACGAATCCCAAATTGGGATACCAAATCATTATTAGTATCTACATCAATTTTCTGAACGTTAATTCCACTATTTTTTACTCTTTCCATAATTGGTCCTAACATTTTACAAGGACCACACCAATTTGCGCTAAAATATAAATATTTCATAATTTTTTAATTTTTAAACTAATTCTTCTCCGATTCCAACTATTTCACTTAATATAAGTAAAATAACCCCAATATCCAAACTCCACCATAAAGCTCCATATCCCAAAATACGAATGCCTGATTTTATAAAGCTTGCTACTTTATGTAGTTTTTGATTAGGCATATGTTTAATATCTAAAGGATTTTCTTTACCTGTAAGTTCTTTATAATAGGGATTCAATTCACCGGTTTGTGGGTCGTGGGTTGGTATTGGGTTTTTATTACTATCATAAAACCCTTTCATTGCTTCTGTATGTCCGTCACTCATGATTGAAATCCATTTAAAACTTGTTCTACATAAACTCTAGCTGTCTCATAACTAACAGGACCTTTTTCATCGGCATATTGTGAAGGATCTGGTCTATCTAATTTAATAAATGCTTCAATACGTTCTACTGAAGATGCTGATTTGTAATCTGCATACCAATTATCTCCTTCATTTGAATGGATGTGGATTGGTTTATATGAAGTCATAGTTCTTTTATAAACCTCATCAAAATCAATACCTAATTTTTCACATAATACTTCTCCATCTTGTAAGATAGTAAATTTATCTCCTTCAAGATAAGGTGTCCAATAACTTACCATATCAGCCCCCCAATTCCCTTCTCTAAAAGCAGCATCATCTGCATCTCTAAATTCTTGTCTACAGTCAGGATAAATTGCATGATCACCTGCATGAATTCCTAAAGCAATGTCTGTTCTTTCTCCTGTTTTATTTGCTACCGATAAAGCAACTGCTTGGGTAATAGAAGCAAATATTTTATTTCTATTAGGTACTACTGTTGCTTTCATATTATCTTGCTCATAGTGTCCTTCAGGTACTTCATCACCACCTTCTACTAAAGCTGAATCTAATAGATCAACTAAACCATCTAGTTTAATTTGTTTATAATTTATTTTACATCCTTTATAACAATCATTTTCATTACAGTTATCATTTAAATAATCTATTAATGATTGAGCTCTTTCTAATTCTACTCTATGTTTTTGACCATAGTCAAATGATAAAGCGGTTACTGTTTCATACTCATTTAGTGCTTTAAGCAACAACGTTGAGCTATCCATACCACCTGAGAGTGATACTACTACGTGTTTTCCTTTGTTAAAATCAAATTCTAATTGCATTGTTTTTATATAATTAAATTTGCCAGGTATTATTAAGCGTATAGGCTTACGCTATGTTTAATTTTTTTTCTAATACTTGAAATGCAGGTTCAACAACATCATCCCAAAAGTATTCTTGATCATCTTCTTCTAGTGAATAATCTTCTAATTCTAAGTATTGACCAGAATCTGTAATTTTAATAACACCAATAGGATCATATGCTTCATCCCAGTAGCGTGCTGTGAATATAATATCAGGATCTATAACAGCCAACTGACGATGCATTTCTTTTAACATATCTGAAGGAGGATAATTAGCTGATTCTAGACCAAATTCATATGATGTTTCATCATCCCAAAAGATTTCATATTGAGAAATCCATTTAGAACCTACCTTATCGATAAACAATTCAGCATCAGCTCCAAATACATCTACAATGTGTGGGTTTTCTTCTTCATTTGGGTATTTTCCATCATGACAACTTTCATACTTTTCTTTAAAATATGAGATTGCTTCTTTTGATCCTTGGATCTTAACGTCTGTTCTACAAGTATTTGCCATTATTTTATAAATTCTTTAAATTTATTTACATTATACATTACAATATCCCAATTTTTTTCATCACCCACAAATTTATCTACTTTGTGAGGTAATTTATCAGTTAATCCATAATCCTCATATTTAACCCCTGCTAAACCATGAATTACAGGATTTGAAGTATCAATAGTTTCTATAAAAGGCATATTTTTATACCAAGCAAATTCTTGGGGGATGTTGCAACCTAATAAGTGAACTCTATCATTTTTTTCAATTAATCCTCTTTCATAAAAATCTTTAATAGTATTGTAACGACCATAAGCTTTGGTTACATAATCATTTTCTATTTTTTCAGCTTGATCTAAATACCAACTAGCCCCATATGAAAAAGCAATTTTTTTATAACCTTGCATTTTTAGAATGTTATAACATTCCCATGCTTCTTCAACATTATTAGCTTGCACTACAGCAACGGGGGTGGTTTCATCTGGGTATTGGTAACTTGACCATAATTTTGCCGTAACTAACGTTTTAGTTTTATCCTGCCAATAGTCAGGAACAATAAATTCATTAGGTTTAAAATAGTCTAACCAATGAGATAATCTTTCAGAATTGTAAGGAGTACCTAACTCATGAAGGGAATTATCCATGATGATATATCTCCCCAATTCTTTAGATTTTTGAAAGAAATTAAAATATTCTTTACTTTCATCCAGAAGGTGAGGTAAACAATAATCATAATCATTAAAAGCTCTACTTTTTTCTAAAAAGGGAATAGGTACTTCGTGACTTACTTTCATTATAACTTTTTACTTTAAAATAAATATATGAAACAATTGGTGAGGAACCAAGTCCTCCTAAAATAAGAGTAAATAAATTTGGGTGATAATGTTCACCACAAAATCCTAAAGCGTGTTTAATAAATTCAATCATAATTTAAATGCTTTAATTGTTTTTTCGAATGGGTTACCTTCAATATTTTTTACTTGGTTTAACATTTCTTCTGCTAATTGTCTAACTTCTTTCTGGGCATCAGGACTATTACGTAATTTTTGGAAGTGATAAAAACTTCTCCAATTAAACATAATATCCATTGAGATTTGAGAATTAAATGTTTTAAAAAAACGAGCTGATTCTTTTGCACGTTTACGTCCTAAAATAGGAGTAAAATATTCAATTGCCTCATGGTATAATTTGTTTCCTTCTTCAGTATAATTACGTAATTTTCTATTCCATTTATTACTCCAATCTGATGGTAACATCATTTTATCTTCTTTAAGTTCTTTATAACGAGCTGATTCTCCGTTAATTGAAACCCCAATTCTGTGTTTTAAAAGATGAATATGTGTTGCTTGATCTACATTTACTAGAAAATGTAGTCCTGACTTTTCAAATGGGGTGTGATGTCCTTCTGAAGCTAACATTTTTAATAGTTTATCTACTCTTGCTAGTTTATCTTCGGTTAAATCACGTGAAGTTGATGTCCAAGCTGATTGAGCATGTACTATGTCGCTTCCATAATGTCCTAGCAACTCTACGGAGTTACCTATTTCTTGATTAATCATTGTTGTTGTTTTGGTTTTCTACCACGTTTTGATCTTAGAGGAATAGCATATTCCCCAAATTTTTGTTTACAGTAAAAATAAAAATCTTCTAATGAACCATCAAATTTTATTACTTCTTGTTCATAATTTTCTTTACTCATTCTAAAGGTTAAAATAAATTCTTTTTGGATTTGTTTTAGTTTTTCAGCTTCATCTTTTTCAAAATCCTCATATAAACGTTTTCTTCTAGCTCTGTCTACTTGAGTTTCTTCCATCCATCTACCATCATCATTTAATTGAAGATATTTTTCATTCAGTTCAATTTCACAAAATTGAGCTTGCCAATAATAATGTGAATAGTCGAAATCACCATTACGAATTTTATCTAATAAGGGTTTTAATTTGTGGAGTGGTTTGTTTTTAGAATCCCACCTTCTCCACCATCTAAATTGATTATAGTTAAGTGGTTGGAAGTTTGATAGTTTTTTTAGTACAACTTCTTTTGAATGAGTTTTATATATCATTAACCTTTATTTCCCCAAATATACGAAACCTATTTCAAATATCCAAATTTAATATGTAATTTGGTTTGGGTTATCAGATTTTCTTTGTTTTAATATTTTATTTTTACGCCATTGTGATATAGAAGGATCATTTAACATAGCATCTTCCCTTCTTCTTAATTCATCTTCATCTAAAACCCCATCATTATTAGTATCCCATACTTTTTCTTCTTCTGTTAGTTCAACTACTTCTATTTCTTCTTCTAAACCGTCATTTAATGTGACTTCAAAATCTTCATTTAAAGAAATATCTTCCCCGTAAATATTTTTTTTAGTTTTTATTTGTTCAAAAGCAAAATTAGCTGCAATTACAAGAGCAATAGCTAAAGGATCGAAGACAAATATAATAGTTAAAAGTAACCAATTTACAATTTTATCCATAGCTATTCCTGTCAAACCTGAAATAAATTTAAGTGGACCTAGTTCTGCAGCCAAGTCATTATTAGTAGAAACTTCAACTATTTCAGTTTCGTAATTAAATAATTGTTCATTTAGCCTATCTACTTTATTATTAATTTCATTCTGTCTTTCAATAGCTTGATCTAATTGTTTTTCTAATGCCCTACGTGTTGAACTTGAGGTAGTGGTAATGATTTGTCCGGTTTCTTTATCTTTATATTGGATGGTATTATTTGATAATCCATTACGTAAATCAGCTACGGCTTTATTTATGCTTGATTTTTCTTCATTATAAACCTCTAACTGTTCTTTAACATTACCCCTTTTAGTTTCTATTAAAGTAATTTGAGCATCAATAGTACCCGCTTTATTTGCTGTTTCTTGGTAAGCTGCGGATAAAAAACCATAAATACCCATTGAAGTTATTCCAATTAATACTACACAAGCTAATGTAAGGTAAAATTTAAGGAAAAATGGTAGGGTTTTTCTGTATTGGTATAATAAAGAAGCAATTACTAATTTTCCTGCCTCTAAAGAAGCGGCCATAATAATAACAGCAAAAGCCGCTCCAGCAAAGAGTTTGCTAAGGCCGCTAACTGAATAAAAAGCAGCAGAAGCAGAAACTGATAGCGCTGATAAAGCAATCAAAAAGGGAAATAATTTTTGTTTCATTTTATTTTTCTTTAGTAGCGTGTTTAACACCCATAATAGTACCAATAATACTAAATGAATTTGTCAATAGAATACCAAATAAATTGGACCATGTTGATTCTATAATTTTAGCATCTAATCCTCTCATCATCACAAATACATATAAGGCTGTGGTAACTAAACCTACCCCCATAATAACCCATAGAGCAACTCTTACGATGTTACCCATCAATTCGGTTTGTGTTTTCTTTTGAAGTAAACTTAAATCTTGTTCTGCTTTAGATTTAGCATTTTCTGCTTCTAGCTTTAGTCTTTGAGTTTCTATATGGGCTTCTTCTGCTTCTTTTAATGCTTCTGTTAGTTTTTGATTTTGTTCTTTTTCTTTTTTTTCTGCATTTCTAAAATGGGTTTTAGATGAAATTAATAATTCTTCTGCTTTTTGCCTAGCTCCTTCTGTTTCTTCTAATGCCTTTTCTAATTGTCTATTTACTCTTTTGTTTTCTTTTGCAGCTTGTTCTAATTCAGAATTTTGTTTTTGAATTTGTTTTGTAATTTCTAAACGTTGTTTTCTTTTATCAGAATCCTTTTCTTTACATACTTTAAGATATTCCTCAAATTCAGTATCACCACTAGGAGCTTTTAAAATTTTAAGAAAATTACCTTCTACATAAACTTTTCTTTTTTTAGCAACTTCTAATAGAACATTTCTAGTATGTTCTGTTATTTCAATCATTATTACCTATAAACTTTAAAAGGAGCTGTTCGAGCTTTATATCCTTCATAATCCTTTTTAAATTCTTCTAAACGTGGTTCAATATCATCTGATTTGATAATCCAAAATTGGGCGCCTACAAGTTTTGCTTTTTCAATTTCTTGTTCGTCTTGAGAAGATGAAATAATACCTACAACACAACCATTACCATATTCATGATTAATTTTTCTAATCATTTCAATTCCATCAAATGAAGAACCTATAATATTTAAATCTACAAATACACATTCAGGTTTTTCATGGTTTGGGTCATCTGGGAACCATTTTTTAAACATTTCAGCAGCTTTATCACTACTATCTAAAGCTTCAATTGAAAGAGCCATATCTAGTAAAGAACATGCATCCTCAAATACAAGATGAAATAAATTTTCATCGTCTATTAACATTAAAGTATCAATCATTATTATCTATCTTTATCTTTATTTTTGTTCCTATCACCTTTCTTTTGTTTGATATCACCCATTGTACAAATAAGCGGTTTGTTTTCCTTCCACCTTTTTTTAATTCTATTTTACCTCTATATCCAGATTTTTCTGCTTCATGCTCTAAATTGGATCTATTATAAATATAGCTACTGGGGTTCCACTTAATTTTTTCTTCTAATTTATCCAATTCTTCGGTTAAATGTTCTTTATTTTTATAAACTTTTTCTACAAAAACTTTAAACTTATGTTCTTCTATAATAGCATTACAAATATTTAATCCTAAACCAGAACCACTTTCTTTTTGTCCTTCTTTCCTAACATAGGGTTTAGATAATTCTTCAAAATCTTGTTGGTTCATACCTCTACCATTATCTTCAATTACAATAAAACTTCCTTGGTGGTAAGATCCTTCTTGGTATATCTTAATCCATTTTGTAGGATTATCATTATATTTAAGACCATTCCGAATAAGATTATCTACAGCTGTACAAAAAAGTGGTTCATTTACTTCTAATTCTATAGGTAAGTTATCATTTAAAAGGACTTGATTTTTATATGCAGTTAAGCGTAAGTAATCCTCTAATATATTTTTAATATTATGAGGTTGTTTACTCATTTGTACATTTTGTTTTACTAAATTAGTAAATTCATATACCCCACTATATACTTTTTGAGCATGGTGTAACCCATCTTCAATGAGTTTTAATGGGGCTTGTATTTTTAAATCTTGTATTTGTTGTTCTGATATTCTTCTTTTTAAAGATTTAATACCTCGAGGTAAATAGGTATTAATCCCAGAATGCATATCATGCCTAATAATTTTAGCGGCGTGTTCTAAGAATATATTTTTAGCAAATAAATCTTCTTTAATTTTTTCTTTATTTTGCATAAATTCATATACTACTTTAAAGAAGGGTGGCATGAAGAATACAACGCAACCCCAACCAAATTTAGCAAGAAACAAGGTTGGTTCACATATCCCAAATACAATACAGGTTTGTACTGTAAAGAAGGTCATCATAATTAAACCTGCAACTATTAGGGAGATTTTGGAATTTATAGATATTCCATCTAAAGCTTTCATTTACAACTCTGTTTTCTTAAACCCACATTTTTCAAAAAAGTATTTTGAAGGACAGAATCCCGTCCAAACACCAATTTGCAACATTAAACATACAAATATTACAATTTCCCATAAACGAAATATATATCCTACTATCAATACCATTGACATTAGAAAGTAAACCATTCTGGTTGATGTTATATATTGTAGTAATGTTTTCATTTTCGTTCTCCTTTATGTTGGTCAATCTTATCAAGAATCTTATTAAGTAACTCTGTTTTGATGAAACCACCCATGGAAGCATTTTTAAGAGCTGACATAAGTTGGAAAACAATAAAAGGCATCAAAATGGTTTCTGATAACCAAGATGTGCCTTTAAATCCTAATTCTACTGAAAGAATTACTGTTAATATTAATATCCAAGCAAATAGTGTTTTTAATACTTTAACTGCTTTGTATGTTTTGAATCCTTCTCTTTTAATTCCAGCAATAAGACCAAAGAATCCATCTAATAGAACAACTGCAACTAATGCAAGATATTGTTCGGTGTTATCTGCGGTTAAATTCATAAAATATGAACCCATAAATGCACACGCCGTACTAATCGACATAATAACCTGTGTCCAGGTAGATTTTAATAATTCCATTTTAGAACCCATATTGAATTAATTCTATGAATGCCACTTTTATTCGTATCCATAATCGTTGAGTCCATCGAAGTTCTTTGAACTCTTTTGTTATAAATATATCAGATAATTCTTTCATGGCAATTATTGTTGATTTAAATAGTTTGCCATCACAACAAATCCTGTTATCATACTAACTGATAAAAAAATATCTCTTCCAACTTCTAATCTATGTTCTTTGATATATCTTCTATCTAATTGTTTGTTAACTCTAT
>Ga0209929_1000950_pt1 | contig 10440 bp, 15 predicted proteins | sample SalPon2_C_H2O_MG_2_FD_185731 | JGI IMG/M metagenome (GOLD analysis project Ga0209929, IMG submission 185731) | Salt pond water microbial communities from South San Francisco under conditions of wetland restoration - Salt Pond MetaG SF2_C_H2O_MG... ... | reverse complement strand
TTTAACCTTTGGACAGAGATTAGGACGTACAGTTACCGAGGACTACCAAGCAGGATTTGAAAAAGAAGCCTCAGTCTATCAAATACCAGAGTATTGGGGAGAACCCGTACCTGTAGCGATCCTTTCTATCGGAGTAAGTGAAGAGATTTTATCTCAATACCCCGAACTTGGAGATTATAGAGTTGGATTAGGATTATCCAACATTACAGTAGCGTTTATGGAAGAGACCTTCCGTTTTGATTTCGTTGAAACAAAAGACGAGATTAAAAATAGAATGGTAACTCAATATAAAGCTTCTGCAAAAGGTCTACTTACCGAAAAATATGAACTTAAAGGTAATATAGTAGGCGCTAAATACTTTGGGTATATCGAAGTATACGACTTCTCAATCTCAGAAGATGAAACCGTTAACCTCAAAGATGGTGTCACTAACAAACTTGTAACTAGATTAGGCTTACAAGTACGTTTAGTAGATGCACAGACTGGTCTTTATATGACTGGTTCAGGTTTAGGTAAAGCAACCACTACCAGAGAGATGACATTATTAAATGATGAGAACTTAGAAGAAGTAGCCTTCAATCAATCATCAATAGGAACTGCAACTAAAAAAGCTCTTAACACTGCAGTATACAAAATTGTTAGGAGAATGATTCAGAAGAAGATATTTGAAAATTAATCGTTATGAGACGGTTACTATTCTTTATAGTAATTACTGCGATGGGGATGGGTCAGGGTCTAGCACAGACCCTAATCCAGACCTATACTGATAGATGTACTGGGCAGACTCAGGTATTTTCTGTACCTATGAATGGACAGACAGTAGTAGCATTTTATAATCGCTCTAAAGTATTTACTTCACAAGATTTCCAAAACGGGACTTTACAATCTTGGTTAGAGGAAACATATTTATGGTGGTCAAGCTTGAATCCTTGCTCTACGGCAACAACTGGAGCAGTAACAACACAACAAACAACTCAACAAACTGTACAACAAGCTACCCAAGCTGCGACTCAAGCAGCAGCACAAACATCACAGATTAATGTTTCACCTCCTACAACTCAAACTACGCCTCAAACTACTAGTGCACCTGTGGACACTTCGAGTACAAATACTAGTGCACCAACTACAACTAGTGGACCACAAACTAGTACTAATGAATCTACGTCTCAAACCAACACCAGTGGAGGAACTGAGACTAGCTCTGGGGGAACTGGAACAACGGAGGGTACAACTGAAACGACTTCAACAAAGACTAGCGAATCACAAACTGAAACTACAGAAACAGAATCTACATCAAACAATTCAGGAGGAGAAGATTCATCAAATAGTGAAACAGAAGATTCATCAACGTCACAGGATGAAGATGGAGGAGATAGTGAATCTTCAAATGAAGAAAATTCAGAAGAGACAGAAAGCGAAAGCGAAGAATCTGAAGAAAAAGAAGTAGAAGAAGAATCTGAAGAAGATAGTGAAGAAGAATCAGATGAATCATCATCTGAAGATGAAGAAGAAGAGGAAGAAAAAAAGAAAAAAAGAGCATTAGCCCCTCCTATTATTATGGCTAATGTAATGACTCAACAAGATCCTTTAGGTAATTTTTCAACAGCTACTATGTTTGGTGTTTCCCAATCATCTTTAATGGGAGATAAAACATATGGACTAAATGCTATGATTTATTCAAACCTCCAGCAATTTATGTTAACAGCAAACTATTCTCAAGTTCATATAAATAAAGAAGGTAGAATAAGTAGAGTATATTCTGCTTCTATAGGTGGAGCTAAAATGTATACCACTTATATGGGGATGATGAATCATTCTATGGTATGGTTAGGTGAAAAAGGATCAGTTAAAGGGTTAGCATTTGGAACTAGTTTAACTTCTTTAGAATTAGATATTAGAAGAGGATTAGTATATTATGATGAACAAATTGTAGGTACTTCATTAACTGGATTTTATACTAAATCATTTAACTTTGATAGATTAACTTATACCCCTATGTTAGCAGTCTCTACCCCATTTGCCTCAATAGGTTTATTTCATGGAAATGGTATACAACTTAGTAGTAATACTATGTTTATAGCAGGTAATAGTTTTACATATCAACTTACTAAACGTTTTGGAGCTAATTTAGGAGTTAATACTATTACATCAACAATTAAAGATTTTCCTGTAATTTGGAGTTTTACTATAGGATCTAGGTTTAGTTTCTAATATTTATAATATATGGAAAAAGAATATGTTATAGGTCTAAATAGAGGAGTCGATACAGTCCAATTTTGGAAAGATGTAGAGACAATTACTAATTTAGATAGTATCCCCAATCGTGGAGTTGAAGTAGCTAATGCTCGTTCTGGTAGTAATCGTTTAACACATTATTATCTTACAGATGAAGAAGCAGAAATGATTCGTCAAGATAAAAGAGTATATTGTGTTGAAATTCCTGCGGACCAAAGAGATGATATTTCTATAGGCCGTAGGGCAATCCAAACAGAAGATTTTACTAAAGCTAATGATTTTGATGATAATTTTTTTGTTGATGCCACAGGTAGTGCTCGAAATTGGGGTTTACTAAGAACAAGATACAAAACAAATAATTACGGAACTAACTATGATTTATCTGGAAGTTATTATTATACTTTAGATGGAACAGGAGTAGATGTAGTTATTCAAGATAGTGGTATTCAAGCAGGTCACCCTGAATGGGAAGATGCAAATGGCACTACTAGATTACAACAAATAGATTGGTACACAGAATCAGGAATATCTGGTACCCAACCTGCTAACCTTTATACTGATTATGATGGTCATGGAACTCACTGTGCTGGTATAGCAGCAGGTAAAACATTTGGTTTTGCTAAAGAATCTAGAATATATTCTCAAAAATTAAATGGTTTACAAGGAGCAAGTGATCCTAATGGAGGTATTCCTATAGCAGATGCTTTTGATACTATACGTTTATGGCATCTAAATAAAAGTGGAAGTAGACCTACAGTGGTTAATATGTCTTGGGGATATGGAACAGATTTATCTGCAGGAGGAGTAACTAATATAAATTATAGGGGAACAAATTATACTTCTTCTAGTGATATACAAGGTGAGTTTGGTATCGCTACTTATAGTGGTGGTTCAACTTGGAGAATAAATGCTAGGGTATCTTCTGTAGATGTTGAGATCCAAGAAATGGTTGATGCTGGTATTATAGTTTGTATAGCAGCAGGTAACTTAAATTATAAAATAGATGTTCCTGGGGGAGTAGATTACGATAATTATTTTACTAAAGGTAGTAATTTTTATTATCATAGAGGATCTTCACCTTATGATGATGAAGCATTTATAGTTGGATCCGTAGCTTATAATTCTCCAAGTGCTACTACAGATAGAAAATCTAATTTCTCAAATGCCGGCCCGGGTGTTAATATTTATGCTCCTGGTCATTTTATAATGAGTACTGTATCTAATATTAATGTACATACTAGTGCAGATTATAATTTAAATAATTCTTACAAACAGGGAATTTTAAGTGGTACTTCAATGGCTTCCCCCCAAGTAGCAGGATTAGTTGCTTTAGCTTTACAAGTTAACCCTAAAGCAACACCTAAAGCTATTAAAGAATCATTTATTAATAATGCCACTACCAATGTTTTAGTTAGTGGAAGTGGAGATAACGATTATAGTGATGACAGTACAATGGGAGGAGAGCCAAGAATGCTTTGGAATCCATATGGGCAAGATCCTTCCCCTGGTAATAGTAGTGGGCCTGTAAAAATTTCTTCACAATTAATATTAGATCAATATTTATAATAAAACAATAAAATGGAATCAACAAAACAGAAAAACGCAAACAGAAATAGATTTGTTATTACCGCAGTTGTATTAGGAACCTTTTTCCTAATTATGATGGGTATTGGTGGAGCTATCCTAGGAGATGGTGATACACCTGCTATTAATCAAGAATGGAAAGAAATACTATTATTAGTTTTAGGAGCATTTTTAGGTTCTTATTCTCGTATTATTGATTTTTGGTTTAATGGTAAAGATGATGACCCAATATTACCCCCACCAACAGAACCAATTGAAAGTGGGTCACCTAAATTTTGTGATAACTGTGGTGATCAAATAGATTACGATAATTTTTAAGATATGGCTATAGCACCTAAAGGAATTATAATGCACTCTATGTCCGAATATTTAATGTATGAGGGACAAAGAATGTATGCAAAAGATTTTTTAAAGAAATTAGGTTTATCCGTTCACGGATTTATCAAACCAGATGGAGTATATGATAAAATGGTAGAGACCCCAGGCAAAGCATTTCACGCGGGTAAATCATTACATGAAGGCTTATCTGGTTTAAATTCTCATTATTTAGGGGTAGAATTACTTGTACCTGGTACAAATGATTTTGCTTCATTTTCTAAAGCAATAGAAACACCTGGAACTTATTCTCAAGCTCAATTTGATTCTGCAGTAAAAGTATTTAAATTTTGGATGGATAAATATAATATTCCAGTTTCTAAAGTAGTAAGACATTCAGATGTATCTGGAGATCATGTAAGAGGTAAAGGTAAAGGTAAAACTGATCCTGGTTCTGCATTTGATTGGGACGCATTTTTAGCTGCTTTAGCTTAAAAACTTTAATGGATGGGTTGTCTTATGGGACAACTCTCCTTATATTACTTGTATGCTACAAAAAATAAAACAAGGCATATTCCCCTTTATAATAGCATTCTCTGCCCTGTCAGTGTCTGCTTCGGCCGCTTTCTATTCTGTAAGTGGTTTGAGCAAACTCTTTGCTGGTGCTTCATTTGAGGTAATTATTATGGCTGGTTCACTCGAAGTGGCCAAATTAGTAATTGCTTCACTTCTATACCAGTATTGGGGCTCATTAAATAAATTACTTAGAACATATCTCACGATAGCTGCTCTAATACTTGTATTAATTACCAGTATGGGTATATATGGATTTTTAAGTGCAGCATATCAAGACACTTATAGGCAGTTAACAGTTAAAGAGAACCAAACTTCATTCCTAACACAAAAGAAAGATTTCTATGAAAAAGATGTTATCAGATATGATAGCGAACTTGAAAGAATCTCTAGCAATATTTCTACTCTCAGTAACGCAAAATCTACCTCAATCCAAGTTAAAGACACATCGGTGGTTGGAGGCATTAGAACCACCATCTCTACTGCAGAGCTTAGACTTGCCCAACAGCGTATCAGAGTTGAAGAGGAGAATAGAAAAGAAGTACAAGCTAAAAGAGAAATAGCAGCTGATTCACTTCAAAAATATCAACTAGCTATATTAGATTTAGAAAATAATACTGAGGTAGCTGGTGAATTGGGTCCTTTACAATACCTATCAGGATTAACAGGTACTCCAATGGATAAGATTATTAACATTCTTTTATTAGTAATCATATTTGTATTTGATCCTTTAGCTATATCACTTGTAATAGCAGCTAACTTTGCTTTTGAAAAAGCATATCCAAAAAAAAAGTATAGACAAAACCTTTATGGTGAAATTATAGAAGATAAGGAAGACTTATCTGTTTGGGATACAACTTTACAAGATGGGTTAGAAGATATTGAAGTTAAAGATGCTGAAGAAATTACTTCTACTAAAGAATTTTTAGATACTTTAGACCAAATTGAAAAACAAAGGGAAGAAATTATTGATGACGAACCTAATGATAAAGAAGAAGATGAAGAATGGGACGAACTTGATTTAAATAAAGATGGAATTATTGATGAAGAAGAAGTAAATATAGCTAAAAACCGAATAAAAGAATTAAAAAATATACTCCAAACCCGCTCTATGTCAGGATGGAGAAGAAATAAAATAGTTACAGAAATTGATAGAATTAAATCACTTCTACCCCCAGAAGATGATTTAACAAAAGTGTATTAAAATTTGGTTATTTAAATAAAGGTTTGTATATTTACAAAAAATAAAGGTCATGGTATTTAATCCTACATTTTCACGTGAACAATTGCAAAAGGAATTTTCCAAATTGCAAAAACTTAACTATAATCAATTTCGCTGGTGGCGAATGTATGATACTAAAAATAAACCATTAAACAAGCGCCAACCACTTCGTGATCGCATATTAAATGGTGATTATGATTTTTCCCATTATTGGTATCAAGCAGCATGGGTTGAACATGATATTAATGATCTAGAAATTGAATGCAATGGTGATCATGGTCTATTTGCAGAAAAGAGTGCAGTATTAAGAGCACGTCGCAAGCGTTTATTAGAGGATTTTGAGCGTGATGAAAAAGAAAAATTAGAAGAATTATATAGAGAATTTCCTAAATATTTTAAAATTAGTAAAGATCAAGTAAAAGAAGAAATACTAAAATTCAGTGGATCCCTGATTGATTTTTATTATCATATAGATGACAAATATAAAATAACATTTGCTTCTTATCCTTTAAAACGTAGAGGCCGACCTAGAAAAGTATGATAGTATCACATGAAGTTCCTAAATGCTTATTAACAGCATCACCTGAGTTTAATGATTATGACTATTGTTTACCTCATTTACTAGATCAAGATGAGGAATATTTACAATATTTTTTAGATGCTAAATCTAAAGGCCGTTATATTATTATGGATAACTCACTTCATGAATTAGGACAAGCTTATGACCATAAACGTTTAATACATTGGATACAAGAAATAGAACCAGATGAATTTATTGTACCTGATGTTTGGATGAAACAATCTCAAACAGCGGCCCAAGCAAAATATTGGTTACAATACAAATACCCGAAGAAAACTACAATTACAGCGGTAGTGCAAGGTGAGGATGAAGAAAAAGCTTATTTATGTGCTATGCTACTTAAAGATTTGGGATATAAAAAGTTAAATATTTCTTATGGTGCTACCTGGTACGGAGATACAGCTTTAGATAAATCACTTGGGAGAATTAATTTTGTTAAAAGTTTATTAAACGATAAGAATTTTAAAGATATTAAATTTCACTTATTAGGATGTGCTGTACCTCAAGAATTTGGATGGTATAATAATCACCCTCAAATTGAATCAATAGATACTTCAAATCCTATAATGGCAGCGATAGATGGTAATATGTATACTGAAAATGGCCTAACAGAAAAACCTAAGGCTAATATGAACGATCATTTTGATTGTGACTTTAAAGATATAGACTACTCAGCTATATTACACAATGCTAAAATGTTTCGTAAAATTAATGGATTCGCCTATATCCAAAACATACCTGGCAAAATTTTAAATTCAATTAAACATGGCTAAACACGTAGTCGTATCCTTATCTGGAGGGATGGATTCCTCAACTTTGTTACTTAGATGCTTATCTGAGTATGATTCAGTAACTGCTTTATCTTTTGATTACGGTCAAAAGCATAGAGTAGAGCTTGAAAGAGCTCAATCATTAGTAGATTATCTTAACTCTAATCCTTTAAGACTTATTCATCACGATCATGCTCCTAATGGATTTGAAGAAAAATATTCTAAAATTAAGTACCAAGTAATTAAACTAGACGGACTTGTAGACCTACTAAACTCAGCTTTAGTAACAGGTGGACAAGATGTGCCGGAAGGGCATTACGAGCAAGATAACATGAAAGAAACTGTTGTTCCTAACAGAAACAAAATCTTTGCTTCTTTAACTCAAGCAGTTGCATTATCAATTGCAAATGAGAAACAAGAACAAACTGATATTGCTTTAGGAGTGCATGCAGGGGATCACCAAGTTTATAAAGATTGTAGACAAGAATTTCGTGATGCCGATGATGCAGCTTTTAGAGCAGGTAATTGGGATCATGAAAGAGTAGGTTACTTTACACCTTATTTAGAAACTGATAAATTTGGAATTCTTCAAGATGGGGAACAATTAATACAAGAATTAGGTTTAGAATTTGACGAGATTTATAAAAGAACCAATACCTCTTATAAACCTTACCCATCAGGAAACTCAGATTATAAATCAGCTTCAAGTGTTGAACGTGTAGAAGCTTTTATTAAACTTGGTCGTCCTGATCCTGTAGTTTATGAAGATGAAGATGGTATTGCTTCATGGGATAAAGTAGTATCTCATGTAACCAAAACCATTGAAGATTATAAACTAGCTAATGCTTAAATAAATTTTTGGAGACAGGTCATTTTGATGGCCTGTCGCCATATTTATAATAAAAATAAATATGGAAACCCAAAAATGTAGTATTTGTAAAAAATCATTCCCCGCTACTTTAGAATATTTTGGTAAGCATGGAACCCGAGGATTAGACACTTATTGTAAAGATTGTCGTCATGAAAGGACTAGACAATATTATTATAACAATAAGGAAAAAATGAAATCTCAGTCTAGAACTTGGAAAAAAATACAACGACAAAAAATAAACGAATATAAAGATAATTGTAGTTGTAATAAATGTGGAGAATCAAGAAATTGGTTATTAGATTTCCACCATATAAACCCCAATAAAAAATCCTTTCAGATTAGTCAAGGTGAAACAAAAGGCTGGAAAAAAGTAAAAAAAGAAATAGAAAAGTGTGTAGTATTATGCTCTAATTGTCATAGAGATTTCCACTATCAAGAAAAAGAAAATCAAATAACTATACAACAATATTTGACTCCTTAGGGAGCCTTTCGTATATTTACATTAAATAATAAGTTATGAGCGAATTAAAAGTTAACGGACAAAAAATCCCAGATCCTAAAAAACACCAAATTATATCATTTATTAAATCAGGAATTCGAGTTGCCGCTTGTGTAATTGGAGTTTGGGGATGGTATGAAATGGGATTTATAGGATTACTTCTAGCTGAGGTAGTTGGGGTTTATGAAGAAATGGTATGAGTCAAAGTTTTACAATTAGTGCCGTTGTTTTTATTATTATAATGGTGTTTTTTCACATTATAAAAGATGTATTTTTGGCTACTAAACTTACCCCAGAAATGAGAGCAAAAGTAAATAAAAGATGGCTTATTAGCACTGCTATAGGTTTATTTTTATTATATTTAATGTATGCGTAGAAAAATAGAAGGGTGTGAAATGTCATCTCCTATTTATAGACAAATTTTAAAAGAGGTAGCTAAAGGCTATCGTTTTGAACCATGTAGTAAAACCAATAAAATAATAAGAGTAAAATGAAGTATTTTAACAAAACTAGAACAATCGAAGAAAAAGCAAATCAAAGAGAACTTATTGCTGAGTTAAAAAAACAAACAGCACTATTAGAAAAATTGTTAGAAAATAAAAAATAAATGAAATAAAATCAACGCTAGAAAAAATCGTAAAAAATGAGTAGTTTAAAACCAGTTAACGGAAACGTTATCCTTCGACCTATTAAGGAGGAGGAACAAATGGCAGGAAATATTATTATTCCTGATATGGGTAAAGAAAGACCCGAAATGGGAGAAATCGTATCTTTATCCCCTGTTTATAATTTTCATACCGGGCAATATGTTCCTAGTATTTTAAAAGTGGGAATGAAAGTTCTTATTTCTAAAATGGGAGCACAAAGTGTAACTATAGATGGAGAAGAATTTTATATTACAGCTGAACCTTCAATTTTATCAATTATAGAAGAATAAGATGACAGAAACAACTTTCGGAACAGAATTAAAAAAACAAACAGTATTATTAGAAAAATTGTTAGAAAATAAAAAATAGTTTTGGTGTAATCCTTGGATTTTTATATATTTATAACCATGGAACACACCAAAATATACTATTTACATAGGGGGGATGATATCCCATTTTATGTTGGAAAATCAAGACGACACTTAGAACGATTTGAAAACCATAAACAAGCTTTTGGTTCTAATATTAAAATGGAGGTTATAAGTGAAGTTAAAAATTGGAGACGCTGGGAAAAATATTATATAAAAAAATATAGAGACCTAGGTTATCAATTAGAAAATAAAAATGAAGGTGGAGGTGGTGCTGATATAGTATCTCAAGGAACAAAAGATAAAATCTCTAACCATCCTACTAGAGGAAAAAAAATAAGTAAGAATCTTAAAGGTAGAATGAGCCCACTTAAAGGAACTAAATTTAGTAAAGAACATAAAGCAAAAATAAAGGCTACTAGAGGATATCTTAAAGGTAGAGCCAACACATGGCAATCCCTTCCTGTTCTTCAGTATGATTTAGAAGGAAATTTTATAAAAGAATTTGCCTCTCAAACAGAAGCTCAGTATATTATGGGCAAGCCAAAAAGCGATGGTGTTGGAGCTGTCTGTCGTGGTAAACAAAAAACAGCTTATGGTTATAAATGGAAATATAAAAATTAAATTATGAGTAAAAAAATCTTATACTTTAGCGCAAAATGGTGTCAACCCTGTCGCACACTAGGCCCCATTATGGAATCACTATCAGGCCAAATTAATTACGAAAAAATTGATGTTGATAATAACCAAGACTTATCTATCCAATACGGGGTAAG
>Ga0209929_1000946_pt1 | contig 10462 bp, 5 predicted proteins | sample SalPon2_C_H2O_MG_2_FD_185731 | JGI IMG/M metagenome (GOLD analysis project Ga0209929, IMG submission 185731) | Salt pond water microbial communities from South San Francisco under conditions of wetland restoration - Salt Pond MetaG SF2_C_H2O_MG... ... | reverse complement strand
TCGCCTAAAGTGTTTGCTGTGCCTGTGCCACCAAGAAATACACCACCAGATAAAAATAAATTTTTATATCTGTTACCAGCACTACCAAAATCTATTTCTGTATCTACAGTATTACCATTTGTGTTTCTAGGTTTTATTGAATGTTGAGAAGATGTACTATCAAAAAATAAACCAACATCTGAAGTTCCTAAAATTAAACCAGAAAATGATGTACTAATACGACCAACTTCTGAGCCATCTTTATAAAATCCTAAAATAGCACCATCGCTAGTTGTTCTATTAAAGTAACCTGATTGACCACCATCTCTTGTAATATCTACTCTACCATTAGGTTGAAGATTGATACCTGCTGTTGCAAAAGTGGTAGATGTTTTTCCCACCAATACATTTTCAGATGAATCGATAGTAACTGCTGTACTTGTAGCATTGTCATCTATACCTGTTGATGCAAAAGATGTTAAAGTTCCTGTCTGTGTAATTCCTGTGTACGCACCAGATACTCTTGCTGTTGGTACTGTACCACTTGTTAAGTTTGATGCGTTTAGTGTTGCTACTGAAAATGTTCCATAAGCAACAATATCAACTACATCTCCTGCGGTAGCACCACTTGCTAAAACAACTGATGTACCACTTGTTACTGTTACATCTGTTCCATTTAATAATTTGACACCATTTAAATAAACATCAATGTAACCTGCATCATAACTTAATGTGTTACCATTGTTATCTGAACCTGTGAAAGTTGTTTGACCAGATGTTGCTGTGTAATTGTATCTTTGTGAAGTTCCATTAACTGATGATGAAGATGAAAAAGATAAATTTCCAAATCCATCTGTTGTTAAAACATCACCAGCAACACCATCAAATGTTGGATAATTTAAACCATAAGATAAAACATATCCTGCTAAATTATGATCTCCCCAAAAATATGCATTGTTCCAATTTGTTATATCAAAATTAGTTATTAAACTTGCTGCAGATGACATAAATAAGGGATCTGTTTCTGTTAATATATATCCTTGTGTAGAATGATCTCCCCAAGAATAAGCGGTATCCCAATTAGAAGAATTTATAAGTTGATTATCATTTGCAAGTTTATTCCAAACTCCATTATGAGCAAAATACATTGCGCCATCTGAATGACTATGCGCAATTGCCCCATGATAAGTAGAAGCATTTGGGAAAGATGATTGATTAGCATAATAAAAAGGTATAACAGCTGTTGTAGTAGTTGTTGAACCTCTATTTATTACAGTATCTAATGTATCTGTTTCTGTAAATGTTGATAAATCTGGTGGGGTATAAGTAAATAAACCAGTTAAGTTATCATAAGATAATGAACCATTACCACTTGGAGAAACATTGGTTGTTGAAAGATCAGTTAATGCAATACCACCTGCATCAGTTTGATTTGTCCAATTAATCCCATCATATTTTAAAACTTCACCTATATTTGGTATATTAATATTTACATCTGAAATTTGATTTAATGATAATGTTGTTAAATAACCTTGTAAACTATGATCACCCCATGAATATGCTGTATTCCAATTATTTATATCAAAAGAAATTATACTTGCTGCAGCAGAAGAATTAAAAATAGGATCTGTTTCTGTAACTAAATAGCCAGCAGATGAATGATCGCCCCAAGAATAAGAAGTGTTCCAATTATTTATATCAAAAGAAGATATGTTAAATGCATCAGAAGCAGTAAAAATAGGATCTGTTTCTACATAATTAGTTAAATATCTTCCATCAAGATTTGTTGTAATTGATGTTAAATCATTTCTTGTTAATGTTAAATCACCAGTTAACAAATCAAAATTAGTACTATCAATTCTAGCTAAATTAGTATCATCAAATAAAGGACTAAAATCAACAGTAAATGTTGAATTATCATCTCTTGTAAAAGTTGCTATACCTGTTGATCCATTTAAAGATCCAGATGTTAATCTTGATAAATTGGTATCATCTAAATATAAAGATAAATCTATATTTGTTGCATTACCTAGTTCGTCTGTATAAGTTAAAATATTAGATGATGCATTTAATGAAGTTAATGTATCCGGGCCTTGTGGGCCAATCGGCCCTTGTGGGCCTGTTAAACCTTGTGGGCCTGTTAAACCTTGTGGGCCTATTAAACCTTGTGGGCCTATTAAACCTTGTGGGCCAGTAGCTCCTTGTGGGCCAGTAGCTCCTTGTGGCCCAGTTGGGCCTTGTGGGCCAGTAGCTCCTTGTGGGCCTGTTTCACCTTGTGGGCCACGTTGGTTATTAGCTGTAACTGTTACTGGTGTTTCTGTAGTTGTTACATTAATTGGTTCGTTTTTAATTGTAATAGCCATTTTTATAATCCTTATTATTGTGGTTGATATCTAATTATAAAAACAAGTCTTATTGAGTTTTTAACAATTGGTGTACCATTTGACCATTGTACTTTCATAACCACAACAAATGGATTTGTAGTATCTGCCGTTGAAGTAAATGTAGGGTTTTGATCACTTAATAATGTTGATGGGACTAATAAATCAAACTGTCCAGCTGTACCTGTATTATGTATTAATTCAGTTTTTGTATAAGTTTTTTTAGTTGCATTAGGATTAAGTTGTAAATTAGTTAAACTTAATGAACCTCTTGTAGATTCAACTGTTGCATCAAAACATTCTGCTTTAATATCAAAAACTGTATTTGCATCTGAAAAGTCAATAGAAGTATCATCAGTATTAATATTTAATAATATTTGATTACCCTCTGTTATTTCTCTAACAATTACATTATCGGCTCCGCCTAAATAATTTGTTATATTTGAAATTCTCATATTATCTCCTGTAGGTTAGTATATGATTGTATATAACTATGGCTATATACATTTATGTTAATTCAGCACTAGCTGAAAAACTTGTTAAACTTGCGAGTGTATTAGCTGCACCTATGTCAACTTCACAATGCGCATATTGTGTATTACTTAAATTTGTAGGATTTGTACCAGTTGACCAAGTTACATTAATTGTTGGTGCATCTCTCATTGTTACTGGGAACCAAATATTAATATGCCTTATATGATCACTACTATGTCCTGTAAATGCTTCACCAAGTATACTTTCTAATTCATAATAATAATGTTGACATCTTTGTAAACTTTTATCATAAGGTAATATTTCAAATTTACTTGGATTGTTTCCAGATTCTAATTGAACACCTGTTATATACCAATTATTATTTGCATTATCACCTAAATTAACTTGGCCATCAGCTCTATCAACATCAGTAACAGAATCCCAATCTGTATTTAATGCCCCTGAAGTATAATCTGATCCAGCACAAAGCCAAAAATCTAGTGATAAACTTTTATCATTATCATTATCTAATAAACCTGAAACATTTGAATCACCATTAATATAAATTATTTTTTGTTCCCAGGTATTTGCTGTATCAATTGTATAAGATTTACTTATTTGCCTAGTACCATCATAATTATATAATTCTACAATATATGTACCGGTTTTACTTGATTTAACCCAAAAAGTTAAAACTAAATTTTCAGCATCATTTGTACCATATTTTAATCTTTGTAAATTTTGCCCTTGAATAAACTGTTTAAATTTAAAATATGAATTTGAACTTAATGTTACTGTACTTGTGTTTTCTAATTTAAATGAATTATTAAAACCTGTATCACTTGGTACATCAGTTACTTTATCATGATTCCATGTTCCAGCATTATTTATATTTGAATACCACATATCTGATACTAAATAACCTGAACTTGAAGAACTTGCTGTTGTACCTCTTTGAGATATTATAAAATCTCCATTAATAATTAAATTTCTATATTGATTATAATCAAAACCTAATAATACAGGAGCAATAGCATTATTACCTATTGAGCTTACATTTGTTGTTGGGTTCCAATTACCAATTGATAATCCAACAGAAAAAGCACTTCTTGAAAATGAATTTATTAATCTAACCCAAATATATAAATCTGTTGTTGTTGGTATATTTTGAACTTTAAAATTTTGAGTTGAACCTGCAGCATAATTTCCAGTAGGTGCATCAAAAACTTTAACTAATATTCTATTTTGTTCTAAAGTATTACTTCCACTGCCATAATATATTTCAACCCCTTCTACATTATTTTGATTTGGTATATCTAAACTAATATCAACATAAGGCGTTGTATCATTCGGAAATGCACCATTTAATATTAAATTAGTTGCTGTATTTATATTTTGATATCCATTTGTTGGAGAAATAGAAGGTGCAGGTGCAGCTGCAGTTAATGTACCAACAGTATAATCGTCTGGTGCATATTCTTGAGCTGTAATATAATAACCTTGAACCCCTCCATTTAATTCTGTTTCTGAAATACTATTTATTTTAAATAATGTACCATTATCATTTTGAGACTTAATTGTTACTTTAGAATATAAATTAGTATTATATATATTTGTTACTGCATCAACTCTTAAATAATTATTTACTGTTTTATCAAATACTGATTTATTTGCATGAAATACAAATTTACCACCATAAGTATTAGATGGATTAGAATAACTTGAATCAAAAGTTACAAATGAAAATATTTCACCTAGTTTATTATTTTGTTTAGCTTGTTCAACAGATAATTGACCACTTGTGTCATAAAATTGACCATTAATACAATCTTTAAAAAATTCTAATAAATCTTCAAATTTAACAATTGTATAAGGAACAAAAAATCTTGCTTCACCTGATCCGTCTGAATATTGATAAACCCTATTTTCACCTTGAGCATAAATTTCATATTCACCTATTGGTGCAGTAGAGTTTAAACTTGATTGTGTATTATAATATTCATGACTAAATATATTGTGTTGATTTAAATTGTAATAAGTACCTTTAACTGTTACCACATCATTAACTTGTAAATTTGCAGCTCTTGTATCTGTTTTAAAAGAAATAATTTTATTACTTCTTGATTTATTCATTATTACAGTACCTAATCTTTGAGCCTCTACATTTGTATTAACAAATCTTAAAGATAAGTCTTTAGATAAAATAGGTTCATTATAAAATTTATCTGAATATTCTAAAAATACTTGATCATCTTGATATTTATTATTTTTTGATTTGAATTTTAAATTCATTTCATTTAATGTTGAGTTAAAACCATCATTTACAAGGGTTATACTTCCATAAATATTTGTATCATCAAAAGTATATGAACTTGATCCTGTTGTATCAGATATCATTTGAAATTTACCTAAAGTATAACTAAATATTGCTTGAGAATTTGTAACAATATCTGAAATATTTACATCTTTTGTATCATTAGTATTTATATGACCATTACATTGATATCTTTTACTTGTTACTTGATTACCATCTGGATCATCATGAGTAACTAATGTATCACAAAAAACCTTATGATCATAAAATGTATCTAAATCTAAATCATCATCTGAAATAGATAAACCACAACCATAAACTTTATTAGTTAAATAATCCGCTAAACATTCAGCAGGATTAGTAGAATAATATCCAAAATATGTTCTTAAAACTGTATATGGTATATGCGCAGTAAACCATTGTTGGTGCATTTGATATTGCCATAATGGATTATTCCCATTTACATCAGGAAAATTCCATTCTCTTGCACGTCTTACGCCCCAATTTGCAGGATCATTTGCTACTGTTCTTCCAGAATAAGGTGTATAAGTTAACGGATGCATCCCAATACTAGATTGACTACCTTGTAAAATACTTAATAATCTATTTGCATAATCCTCTTCTGAATAATTTGCATATATACCACCAGTTGGCGTTATTTCCCAAGTATTTAATGGTAAAGCAACATAATCAGAATTACCTGCATAATCAGTCCAAGAATGAACAATCCAAACACCAACACCAGGTTGACTACCTACATTTGTTATTTGAGAATTACTATAATTATTGCCCCAAGCTTTTATATGAAGTCCGTTTATAAATCTAAAGCCATCATCGTTTATAATATTACCTTGCGTATCAACACCTTGACTAGGTGTAAAATAATCATATTGTAATGTTGAAGAACTGTGATTACAGTTTGATATATGATGTTCACCAGATTCAAGAAAAACAAATTCAGCATCTGCCCCAGTTCCATTACCTAATGGTTGAGCAGTACCATTCATAATATCATTAATACTTACAGGGTTACCATTTGAATCGAAACCAGCATCAATAATTTGAGTTGTTCCGTTTTTAAAAACTTTTAAACCTATCCCAATATCTAAATCAAAACCACCATTATATTCGTATACCCAATAAGAAATTTGTTTTCCTGTAAAATCTGTAAATTTAACATTTTTATCAAATAAATCTGGATTAGCTAATGAAGATTGATAAGTAATAGGTTTTGGTGGTGGCCCATTAAAACCGTTTGAATTTAATGTTCTAATAAGCTTACCTTGTACTACAAAACCTAATTTATTAGTTAAACCTGTAACATTATTTTCTCTATCATAATCTAATTCAACATAAGCATAAGCTAAATTTGGCAATTGTCTGTTTTGTGCACCTGATGCCCATTTAGAGCTAAAATTTTCCATATCAGTGCATCTGCCACCGTCTGGATATTTTACAATTTTTAAATTACCATTTAACCAATCATCTGTTTGGCCATCTGGATGAGTTGCATTAATAACTGATCCAGCTAAATTAAATGATAATTCCCAATCATCCCAATAAATACCGCTATTTGTTCCATAATTATCTGTACCTATTTTATTTATAGGCCCCTCACATAATGCAATAATAAATGCCATTGTTTTATTATCACTAGTTATATCTGCAAATATAATTGAACCGTGAACTTTATCTTCACCGTAAATAACTGGAAGTTTATTTGCAGGATCAGAAGGTATTCTTTGTTTAACTCCCGGATCTGGTTGTGAACCTGAGCTACCTAAACCACCACCATCAGGTAATTCTGGAGCAAATAGTTTTTGTGTTATATATGATACTGCAAGCGACAAAGCAAATCTAATAATTGCTCCTTTAATTCCTTCTGCGGTAATTGCGGTTATAATTGGTGCAGCAGCTGCCATTATTTATCTCCATTCATAAGTTTTTTCAACTAATTTAAAACCTAATTTATTAAATTTAATATTTGTTTTATATTCATTTAAACTTGGCATTAAAACTCTATCAATTTTATTTTCTTTTTTTAATTTTTGAAATTCATTTTTATATAATTTAAACATTCTATAAAATGCAGAAGAATTACGTTTATCTTTATTTACCCAAGTAACAACAGTAACTAATTCGTTCATTGCAGTAAATATATTTGCATTTATTAAACTCATAATGCAACCAATAATTTTATTATTTTCTTCAGCAATAACTATAATGCCTTTTTCAAAACATAATTTAATTAATTGTTCATAATATTGATTTGTAACAATTAACCCTTTTATAGTAAAATCTGGAAATTCTTTCATAGCTTTAACTATTTCATTTATTCCATTATTTAATTTATTTTCTATATCTTTATTATCAACTATTTTTATATTCATTTTATTCCTTTATTAATCTTTTCCAAATTTAGGATTAAATGTTGACATTGATGCAACAAATTCCATTGATCTATCACCAGATGATGTTTTTTTAAAAGAACTGTCTGATGTAAATCTACCATGAGTACTTCCTAATATAGTACCTAAAATATTTTTACATTCTAAAGTGATTTTAACTTGACCAAATTCTTGATTTTCTTCGTCTACAGCATGAGAATAAATCACACCTTTCCATTTTAAATATACCCCAGTATATGGATATTGATTACTAAGTTGTGTATCTTGATCATCCATCCAACCTTGATAAATTGTAACAATACCACCAATACCTTTATATTCTTTTAAAACAGGTATACTTGTATTTGGTAATCCGCTTAAAGAAACAGTTATTTGATTTGTTTTAACATCTTTTGTTTCTTCAACTGCAGTTAAATTTAAAACACCGGCAGCAGGATAAAATTTTCTATTTTGTCCATTAAAATTAAATTCTAAAGTTCTATAAGATGTATTTAATAATAATGCATTATTAATTTTTTCATCAGGCTCAATAGCAATGAATTGTATAGGATAACCACCTTCTTCAGCTGTATAATTATTTATTATATTTCTAGACATTATAATACCTCTTGGAATTCAAATTTATCATATTTATATAAATTTTCTTGTTCATTTTTTGGTATAATTGTTACTGCTGGTTTTTTAGTTAACATTAATTTAATATTAACATCTGGGCCCATATAAATAGGGTATGAATTTTTATATAATGTACCGTTTGATTCAGGGTATATTTCTTCAATAAACCCAGTACTTGTGGTTGTTGTAGCAGTATTTAAATGCCTTGTAATTTGATTTAATGGTGAATAATCATACCAACCACTTAATGAATTATTAAAAGTTTGATCAAATAAAATCGTAGTTGTTGTTCCTGAAACATTAACTGATAATATTTTTTGAACATAATAATTTTCTATTTTTTGATTTGCAGGAGACAAATATTCCCCAACAGAATATGTTTCAGTTGAATTTTCTATAGTTATTCCAATATTAGAATTATCAAGTGTTGCCACTGTATCATTTAATAATTCATAAGGATTATAATTTGTAGCAATTACACCTGTTGGTGTTGTTAATTCAATTTTTAAATTTGAATATTCCGGGCCAAATTGTATATAAAATGTTCCTACATGATTTAAATTTGTTTCACCCCAATTTTCTGGAAAATAACCACCAGATATGGTTTGTATTATATTATATACTTTTAAAGGATGCGTAGAATTTGATGCTAATATTGTATCTTTAATATAATTATAAATATCTTCCGCAGTATTTAAAGTAGATGGTAATATAATTTGTAAATCATCACCATTAGGATCTTTTGCAACAGTATTATTTGAATTTTTAAAAGTAATTAAACCGGATTGATAAGGGTTTGTAATTGTTGTAATTACATTTTCATTTGTCATTGTTTGTCCACCTTGACTTGGTGTAGTTAATACTGCTCTGATATTTGGTTTATTAAATTTAAATTCTAATTGACCTGTTAAATCTACAATTTGATTTAATATTTGAGATATTTTATTATTTTGATCTCTTTCTGATTGTGATAAATTAAAATTATTTTCTGTACCATTAATACCATTTTGTCCTAAAGACGATATATCATATGATGTATAAAAATAAGCAGGTATATTTAAAACTGCATCTGTACCATCAGAATATTTATATGTTGTATTAGTATTAGAATCAATAAATGTAATTAACCCATTTGTATATATTCCAGAATTCCCTGAAAACCAATCATATTGAACATCTTCACTAGAGTCACCTGTGCCATTTACAATATAAAAATGAGAAAGTGAACCAGTAGAATTAGATGTACTTACACCAACATTACTTACAAAAGGAGATGATAATCTAACAGTACAAGTTCCTGCATTAGTAGAATTAAAAAATCTTCCAGTTAAACCTAATGGTTTTGATATTTGATAAACTTTTGGATGATTTGAAAATTGTATAAAATCTCCAACTTTAAAAATATTTTGTACATTTGGTTGTAAATTACATAAAGTAATTTGTCTTAATGTTGAATAACTAGTTGTTATAAATTTTATTTCATCTGTGGTTGGAATTATGTTTTTAGACATAATTTTATTTCCATTATTAGAACTAAGATTAACATTTAAAAAATTTATCCCATCATCAATATTTAATAATTCATTTTCAACATCTAAATACTGAGACTCTGATAAAACAGGTAAATCAACATCAAAAGATAAAACGCTTGGGCCTAATCTATGTGTTCTACCATACCCACCTGTTGTTATTGATCTTGCTGATGCAGATGATCTATTCATAGATATATCATTTGCATATTCAAATATTTTACTACTAGCCATTATCTATTTCTCCCTCTTATACCTTGAGTATTTCTTTGGAATGTTTTATTTGCACCACCAACCTCTGCTGATGATTGTGCAATTACTGCTTTAATTTGATCTATGGATCTTTGATCTACATTTCCACTTATGTTAATATTAGTTATATTAGTTGACCCCATTGAATTATTATTAACTTTATTTCTAGGTATAACAACTTCTCCAGGTGTTAGCATAGCTGGAATCCTATCTGTATATGGCGCACCCCCTGGAACTACACCACCATCTGCAAAACCAAATATAGATCTTACACCACTAAATAAACCAGCAAACCCACCTCCTTTACCGCCTCCTAAAAATCCTCCAATATTAGACAGTAAGCCACTACCTTTAGAAATTATAGTATCCATTAATTTTCCATGTTTACCAACTTCAGAATTCAATATTTTTTGTTGAGCAATTTTCTTATTACCTAAAGAAACAAATAATCTTTCAATTAATAATTCAGAAGATTTTTTAACTAATGTATCTGATATAGATAATAAAACA